>JAEEGF010293294.1_pt1 | contig 12875 bp, 9 predicted proteins | sample 9134171 | NCBI WGS metagenome assembly JAEEGF01 (sample SAMN16246542, study PRJNA631951) | gut metagenome | biome: gut microbiome; feature: rumen; material: AP-attached | host: Bos | place: Iran: Karaj | collected 2018-10 | reverse complement strand
GTTGGAGATCAAAGATATTTTGCTGATTTCTTAGATAGAGATGTAATTGGTTTTGAAAACAGAGATTATTATCTATCTGGGATTAAGAATTATATGTTTAAGGTTATTAATGGTGATGGTTCTACTAAAGAAAATGTATCGGAAGGTATTCATTATAATAATTTCTATGGTACTTACCTGCTTGGTCCTATTTTGGTAAGGAATCCCCACTTTACTGAATACCTAGTTGAAAAGCTAGTTAACAGTAAGGGTGTTGAGTATAAAGAAGATCATGATGAAATTGCTATTAAAGCTTATGAAGAATATTTAAGAAACTTTTATGAAAATTAAAAAGAGGTTTATACCTCTTTTTTTATCCATCAAATTTATCCTTTAATCTTTTTTGTTGTTCTCTTTCTTCTTTTGAATAAACACATCCACAATAGTCTTGACGATATAGATTATACTTTTTAGATAATTCTATACTATGCTTATAACCATTCTTCTTTTTAAAATCAGAATATAGATATTTTACTTTGTATTTCTCTTCTAGTTGTTTGCCTATCTCATTTAGTTTTTTACTATTCTTTAATGGCGATACTGTTAGAGTTGTTGCAAAATAATCATAGTGGTTTTCTTCAGCTAATTTTGCTGTTTTTTCCATCCTTTGATAGTAACATTTCATACAACGAGCTCCACCTTCTGGTTCACTCTCTAACCCTTTAATAAGCTCATGGTACTTATCATTATCATAATCACAATCTATGATATCCAGTTTATTTTCGTGTGGAAATTCATTTATGAAACGTATCTCTTCTTGTTTTCTTTTTTCATACTCTTCTAATGGTTCAATATTTGGATTGTAATAAAGTATTGTTATATTAAAAAAAGGAATAAGAGTTGAAATAACATGAGAAGAACATGGAGCACAACAACTATGTAAGAGAATAGTTGGGATTTTATCCATGTTTTTAATTTTTTCAATTTCTTGTTCCATTAATAAGTTATAATTCATGATATCACTCTTGTTCTTCTTTTTTCTTTGCAGCTTCTTCTGCTGCTTTTTTCGCTTCTTCGGCTTCTTTATTTATCGTATTATAACTCTTAAAATAAATTCTTTCATCATTTATTGTATCTAGGTATATTATTCCTTTTGTTTTATCCATACCAAGTGATGCTAGAATTGTTGGATACTTGTTAAGATTTTTAATATTAACAATATCAATCATTACAGTATTAGTATCGTTCATAATAAGTTTAAATCTATTATCATCAATAGTTGTTCCATCTTTTGTTTCATATGGAACATATTCAATTTCACTTATCATATTGATAATGTCATAATCAATTTTGTTTAAACCAGTGACTAAATTATTGAATATAGTATCTGGTGTAAAATTAATTAATGTAGGATAACCATATATTTTATTATTATCATCTAAAGCTTTTCCTGTACTAGTAATATATTTATTATTATATTTATAATAAAATAATACTTTAGATTCTGTTACTTTGATAGTTATTCTACCTAGAATATCTCTTTTGATTTTTGTTTCTTCAATTAAAGGAAGTTCATTGATTAATCTTTTCATCTTTTTTGTATTTAATTTATAGATATCTGGATAGTCTTCTAGACCTGCTGCTTCAATTATTTCAATATCTTTGGTTAATGAGTTTCCTTCAATATAGATGTTTTTAACTTTTATATGTAACAGTAATGAGAAGATTGCAGCAATAAGAAATATAACTAATAGACATTTTATTAGTTTGCCAGTTTTTAGTTTTCTTTTTTTCTTATGCCCTTTCTTACTCATTTGCTTACTCCCAATCTATAAATTCTTGTTCTATTTCTAAATCTACTTTGGTTTTATCTAATACAGTATCATGAATATAATTTATAAGCTTATATACATCTTCTGATGTAGCATTGTCTTTGTTTATGACAAAGTTAGCATGTTTTTCAGATACTTCTGCTCCACCGATTTTATATCCTTTTAAACCACATGATTCAATTAGTCTTCCAGCAAAATCGCCTTCAGGATTTCTAAATACTGATCCTGCTGATGGATATTCTAATGGTTGAGATTCTTTACGTCTTTCAAAACGTTCTTCTATTATTTCTTTAGCACTTTCTTTATCTCCTTTAGTTAGATAAAATTTTGCGCCAAGAATTATGTAGTTACCTTTTTCTTTGAACATAGAAGTACGATATCCATACTCGATATCTTCGTGTTCTAGAGTTTGTATTTCAAAATTTTCATCTAAAACTGTAAGTGATGATACATAATCCATGATACAGCAATTATAGGCTCCACCATTACCGTATATTGTTCCACCTACTGTTCCAGGTATAGCTGCTGCAAATTCAAGACCTGTTAAACCAACTTCTAAACATTTTTTTACTAATACTGGCAACATTACTCCTGCTTCAGCATATGCCATTTGTAGTTCTGGATTGAATTCTACACCATTTAGTTTTTCTAATTTAATAATTGCTCCATCATATTCTCTACTATTTAGAACTATATTTGATCCATTTCCTATGATGAAGTATTTAATATTGTTTTCTTTTAATATCTTTAATACATTAACTAAGTCTCCGATTGAATTAGGATATATTAAGTATTTTGTTTTTCCTCCAATACGATATGTATTAAGATTTTTAACTGATGCGTGTTCTTCAACGTCTGCATATTCTTTTAATTCGTTTATCATTTTATCATTTCCTTTAATTTTTCATAGATGAGGTCACTGCTGTTATTCATTGCCATTTTATTTAAACTGTCTTTCATATTTTGATATTTTTCTTTGTTGTTAAGCACGTCATTAATTTTACTTGAGAGTTCTTCTGCCGTCAACTCTTTTTCTTCTATTACTTCGCCGCCTCCAGCTTTTTGAATTTCCATTGCATTGTAGTATTGATGATTGTTAGCAACATAAGGCGATGGAATAAAGATTGCTGGTAAGTTCAATGATAGAATTTCGCTTATCGTTGATGCTCCCGCTCTAGTTACAATTAAATCGGTATTTTTTAGTAATGCAGGTAGATTATCTAAGAATGGTACTACTTTGACATTTTCTGGGAAGGATTCATTTTTTAAGAATTCTTCGTAATGGTCTTTTCCAGTTATATATAGTATTTGATAATCTACATCTTTAGCATTATGTAAAAACTCTTTCATTTTTTCATTCATAGTTGCCGAACCTAATGATCCAGCTACAACTACTACTAATCTTTTATCTTCTTTAAAACCAAGTGATGATTTGGCCATTGGTTCTAAACTTAAAGCGTTTTCTCCACATGGATTTCCACTATAAAACACTTTATCTTGAGCTTTAGTAAATGCTTTTGCCGATTCTTTAAACGACACTCCAATTAAATCTACTTTTGTTTGTAAAACTAGATTAGATTTGCCTGGTATTGAGTTTTGTTCATGAATAAAAGTTTTAATTCCTAATTTATGAGCAGCTGTAATAACTGGATATGTTACATATCCACCTATTCCTAGTACTAAATCAGGTTTAAACTCTTTCATGATTTTGATACATTTCTTAGTTGCTTTTAAAATACAGAATATATTCTTGATATCTAAAAAGATATCTTTTTTAGAGAATCCATATATCTCTATTTCTTCATATTTTATTCCTCTTTTAGGTATTATATCTTTTTCCATTCTATTATGGTTTCCGATATATAATACCTCTAAATTAGGCTCTTTTTCTTTAAATTTATTAATAATAGCTAAAGCGGGATAGATGTGTCCACCTGTTCCACCAGCTGAAACGATAACCTTCATATTACCACCTATATCAATTATACAATATTGTGTGTTTTTTAAGTAAAAAAAGCACTTTTTTAACGTAAAATAATTGTATTTGAAAATGATAGATAAATTTGCTTATTTTTTTAATAAGTGATAGTATACAAGCCATTCAAGGGGGAGTTTTCATGATAGAATCTAGGCAAATTAATAATACCGTTTCCGAAGTAATAGCATACCTTGATAGTAAATTAGATAATAAATACGTTTCCCCAGAACTTTATAATGATTTATATCTAATTGCTACTGGTATGATAATTTACTATGGAAAGAAATATAAAGAATTAATATATGATACTATTTCTTCTTTAGATTTCATAGAAAATAAGTATGGCGTATTAAATTCTTTTATACGAGCAGATAAAAAGGATGTATATCTATTAGATAGTCATACTATTTATATTTCTAGTGGTAGTATTAATCCAATTCTTAGATTAGAAAAAATGATATATATTATAAATAGTTTAGTTACTAATATTAGAAATAATACAGTTGATAAATCAATTAATGCGTTACAAGCAGAAGACATTGTAAAAATCATCTTAAAACTTAGATATTTAAAAATTAATAATGATGTTTTTGTTAAAGCTTTATCTAGTTACTATAATGTAGATTTAGAAGAATATAACATAAGCGGTAATGAAATAATAGTTAATTTGTTTAGAATTATTTATGAATACGGAAGCGTTAAAGATACTTTTAGAATTAATATAATTGAAAACAAAAATATTGTTAAAGAAGAATTAGATAATATTTTAGGTGAAGGTTCTTATGATATTATGAATACTGATATAGATAAGATTATAAGATTGTTTAATGAATCAATCAACAATGCTTTTGTTTCTAAATATGATGTAGCATCTTTAGTTGTTAAATATAGAGATGATTATTTAAAGAAATATATTGCTAATAAATATAAAGTAATATATGAATAAAAAAAAACGATTTTATAATCGTTTTTTTTAATTTAAAGTAAATGTCTCGCTTCTTTTTTCAACTTTACTTAGTGTATCTTCATAATCAAGAGCTAGTTTTTCTAGTTGTTCTCTTTTCTTTAGCTTGTTTAACCATCTTTTTGGAATATCTTCATAACCGTATAAAGCTCCAGCTATACTTCCTGTTATTCCACCAATAGTATCTGTATCATAACCAAAACTTAATGCATTTAATAATGCTTCCTCATAGTTTTCTGATTCCAGAATACTAAATAATACTGATTCTAGTGTTGCTACTACATAACCATTCTTTTCTGATATATCTTCTTCTGTTCCATAAAGAATTGTTTTATCTAATATTTTTTTATGAGCAGCAATAGCTTCTTTAGAAAAGTATTCTTCATAATTAATATTTAAAATATAATTATATGCTATCAATGGATTTTTTGTTATTGAAATGATTCTTAAGAATTCTGTATATATGAAACAACTCATTTTACTTATATCATGACCATGAGTTATAGATGATGCTTCACTGATTAATGCTGCTGTATCTTTTTCATTCATTTCAGTTTCAATACAATACAATGAAAAAGGTAGTATTCTCATTAATGAACCATTTCCATTATCATGTTCATCTTTTCCACCACATTCTAATGGGGCAACACCATTCTTATATCTTTCAAAAGCATCCCCTACTGTTCTTCCCAAACCAAATGACATATCTAATGAACAGTATTCTCCTTCTTCCCACCACTTAAGGAAGTTATTCATAATACTTTCATAGTTAATTATGCCTTTATTGGCTCTTATTGAATCCATTGCAGCTATTAGCATTGATGTGTCATCTGACCAAGATCCTGATGGAATCATAACTCCCCATCGACTTGGTAAGATTGGTTTTATATCACAACCAAGCATTTCTTTTGGTTTTACTTTTCTGATATCTTCTCTTGATAGGAATTCTACTGGAACACCTAGAGCATCTCCAGTTGCAAAACCAATTAAGGTATCTTTAGTTAGATTGGGAGATTGTAGTTTAATATATTCTTCATATTTGCCATCTATTTCTTCCCATTTTGCTTCTTCATCTCTTAAAAGATAATTAATTGGAACAGATTCTGTATAATATCTGCCATTCTCATCGACAATTGCTGCTAGTTCAAAAGAATCGTGTAAGGTTGCTGTATCGTGATTAGTAATAATATACATATAGCCTAGTTTACCAATTACTCTTGAATTTTTATCAAATTTTTCAATTTTTACCATGGTAATAACCTCCTTTTTGCAACACGCCATCCAATTCCAGCATTCTCAAGTTTTTTAATTATCGTTGGTGATGGTCTTCTTTCAAATAATACTTCTTTTATAATTTCTGAGGTCATTTGATGATTTGCTGCTCCATGAATTTGAACTTCTATATAATCATCATATGTTCCAGTTAATTGTTCTAATTTTGCTGCTTTTAATTCTTCTACACTACTAAAACTATCTGCAAAGCCAAAATATCCTCCAGTAAATTTAGGATCTGATGCTTTAGTTGGCGAAGCCCAACCACCACTATATATTGGTGAATAGTCTAGTGAATCTCCAACACATATTGATGTTGAATCAATTACTGCGTCTTTGTTGAATATTATAGCACATCTGCTCATTCCTGTTCCATATCCTAATCCCGGCCCATTTTTAAAGTAGGAATTTTGGGCTTTGGGATCTGATGGAAATAACATTCCATATACTGGCCTATCTGCATATGCTGAATCATATGGAACATGCATTGCATCTGATTCCAATCCAGCTCTTAGATTAGGAGAATTATATCCACTACTTACATTTGTTTGGAATTGATTCCTAATATCTCCACTATCTAAGCATTTTTCTAATGTAGAAACACCCGTTCTTCTAACAAACTCACTATCCTCTACTAATTCTCTTAATTTTTCATCTAATACTTTTTGAGTTTCTTCTGGGGTTATTCCAAGTTTTTTAGCTATAGCCTCTAATTGTTTTTGATATGCATTTTTTTCTGGTATTGATGTTTCTCCTATTTTGTCTAATCTACTACTTATTTCGTCTGCTGTTGCCAATGGAGCAAATTCTCCGGATTGGTAAAGACCATCTGGTAATTTTTTATCATCCGGAATATGACGTATCGGTTTTACATATTCAATTTTATCCTTTGATACTAATGGAAGTGAGTCTAAATCTTCGTCTGTTGGAATTCTAAATCCAGATTTTAATGGATCTGATTCTATACCAGAACCTGCCGCTGATGCAGATATTGGAGCTGGTATTGCTTCTAGTTTTGCTTTTTCGGCTTCTGTTAGTATTTTGGTTACTGCTTCAGTTGATTTATAACCAGATACATAATCTCTAGCAGAATCTTCTAATACATTTAATCCTAAATATGTTAAATATGTTCCACCAATTTTTGCTATGGCTGTTCCATCAATTTTCTCTTCTCCTGTTATATACGGAGTTAAAGATCCCGCCGTTCCCATAGCGGCTTGACCATAATTCATTATAGCGTTTATATTTAACTTTCCAGCATTTTTTATGGATAAGCCTTCTTTTAATTTACTGAACACAAATTCTTTATTAAACATTTGAGCTCCCATGTCTTTTAGAACTGTCGCTCCACCTTTAGCTATGACATCTTTTCCAATTTCTATAGCGCCTTGTCCAAGTTTTCCATTTGCTACCCAAGTTAATCCGGTTAAAGCACCTGAGCCAGCAACACCTAATTCTTGAAGGATGGTTGTATCTGTTCCATGTTCTTGATATGTTGCTTCAGCTGCTCCACCCGCTCCAACTGCTGTTCCAACAAGGAATGGTGCTATAAATGCAGCTGCTGTTCCACCTGTTGCAATTGTTATTGCTGTTGCAGCTGCTATTTCGGCAGCAATCTCTGTTGCACCTTGTATTTTTTGTGCAACTTCACTGTCATATTTTAAAGCAGAATGTTCATTTATCCATTTACCTACTCCTGTGTGTTCATAGAACTGTTTATTAAGCTCGCCAATTTTATCTCTTGCTATATCTTCTTTTACATCTTTGGAAAAATCTTCACGCCATTTTTTAATATCTTCGGCAGTTTCATCTGAAAAAGCACTTGCAACTTTTTCTGATACCCATGCTCCTCCTTCAACTACTTTACCGCCGACCCATTCAAGTCCGTCAGCTGCTTTTTCAACTAGTTTTCCTAATCCACTTACAACACTAGTTGTTACAACTGCTCCTGTTGCTGCAACTTTTTTTCCTGTATTGGCAAGCCAGTCTTTGGCATCTGTTGCAATATTTTTTACATTATCAGCTAAGTTTGAAGCAGATTCTGCTAAATTTTCTCCTGCTTCTTTTATTCCATTGCCAATTGTTTCAAAAAAACCTTTAGATTCAGTTTCACTAGATAAATCTAGAGTTTCTATTTCGGTACTTGTGCTATTAGTTGAACTTCTTGAATGATTACTACCAGTATCAGTACTTGCTATTATTTTGTTATTACTAGAGATTGTAGTTTGTTTAACATTATAGTCAAGAGTTTTATTGGTTGTTGCTGTTTCCATACTATAACCTCCAGTCTCCTATTTTCATTATACTATATTTTACATTTGTTTTTATTATTTTGTACTTTTATTTACAAAAAAAGAAGTCAATGACTTCTTTATTTTAATCTAGCAGTTCTTATACTTTTATCTTCTGTAAGATTAGCTGCAAACTGAAAATCTAATATTCCTTCGGATAGCGCTTCTTGAGCTATATATATATTAAATGGTCTAACTTGTTCAGCCAATTGTTTCATTTCCCCTATATATGCTTGGGCTTCTTCTTCACTAATATCGGGAATGTGTTCCGTTTCTGACAGTAGAAATCCCATTTTTCTTTGAGCTAATTTGTAACCTATTTCTGATACTTCCATTAGTTTTTCTAAATTATCATCTTTGATTATTCTAGATAATTTTTGAGTCAAACTTTGACCTTTCCACTTTTTTATCTCCATTTTGGAATAGATTCGTATAATTTGATCCGGATTATCTTTAGGATCTATTGTACTAGCATAGGTTTCCATTAAATAATGTTTATATGCTATCAACATTTTTTCGTGAATAGAAGGATCTACATCTTCTAAAAATGCTTCTTTGGAATTATCCATTATTCCATTTATTATTTTTTCAATCATACTCTAACCTCCTGTTATCCAAATAGTTTTCTAAAGAAATTCATGAATCCTTTTCCTTGACTTTGAAGTGCTCCGCTTTCCGTTGCTACACTTATCTCTTTTATTATCCTAGTTAATTCATTTAATGATTGTGTTCTTTTCACATTATCGTGTGATATGGCATCATCAAACAAATCCATTATTGTATCTGATAAATCCCCTAATCCAAGATGCATAGTTCTTTGTGATACCAATTTGGTTAATTCTTCTCCACCATTTTGAATAAACAATTTTTTAAGCTCATCTATTCCTAATAATCCTGCATCTATCAGTTGTTCCATTCTATCTGTACCATCACTATATCCGCAATAATGAGGGTCTGAAGGATAGTCATCTCCCATGCTTAGTCTATTGAATAATTCAGTTAAACATTCATTAAATCCTGTTCTCTTAGAAATCCACTTTCCAGAGTCTTGATCCCATACACTATATTTTACACCTGATATCGACACTCTTTTATTATTATCAAAAATGACGTCTGAAGAGGATATTTGATGCAATGATTCATGATTTACATTAGTTCTTATTATTTCTTCCGGATAACCCAAACTCATTATTGATTGTTCACCATTATTATAAGCCATGACACTGCTATCTTTTTCTAGATTTGCGAATTCAGCAGAGGTCTTGTATTCACATGAACCATATATGCTATTTACTCTTTTGTCAGTTGCGTAAATACCAAAGAATTCTTTTAGTCTTCGAATAGTTTCGGATTCCGCATTTTCGAGATTTGCTCTTTTTATATATTCTCCGAATGTTGTTTCATAATCACCATATAAATGATATCCATTTGTATCCATTATGCTCTTATAAAATCTTACTTCATCATTATTCATTCTAATCATTGAGAATTTTATAGCTTCTTGAAATTGCTCTTCATTTGGAATTATTCTGTTACTTTTTATAGCTTTTGTTAACTCTGAATAATAATTAAATATAATATCATGTGATAATAAGCCGTTGTCTAAATAAAATTCACCTTTAACGCTATCAATTTTTTTAATATAATCCAGTAATTTTTGACCATCTTCAGACTCATAATAACTCCATGTTAATCTCCTTGAACCTAAATCATCTACCATTCTATTTACAAGACCTGTTAATACTTCTACAGGGTTTCCTGATAGTTTTTGAATACACTCATCCATTCTTGCTATACTTGCCTCATCAAGACCTAAATCTAGATTATACTTAGAGGCTGCCCTTTTTAAATCTTTTAGGGCATTTCCTATTTCAAGTCTAGACATACCATCTATTTCATCGAGTAGGTCACCATCTAATACTTTTGCTGTATAATCTGGATCTGATGCAACTTTTAATAGTTGATCTATTGGAAGTTGTCGTGATGTTGCGTCGATATCAATTCCTTTTGAATAGATTTCAAGTCCAGATTCTCTTACTGCTGCTCCATTTCTAATTGTTTGTAAATCGAATTCATCAGCAACTCTCAATCCATTGTCTGGTTCTACTTTTATTTCAGCATCTTTTAATTCTTGTCCTTTCGGTGTTGTTGTGTCCGCAGAATCCATTGCGTTTACCGGAGCTTCAGTCGGTATTTTATTCGCCATTTCAGCAATTGTTTCTGCTGATTTATAACCGGAAACATAATCTCTTGCTGTATCTTCTAATACATTTAATCCTAAATATCCTAAGAATGTCCCACTTATCTTTAGGGCTGCTGTTGCATCAAATTTCTCTTCTCCTGTTATATATGGTGTTAGGGAACTTGCCGTTCCCATAGCAGCTTGACCATAATTCATTATAGCGTTTAAGTTAAATTTACCAGCCGCATTTTTTAATGATAATCCATCTTTTAATCTGCCAAGAATGAATTCTTTATTTAACATTTGAGTTCCCATATTTTTTAGGACTGTTGCTCCACCTTTAGATATAATGTCTTTTCCTATTTCAATAGCTCCTTGACCGAGTTTTCCTTGTGCCATCCATGTTAGTCCGGTCAACACACCAGATCCTGCTATTCCTAATTCTTGCAATAATGTTGTATCAGTACCATTTTTTTGATAAGTTGATTCAGCTGCTCTTCCTGCTCCAACTAATGCACCAACTACAAATGGGGCTGCCGCTCCTCCTGTTGCAATAGTTAATGCTGTTGCAGCAGCTATCTCAGCAGCTGTGGTGGTTACACCTTGGATTTTTTTGGCTACTTCACTATCATACTTTATTGCTGAATGAGCATTAATTCTTCTTCCAAGCTCAGTATCTTCATAAAAAATTTTGTTTATTTCGCCAACTTTATCTCTTGCTATATCTTCTTTGATGCTTTTTGAGAAATCTTTTCGCCAGTTATCTATATTGTTCTTTGCATCCTCAGAAAATAAACCTGCAATTTGTCCTGCAAACCAAGCTTCTCCTTCAACGACTTTTCCACCAACCCATTCTATACCATCGGATGCAATTTCACCAAGTTTAGCAATACCACTAACTGCCGATGTTGTTATTACAGCTCCAGTTGAATATATATCTGCTAGTTTATTTGTAATTGGATTAGAATCTACCCAATCTCCTACTTGGGATACTATTGATTCAACGTTGTTACCTAAGTTTGCAGCAGTTTCTGATAACGTTGAACCTATTCCTTTAATTCCATTTAGTGCCCAACTACCAGCTGCTTTTAATCCATCACCAATAGAATCTATTAATCCTTTTGATTCTTTTGGTTCTATTTCATTAGATAAATCAAGTGATTCAATTTCATTTGAACTCGTGTTATTTAGAGATTGCACTTTTGATGTATCTACATTTTTATTAACGTTATTATTCCCAGAGATTGTAGTTTGTTTGACGTTGTAATCAAGAGTTTTTCCTGATGTTGATGTTTCCATACTATAACCTCCAGTCCACTAGTTTAATTATAACATAAAAAAAGATGATTATTCATCTTTTATACTAATTTCTTAATCCATTTGGTTAATTCCATTAATCCTTTATTTCTTGTGGCAACATTACTAGAAATTGCATCATTAAAAGCTTCGATAATCACGGATGGACCAACATTGCTATACCCTTTTGCTGTTAAAATATCTCCAAGTTTTTTTATAATTATTGGTGGCTTATTTGTAAAATATGCTTCTTTTAGTTCATCCAAATCTAGGATTCCCAAATCTACCATTTGTTTTAATTTGGTTACAGCTGGTTCATATCCACAATGTCCTGGTTGATAGCTGTCACCCATAATTAATTGAGTAAAATATTCTGTAATACTTTCATTAATTCCATCGTTAAATCCAATCCATGACTTGGTAGTTGGATCCCAGCGATCAAAGCTTACCCCAGCTCGAGACCATGTTATATTGTTACTGTCAATAAAACGTCCACCATGGGATGATTGATGTACAGATTCGTGTAGCATAGTTTGTCCAATGACACTATCAGATTCTTTACCAACAAGTATTACACTATTTGTACCATTATTGTATCCAGACCAATTTCTCATCTCAGATGATCTATGGAAACTCTCTGGATTTTGATATACAAACGAATTATTTATAGCATCTACTCTATTTGGATCGGCATAATTTCCAGCAAAGTCTCTTATTCCATCGTGAATTCCTTGCTCTCGTGTTTTTAAATTATCTACTCTTTTGTTAAATGCTCCATTTAGAAAAGCATCCGTTAATGTACTTGTTCCGTAAACCAGTAATACTTCCCCAACGGCTTTACTTAGACTTTCTAGATTAAATTCCTCTTCGCCCGTTACCCATGCTGCAACATTATCGCCCGCAATAGCTAGACTGTCTCGTAAATTATCAGAATCAAATATTGCTTTATGGGCTGCGTTAAGCAAGTTTTCTTTAGTTAAAGCATTAGAAAGCGTTGTTTTTAGTCCTTGGGTTTTTAATGTTGTCCATGCACTTTGTGCAGCTCCTTTTACAAAATTCCAAGATTCTCCAACTCCTATAC
>JAEEGF012027704.1_pt1 | contig 12876 bp, 11 predicted proteins | sample 9134171 | NCBI WGS metagenome assembly JAEEGF01 (sample SAMN16246542, study PRJNA631951) | gut metagenome | biome: gut microbiome; feature: rumen; material: AP-attached | host: Bos | place: Iran: Karaj | collected 2018-10 | reverse complement strand
GAGGGTCGAAAAATCTTTCCAATAAAACGCAGGAAGGTACAATAACAAGCCCACCAAAACGGCTGTCGGCAGACAAAGCTGTCAGTCTGTCAGCAATAAGTTCATCATCGGCAGCAGTCTGATCATAAACGCTTTCACGCTCAGGAAGCATGCATAATAATCTTTGCGAATCTTTTTCCAACCAGACAGAAACCAGCTTATATATTTCTTTTGCTCGTGAAACAGAACCAGTCACGAAAAGAGTAACACCTTTCTGCTTCGCTAGACTTGCTAATGTAATAGCGCCAAGCGAACCTGTGTAACCAGAAAAGTCTTCTTTTGTTTCAGGAGCAATAGCAGATATAAGCTCTGCAAATGCCTCCCCGCGTTTTGTTATGTTCATTGTTTGTCTACAGTAATTCCGTCATTGCGAGCCATCGTTAGACAGCGTGGCAATCCAGTTTTTAGAGATAAGAGGTTAGAGGTAAGAGAAAAGAGGATTTGTTTTAGCTTTTGACTTTTAATCGCTATAACCACCTTTCAAACACCAACAAAGTCTTTTCGACTAATCTCTACGTGATTACGAGAGGTTGTCAAAAAACTAAGTTTTGGGTCCACAATTTGATTGTTCTAAGTATTTTAAAAATCCCCCTTAATCCCCCTTTAATAAAGGGGGTAAAAACAGATGTTTTTCAATCGTAAGTCTCTAACCATGACTATCATTATAAGCTATCGTAAGAATAATTAGCAATCCCTTTTTAGAGATAAAACCAATACCCCCACACCAATCATAACCTAGAAAATTATAGAATTAATAGTTAAATGGATTTATAATAACCCATATTAGATCTTATTTATTAAAACGACAATTGAATATTAAAAACTGGATTCTCACGCTGTTATAGTTTGATAACGCAAGCGGTGTGATTAGTGTTAGGTTATATATGTGCGGCTGCTTTTTCTGGAAAAAGAAAAAATGCAAAGAAGTTGAAGAAGAGCTAAGTCTCAGCGATTCTAACGTGGAAGATTCGCTGGAAGGTGATATTACTCCTGGTTCTTCTCCTATTATAGTTAAGAAAAGCAGCAATTTATCAATTGACGAACCCAAAAGTATTGAAATAGAAAAAATGTTTTGGGGAATACCTTCAAAAGATAAAAAACTTATTATTAACGCGAGAGCAGAAAGCGTGCTGGAAAAGCCTCTTTTTCATGATGCAGTAAGAAACAACAGATGCGTTATTCCTGCAATTTCTTTCTATGAATGGGATAAAGAAAAAATTAAAGTTACTTTTTCAAAAAAAGACAGTTCCATTTTTTATTTAGCAGGTTTTTATTTAATTAAAGGCAATAAACCATCTTTTGTTATACTCACTACAACGGCAAATAACTCTGTCAGCAGAGTACACCCTAGAATGCCTTTGTTTCTTGAAGCAAACCAGGTTAGAGATTGGATACTCGGAAATACTCCGGAAAATTATCTAAAACTCCAAATGCCGGAACTGACTAGTTCCCAGAATTGCAAACAACTTACTCTTTGGTAGAGATCAATAATTTTTCTTGCAGGAAAGAGTTTCATTCATACTACCAGTTCGATAACCTTTTAAATCAAGAGCAACATAACCAAAACCTAATTTTTTATATTCACTATATATTTTTTCTCTTATTTCAGGAACTAAGAGTTTATTTAATTCATCCGGGTTAACTTCTATTCTGGCAATATTTCCATGAATACGGCATCTCACCTGCTTAAATCCAAAATCTAATAACAACTGTTCTGCTTTATCAACCATATTTAGCTTTTCTTCTGTAATATCTTCACCATAAACGAATCGTGAAGCCAGACAGGCAAATGATGGTTTATTCCAGGTAGGTAATCCCTTTTCTTTAGAAAGAATTCTTATATCATCTTTGCTTAATTCTGCATACCTCAAAGGACTTTTAATATTAAGCTCTTTTATAGCCTGCATTCCAGGCCTATAATCACCATTGTCATCTGTATTTGAACCTTCGACGACCTCTTTTATATTTTCTTTTCGAGCCAACTCTTTGATTTCGTTAAAAAGCTGAGTTTTGCAAAGATAACACCTATTTGGCGGATTTTGTCTGAAACCCTCAATTTTCAGTTCTTCAGACTTAATAATAAAATGTTTTATGCCTTCCTTTTCGCAAAAATCTATTGCTTCATTTTTTTCTCTTTTAGGAAAAGAAGCGGACTCAGCAGTAACAGCAACCGCATTGTTTCCTAAGACATCGTGAGCTATTTTCAAAAGAAAAGTCGAATCTACTCCGCTTGAGAAGGCTACAACTACTGATTCGAGGCTTTTCAAGTATTCTTTCAGTTTTTTAAGTTTTTGATGTCTTAAATCCATATAAACTCCTATCATTTTAGTAGGTTATATAATAATGAGATATTCACTATTCTTTTACAAGTAAAATTTTATTAAGATATAAAGATAAAATTTTAGTATTAAGCAGAAATTTTTCTACTTTTAGCAAATTCTTAGTAATACAAGTTATCAGATTCAGTAAATAAAGCTTAATTCAAAATTAATTGCAAGCTTTTTAAGCCTTGTGTATAATATGATTTAATTGTTTCAGATTATAAAAGTTTTAATACTCTTATAAATCTGTAATAAAAATATCTATAAAGAGTTACATAGAACTTTTCTTATTGCAGGGCAATATAAAAGTTTAAGGATAGGAAAAGCTTTGAAAGACAAAAAAGTTATAAAAGACAAAAAGGGCAATTGGTATCTCTTTGTCAATCTTGTTTTAGTTGTAGCACTATTAATCGGAATCTGGACAAAATCTTCTGCTTGGGAAGCCAAGTTTGAAATAGGTAACCTGCTATTATTCATAATAATAGTTAATACTATTTTACTATTTAAAGATTTTATCTTAGTTAGCTATCCATCCAAGAAAGAAAGATCCTCTGGAAGAAAAGCAAAGAGCTTAATGCCTCTGAGAGCTTATATAAACTCAACTTCCACTATTGATGATAACTTATTAAAAACATCAATACAAAAGCTAAAAGAAATAAGCGAATGTGAATACTTAGAAATAGCTGTTTTAGATAAAGCTCAATCCAATACATTGGTTTCTGTTGGTGAACAACCTCAACTACTTGCAGGAACCCGCTTCATCATCAATGATGGCATTTTATCAATAAAGCATTCAGGCCAACTAGGAGCGGAAGAAGTCTGCAAAATAACAGAAGAACACAAACCAATAAAATTCAAATCTAAGTTAACAAGACTCAGAGCTGCTTTGATTCCATTAAATCTGAGTAATGCAAGACTGGGAATCTGCTTATTTTATAATAGCAAACCACCTTTTTCTCCGAGAATATCTTTGACTAATACTGGTTTTTTCCTGGAAACAATGATTTCTATGGTTGAAAACAGTCACAATCAAGTCGGCGGTTATAAAGATAAAACAACAGGTCTTATTCTTTATAAAAACTATGAAGAACTTGTTGACAATGAATTGGAACGCTCTGAAAGATATGAACAGGAAATGAGTCTTCTTACAATTAAGATTACTGATTTCGATAAACTTCAAGACAGTGAAAAACCATTAATCAGCAAAAACATAGCTTCTGCAATGAAACAGTCTTTAAGACGTTTTGATTTAATGTTTTATGGAAAAGAAGCAGGATCTTATTATGCTCTTCTTACCGAAAGCGGAGTTGAAGAAGCAGAAGGTATTGCTCGACGTTTACAAAAAGAATTCAATAAACTTATTAAGAAATTGCAGCTTAGTGATGACAAGAAGCTAATCTTGGTTATAGGTTCAGCAACTTATCAGACAGATGCAACTCACAGCATGGGTCTTATCGAAAAGAGTGCAGATGCTTGTGCTATGGCAATAGAAAACAATATTGATTTTAAAGCTTTTTCAGGAAATCAAAAACAAAATAAAAAATCGGAGTCTAAAAAATGAACACAGACGAAAAAAGGATTGAAGTTCAATTTAATCTGAATGGTCAAGATGTCAAAACAGAAGTTTTGCCAGGTATGACTGTTCTAGAAATGATTCGCAGAAACTTCAAACTTACTGCAACCAAAGAAGGCTGCGGCAAAGGTGAATGTGGAGCATGTTCTGTTATATTCAATGGTCTCCCAATAAACAGCTGCTTAAAATTAGCTGCAACCTTAACTCCCAAAGACAGTATAGTAACTGTTGAAGGGTTGGCAAATGATGAACTGATGCAGAGAATACAAAAAGCATATGTTGACGAAGGAGCTGTTCAATGCGGTTTTTGTATTCCTGGAATGACTATCAGCACTTATTCATTACTTAAAAAGAATCCTAAACCAACTATGGATGAAATAAAGTTTGCTCTTGCGGGCAATATTTGCAGATGCACAGGTTATAGGAAGATTGAAGCTGCAGTTGCAAAAGCAGCAGAAAGAGGTGAAAAATAAAATGAGTTTTGAATTTTATAAACCATCAAATGTAAAAGAAGCCTCTGAATTACTAAAAAATCCTGGTTATGTAGCTGTTGTCGGCGGAACAGATACCATAGTTAAAGTAAAAGGTGGTTTTTATAAATCCCTTAAAGCTTTAGTAGATTTAAACGGCTTATTCAGCAAAGAAATAAAAGTTGAAGGCGATAAGTGTATAATAGGCAGCGCCTGCGTAATGAACTGCATAGCACACAACCAAACCATAGCTGAAAATTTCCCTGTTCTTTCTCAAGCTGCTGCTTCTGTAGCTGCTGAACAAATTAGAAATGTTGCTACAATTGGTGGAAACGTTGGGAATTCTTCACCTGTCGGCGATACAATTCCAGCTCTCTATGCTCTTGAAGCAGAAGTAAATATTGTTAGCGCAGAAGGGAAAAGAGTTGTTCCTATAAACGAATTCATTACCGGTGTTGGAAGAAATGTTTTAAAACCGGGCGAAATGATTGAATCATTTGCAATTCCAATGAGAAAGACCAAAGGCTCTTTCCAGAAACTTGGAGAACGCAAAGCACTATCTATTTCTAAAATCAATCTTGGTTTAAGTTATTGGAATGATGGCAAACCTCATTATCGCATCGGAATGGGCGCTGTAGCCATAACCGTATTAAGAGTAACCAAGGCTGAAGAATTTCTTGAAGCCGCTGCTCACCCGCTTTCAGAAGAAACAATCAAGCAGGCAGCCGAATTTGCTGTTGAAACAGCCAAACCAATTACCGATATACGTTCAACAAAAGAATATCGGAAACAAATGGCTGGTGTTCTTTTAAAGAGAGCCCTAGAAGCAATCAAGTAATTTTTATATTTTAATACTAAAGAAACTATAATCCCCTTGAAGTTATAACAATCTTCGAGGGGATTTCTTTACAAAAGAAAACAAAGATATAAACAAAATTTAGTTAAAAAAGCTTAAATGCATGTCGATAGCACCAAAATAGAAAAGGACTATCAGGCGGTCTTTCGATATTTGCGTCTTGCGTGATATAATTAAGGGAAATAAAATGATAAAAAAAATAATCAAATACTCTTTTATATTTATTTTGATAGCTAGCGCCAACCTCTATGCTCTAGCTCCTTTAGATATGCTTGAAAATGGCAAAAGAGCATTTGAACTTTGCAATTGGGAAGAATCAAGAGAAATACTTGAACGTTTCATGGAAACCTGGCCAGAACACGAAAAGTATAGTGAGGCATTGTATTTTTATACACTTGCTTCAGCAAAAACTATAGATAAACGAACAGAAGATTATCGCACCAAACTAGGTAATAATCTAAAAAATGCAGTAGCAAGTCTTTCATTAGATATGCCAGATATGGATCTAACCGAAGCTAAGGTCGCTTTAATGATAGCCCAAAAGCCTCAAAAGCCGGAAGTTTGGGAAGAATTAACTAAGCTTACACCTAAAGAATTAAAGCACTATCTGTTGAGGGGTTGGCACCCTAATCCATCAGAAACACCGTTTGAAACCTTAGAATGGACAAAAACCAAGCTTTGCAACGCAACAGATCTTGATTCTGAAACGAAATCAAATATAGCCTTAATAAAGCTTAGTGCCTTATGGAAAATAATGCTTTCACCTATAGCCAAAGAAAACTCAAAAGACAGACTAGAAAAATTAGGATGTCTCCCTTTAGATAAGGTTTTTAAGGAAACAGTTAGAGCAGCTTTCAATAATGGAAATTCTTTTCAAAAGAGAAAAGCTGCTATTTTTGGATATCATTTCGACTATTTTAAAGCAAATTCTATAAACTCTGATAAAAAAGTTAATAGTTCATGGTTAAGATATCTTAAATCAAGGGGTATTTCGTCAGAAGACACCTGGAGTCCAAGATGAATGACAAACTTCCGTTAAAAAACAGTATATCTTTAAAAAAACTATGGCCTACTATAAGAAACATATTGATAGCAGTAGTTATTATAGCTTTATTCGCTTTTATTGCCTCATTACCAAATACTACTTCAATAGACTTTGCAATTATGCGTCGAAGCCTCAGTAATTATGGAATAAGACAAAGAAATGTAGATGAAACTACAAAAGGAGAAATGTCATCGAAAGCTATGACTGCCTCTGAAGCAAAAAAGCTTGAACAACAAGAAAAAGAACGAAAAAGATATATTAATGAAAGCCGTGCAAGAATGTTTGTAGAATCAGCGACCAACGACTATTACAAAGGAAGCTACGATGAAGCACTCAGAAGACTGGACAGGGCAGGAATATATGACCCTTGCAATTTCAGTGCTTTTAAATTGAGAGGTCAGATTTTTTTCGAACATAATCTTTACAGAAAAGCCTTTAATAATCTGGAAAGAGCCAATCAACTTCCAAATGACGACAAAACCATAGCAAGAGACCTGGATGTTCTCAGAAAACTATTAAGATATAGCCGAAATGAAATTGATCAGCTTAGACAGACAGTTAACGAAAACCCTGACAACAAAGTAGCAAAAGCTCGTTTAAAAGAACTTGAAGAACGTATTCAAGATTAATACAGCTAGTTTTATTACTAACAATACTTATTTTTCTTTACTCTAAAAATGAAATCTTCAAAAACCAAAAAATCAAACAGCATCCCTCCTGTAAATCAGCTTGAAACCTTAGAAGATCGTTTCAAGTTAAGGGAATATTGTAAGCAAAATAATATAATTACTCCTGATTATTTTGCTTCAGATGACTTTTCAAAAATAAGTCAGTGGGCAATGAAAAAGAATTCATTTCCACTCTGCATAAAATCAACTCATAATCTTGCTCACAATCATCTCATTTATATATTAAAAGCCTACCGGGAGCTTCCTGAATTTTTTGAAAATATTCAGACAAAAACCAATAATGGAAAAGTCTTAATTGAAGAATTCATAGAAGGGAAAGCTTATTTAGAAGTTACTCTTCTTAATAGTCAGATTAAGCTGATTTCACAAGTTTGCTTATCAAAAACAATGAAATTGCAGCAGAAATGGAGGGCTTTTCCCGTTAAACTGCCGCAAAATATTATTGAGAAAATTGATGCAACAATAAAACACTTTGATAAACTAATAGAATCTGCTTCAAATCCTATAAGATTCTCTTTCGTTGTAAAAAATTCTGAACCGGTTCTTTTATCAATAAATAGCGACGATAACCGTCTGGAATATAAAGATGAATGGAGAGAACAAGGAGAACTCGAACCTTTATCTTCAGCCCATTACCCGCCAAGTAGCAGTTTTATAAATAAAATCAACATTTATAATAACATAAAAGACCATAATCTTGATTTTTCAAGCGCAGCAAAAGTTTGTTCCGATTCAAAAGTGAAATATGAGTTAATCAAAAACAAACTTTATTTCATGCTTACTTCCTATAATCCGAAATCATTAACAGAAGATTTTGAAAAAGCTAACGCAGTAATTAAACAGATTATAGACTCAAATCAATAAGTTTTAATATCATTAAAACACGCATCAATTCAAAGACTTCTTACATTTTTCTGCTAGTTTGAGACCTAGAAAAACCCCTGGAACAGCAGTAAAAAACTGTATTCCTAACACGCTGAACAACAAAAAGTTTGCAATTTCATCTGGCAGGAAAATATTGACCAAAGCAAAACCGCCAGCGCCAATTATAACAGCTTTTGTTAATGCAGGAATAAGCAATCTGGTAATCATTGCTTTTTCCCTTAGCTTAAATAATAACAAAACCAATATAATATTACCTAAAACTATCATAGGTAAAACAGGATACATTAACACGGGAACATGACCAGTAAGGAAACCGCAGAAAGGGCTCAAAAAACAGAGTAAAACAGCTGATTTTATTCCAGAAAAAACAGAAACGAAAACTAAGATACTGTTTACAATCACACCGGTAAGCAAATTTGGAAGATTTACTGCTTGTAAAGCCACAATAACAGCCAACATTAATCCATTAAGTGTTATATTTCTGATTCTATTTTTATTCTGATTTTTATCCATTTGCTTACTCTAACAGTTAAAAACCAAAAATTCTATAAAAATCTTCGTTTAACATCTCAAAAAAATATCTTTAAAAAGCTGCTGACATTATGTAAAATTGTAGTATTAATAAGTTTTCAAGGAAATAATATATGAAAAAAGAAATAATACAGCAGATGTTTGAAGGCGAACGAGCCCTTTTTAAATCAAATGATCTGAAACTTATTGACTGCATTTTTCATGACGGTGAATCTCCGCTGAAAGAAAGTCACAATATAGAACTTATTAAAAGCGTATTCAAATGGAAATACCCTCTATGGTATTGCAGCAATGTAACAGCAGACAAAACAAACTGGCTTGAAATGGCCAGAGCTGGTGTATGGTATACCAATAACGTAAAAGTAACAAACTCTATTATAGAAGCACCAAAGAACTTTAGAAGATGTGACGGCGTAGAATTAAGCAATGTATTTTTCCCAGATGCTGCCGAAACTCTTTGGCACTGTAAAAACGTAAAGCTTAACAACATTCAGGCAAAAGGGAACTACTTTGCCATGAATTCTACTGATATGGAGATAGATAACCTTTCCTTAGACGGGAATTATCCCTTTGACGGTGGTCAAAACATAACAGTGAAAAACAGTCGCCTACTCTCTAAAGATGCTTTTTGGAATGCAGAAAACGTTACTGTCAGCGATTCTTATATATTGGGAGAGTATCTCGGCTGGAATTCCAAAAACCTTACCTTCATAAACTGCACTATAGAAAGCCTGCAAGGCCTCTGCTATATTCAAAATCTTGTGATGAAAAACTGCAGACTTATTAATACAACACTTGCTTTTGAATATTCTACTGTAGATGCCCAGATAGACAACAGCATCGACAGTGTTTTAAACCCAACCAGCGGCATTATTCGTGCTGAAAGCATAAAAGAATTAATTATTGAAAAAGATAAAGTAGACCCATCAAAAACTCAGATTATAGTAAAAAGCTAAAATCTTTTTATATAAAGCATTTAACAGGTATATATAATGAACAAATACGATTTTGACAGTATTACAGACAGAAGAAACACCTTTTCATGCAAATGGGGCGACTGCAAAGAAAACGAACTACCTATGTGGGTTGCCGACATGGATTTTCAGGCTGCTCCTGAAATAATAGAAGCCCTGCAGAAAAGATTGAATAACGGGATTTTTGGTTATACATATATTCCTGAAGAATGGTATAAAGCCTATCAATACTGGTGGAAAAAACGCCATAATCTTGAGATTTCAAAAGATTCTCTAATTTTCTGTACTGGTGTAGTTCCTGCTATCTCCACCGCTGTCAGAAAACTGACAACTGCTGCTGAAAATGTTCTTATTCAAACTCCTGTCTACAATATATTCTGCAATTCTATTAGAAATAACGGAAGAAATATTCTTGAGTCTCCCCTAGCCTATTCAAATGGGGAATATTCTATCAACTGGAGTGATTTAGAAGAAAAGCTTTCTGACCCGCAGACAACATTGATGATTCTCTGCAATCCTCATAATCCAGTCGGGAAAATCTGGAATAAAGAGACTCTGGCAAGAATTGGAGAACTTTGTTCAAAATACAATGTTAAAGTTATTTCAGATGAAATTCACTGTGACATAACAGACCTAGACAAAGAATACGTTCCATTTGCCTCTGTTTCCGAAACCTGTGCAAATATAAGTGTTACCTGTATTGCTCCAACAAAATGTTTCAACATTGCTGGTCTGCATACTGCAGCGGTAATGGTTCCAAATTCAGAATTAAACCACAAAATGTGGCGGGCGTTAAATACAGACGAAGTTGCAGAACCAAATGCTTTTGCAGTAGAAGCCTCTATTGCCGCTTTTACAAAAGGTGAAAACTGGCTTGATGCTTTAAGAAAATATATTAAAGAAAACAAAAATAGAATAAAAGAATACATATCAAATAATATTCCTGATATTTACGTAGTTAATTCTGAAGCGACTTACCTACTCTGGCTTGATTGCTCTAAAATATCTGGCGACAGCATAAAACTAGCTGATTTTATTAGAGAAAAAACTGGTTTATTCCTTTCCAACGGCACTCAGTATGGTGGCAACGGGCGCTTTTTCTTGCGCCTTAATACCGCCTGCCCCAAAAAACTTATTGAAGATGGATTATCTAGACTAAAACAAGGCATTGAACTGTGGAAATCTGCTAAAAGCTAAGCTGTCCCTCCTCCCTGAGAAGTGTATCCCACACCCTCGCTAAGCCTCGCTTAGAGAAGCTACTCTACTCTCTCAATTCTCAAATCTTAATTCTTACACTTTACATCTTACATCTTAAATCTTATATCTTATATCTTAAATCTCATATCTCATATCTCAACTTTTGGTCTTACATCTTAAATCTTATTAAAAATATAATTGCCTTGAATCTGTATGTGCGATATTATTAAGAGAACTATTATATTTTAAAGGCTAAAACCTCTTAAAGGAGATTCAAGTGGAAGCTACGCAATTATTTTGGCTGGCACCGATAGGTTCAGTAATGGCGCTGGTTTATTCATATTATTTTTATGCAAGCATGATGAAATCTGACCCAGGAAGTGAAAAATCACAAGAAATTGCTGGGTATGTTAAAGAAGGAGCAAAATCCTATCTTTTAGCACAATATAAGATTGTTGGATTATTTTTCATAATAGCTTTTGCATTTTTTGCTTTTTTAGCTTTTGTTCTTGAAGTTCAAAGCCCATGGACTCCAATAGCCTTTTTAACAGGTGGTTTCTTTTCAGCTATTTCTGGCTATTTAGGAATGAAAACCGCAACAAGTGCGAGCAATAGAACTGCTGCCGCTGCAGGTATCTCTTTAAATTCTGCACTTCAAATAGCTTTTAGAAGTGGTGCCGTTATGGGGTTTGTTGTAGTTGGTCTTGGTCTATTAGATATTTCAATCTGGTGGAAGATACTAAACTACGTTTTAGACAATAAGGAATTTTTTAAAGAAAGCATTTTTGCTGTTAATAATTACACAGAAATAACCACCATCATGCTCACATTTGGCATGGGTGCTAGTTCTCAAGCTCTTTTTGCAAGAGTTGGCGGAGGAATCTTCACCAAGGCAGCCGACATCGGTGCAGATTTGGTAGGGAAAACAGAAGCCGGTATTCCTGAAGATGATCCTAGAAATCCAGCCTGTATTGCCGATAACGTTGGTGATAACGTTGGCGACGTTGCAGGTATGGGAGCTGACCTATATGAATCATATTGTGGTTCAATACTGGCAACAGCAGCTCTTGGCGCTGCAGCCTTCAATACTACAGAGCTTATAAATCTGCAACTAAATTCCATTTTGCTTCCAATGGCAATAGCTGGAATAGGTATAGTATTCTCTATTTTTGGAACTTATAAAATCAACACAAAAGAAGAAGCAAACCAAAAGGAATTGATGGAATCAATAAACTATGGAGTTAATTTTGCAGCATTCTTTACAGCTGTAACCAGTGTTGCATTAGTAAGATCCTTATTACCAGGACATTTTGAAATATTCGGTTCCATAGTTACTGGTTTAATGGCTGGAATAATTATCGGTTGGGCAACAAACTACTATACTTCGGAAGATTATCAGCCAACAGCAAATATAGCAGAACAAGCAACAACAGGTTCTGCAACAGTAATAATAGAAGGCATTTCAACAGGTATGCTTTCTACAGCAATACCAGTAATAACAGTCTGTATAGCAATCTTACTCTCCTATGGTTTTGCAAACGGTTTTACTAATCCTGCCATGGGGCTTTACGGAATAGGAATTGCCGCAGTTGGTATGCTTTCCACCTTAGGGATAACCTTAGCAACAGATGCTTATGGCCCAATAGCAGATAACGCTGGTGGAAACGCACAAATGTCTGGAATGTCTCCAGAAGTAAGAAAAAGAACAGATGCTCTTGATTCTCTTGGCAATACAACCGCAGCAACAGGCAAAGGTTTTGCAATAGGTTCAGCAGCACTAACTGCATTAGCTCTCATAGGAGCTTACCTTGAAGAAATCAGAATGGCCTTATTAAGAATAGCAAAATTCAGTGGAGACCCATTAAATAAATTAATATTCCCCACTCCAGATACAGGCATTGAAATAGATAAAGCCACATTGTATGACTTCATGAGCTACTATAATGTAAATCTCATGAATCCTGTAGTATTAACCGGTATTTTTATTGGTTCTATGCTTGTATTTGTTTTCTGTGCTATGACAATGAAAGCGGTTGGAAGAGCTGCTCACAGCATGGTTGAAGAAGTCAGAAGACAATTTAAAGAAATTCCTGGCTTGCTGAAAGGCGAACCAAATGCCAAAGCAGACTACGCCTCTTGTGTTGCTATATCTACTCAAGGCGCCCAAAAAGAAATGGTTGTTCCAAGTCTTTTAGCAATTATTATACCTATATTAGTAGGTTTGTTGCTTGGAGTAGCCGGAGTAATAGGTATGCTGGCCGGTGGACTTTCTACTGGTTTTGTTTTGGCAATTATG
>JAEEGF011247370.1_pt1 | contig 12876 bp, 8 predicted proteins | sample 9134171 | NCBI WGS metagenome assembly JAEEGF01 (sample SAMN16246542, study PRJNA631951) | gut metagenome | biome: gut microbiome; feature: rumen; material: AP-attached | host: Bos | place: Iran: Karaj | collected 2018-10 | reverse complement strand
GGGGGTCGAGAGCTTGATGAGCGAGTCGCTCAAGGCCTCGATAGAGCCGTCCACGTCACCCTTGACGCTGATGTTCAGCTCATGGAACTCACCCAGAGCACGACGACGACCGATGTCCTCAAGGTTGATACGATGCTGGGTGCGGCGGTTCAGCTCACGCTGCAACTGCTCGCGCTTGTTGGCAATCTGACGAGCCTCCTGATCGGTATCCATGACGTTGAACTTGTCACCTGCCGTCGGTGCACCGTCAAGACCCAGAATCAGGGCAGGAGTCGAAGGTCCGCTCTCGGTGATGCGCACATTGCGCTCGTTGAACATCGCCTTCACCTTGCCGTAGTGGGTACCTGCAAGGACGATATCGCCCACACGCAGGGTGCCGTTGTCAACCAGCACGGTTGCGATATAGCCACGACCCTTGTCCAACGACGACTCGATAATAGAACCGGTTGCCTTACGGTTAGGATTAGCCTTGAGGTCGAGCATATCGGCCTCAAGCAGCACCTTCTCCATCAGTTCATTGACACCGATACCCTTCTTGGCCGAGATATCCTGGCTCTGGTACTTGCCACCCCAGTCCTCAACGAGGTAGTTCATGTTGGCGAGCTCCTCCTTAATCTTCTCGGGGTTGGCTCCGGGTTTATCAATCTTGTTGATGGCAAAGATGATGGGTACGCCAGCGGCCGAAGCGTGGTTCAACGCCTCAACCGTCTGCGGCATGACGCTGTCATCGGCAGCGACAATGACGATAACGATATCTGTCACCTTGGCACCACGGGCACGCATAGCGGTAAACGCTTCGTGACCAGGAGTATCCAGGAAGGTAATGCGGCGACCGTTGGGCAACTTCACGTTGTATGCACCGATGTGCTGGGTAATACCACCGGCCTCACCGGCAATCACGTTAGAATTGCGGATGTAGTCCAGCAGTGAAGTCTTACCGTGGTCCACGTGACCCATGACAGTAACAACGGGCGGGCGCTGAACGAGATCTTCGGGATTATCCTCTTCCTCGCTGATGGCCTCTACCACCTCGGCACTGGTGTATTCGGTCTTGAAACCAAATTCATCAGCAACGATGTTGATAGTCTCGGCGTCAAGACGCTGGTTGATGCTCACCATCACACCCAGGTTCATACAGGTTGCAATCACCTTGTTGATGGGCACGTTCATCATGCTGGCCAAGTCATTGGCAGTCACAAACTCGGTGAGCTTCAAGATCTTGCTCTGAGCTGCTGCCATTGCAGCCTCCTCACGAGCCTCTTCACGATGTTCCTCGCGACGTTCACGACGACGGGTAGCCGCAGCCTTCTTGGTGTTCTTGGCAGTGAGGCGTGCCAGCGTCTCCTTCATCTGGCGCTGAACATCTTCCTCGCTTACTTCGGGTCTCAGCGGCTTGCGGTTGCCCTTCTTATCTTTACCGCGCTTGCTGCTCTGGTCATCCTTGGCACCACGGCCCTTACCAGGCTGTGAGGCAGCCTGCTTGCCAGCGGTTTCGATATCGATTTTCTCCTTGCCGATGCGTTTGCGTTTGCGACGGCTGCCACTCTCGGCTTGAGCCTTGGCGATGCGCTCGTTGCGCTTCTCCTCCTTGCTCTTCTTCTTCGGACGGGTTTGCTGGTTGAGGGAGGAAAGATCCACCTTTCCAACCACCTTGAGTTGTGGTCCACCAACGGTTTCAGACACGGGCATGAAGACATCGCTCTCATTGCCGTCTTCCTTGTCATTCTCTACGGGCTGGGCAGCCTCAGGAGCCGGCTGAACTTCGGCTTCACTCTCCTGCTGACGGGGTTCAACCTCAGCAATGGGAGCACTACCCTCGGCAGGCTTCGGCTCTGGGGTTACAGGAGGCACGGAAACAGGCTCCGTTTCAGTCTGTTTAGGCTTTTCTTCCTGAACAGGTTGTTCGGCAGCCGTCTCTTTCTCGGGCTTAGGCTCCTCGGGTTTGGGTTTAGGCTTAGCAGCCTTGGGCTTGCCCACTGCATCAAGGTCAATTTTCCCAAGTACCGTAGGTTTCTGACCCGGAACGACAGTTTTGATTTCATGTGATTCCTTGGCAGCGGCGTTCTGCTTGGCTTTCTCCTTCTGCCTTTCATTGGCCATTTTGTCCGACTTGCTCTTGAGGTCCATGTCGGGCTTGAACTCCTTGACAAGCATTTCATAGACATCGTCCTGGATGCGCGCATTGATGCTGGCGTCGATTTCGATGCCTTTCTTGTGCAGGAATTCCTCAATGGTCTGCCTACCCACGTTTAAATCTGCGATGACTTTACTGATCTTTATCGCCATTCTATTGTCTTTTATCAGTTGGCTTTCAGCAATATGCTTCGGCTGTGTATATAATATTTTGGTCTGTGAGAAGTGAAAACTTAATAAACTCTGAAAAAGTGTCTGACAAACACTTAATCTTCAAACTCAGCCCTGAGTACCGAGAGGACATAATCAACGGTATTCTCTTCGAGATCGGCCTTGTCCATAATCTGTTCACGTGAAGTCCTCAATACCGACTTAGCGGTATCGAAGCCGACGCTCTTCAGTGCCTCGATTACCCACTCGTCAATCTCATCCTTGAACTCGTCGAGGTAGATGTCTTCCTCGGCATCGCCTTCCATGTCACGATAGACGTCAATGCTGTATCCAGTGAGGATGCTGGCCAACTTGATGTTCAAGCCACCCTTACCGATAGCCAGAGACACCTCATCGGGACGAAGGAACACCTCGGCATGCTTGTTCTCGTTGTCCAGACGGATTGACGAGATCTTGGCGGGGCTGAGGGCACGCTGGATGAGCAGCTGCGGGTTATTGGTGTAATTGATGACATCGATGTTCTCGTTGCGCAGCTCACGCACGATGCCATGGATGCGGGCACCCTTGACTCCGACGCATGCGCCAACGGGATCAATGCGGTCGTCATAGCTCTCGACAGCAATCTTGGCACGCTCGCCAGGAATGCGGGCGACGGCGCGGATGACGATGAGGCCGTCGTGAATCTCGGGAACCTCCTGCTCAAACAGGCGGCGCAGGAAATTTTGGCTGGTTCTGGAGACAATAATCTTGGGATTATTGTTGGTATTGTCCACCTTCTCAATGACAGCTCTCACGACATCACCCTTGCGGTAGATGTCGGTGGGAATCTGTTCGTCCTTGGGAAGAAGCAACTCATTCTTCTCGTCATCAAGCAAGAGCACCTCGCGCTTCCAGACCTGATAAACTTCACCGGCAACGAGTTGTCCCTCAAGGGCCTTAAACTTGTTATAGATAGCATCCTTCTGCAAGTCGAGGATTTTGCTGGCTAACGTCTGGCGCAGGTTCAAGATGGCACGGCGTCCAAACTTGGCAAAGTCAATCTTACGGGTATGCTCCTCGCCGACCTCGCAGTCGGGGTCGTCATCGGCCTGTGCGTCAGACAGGGAAATCTGCTTGTTAGGATTCTCTACCTGGCCATCCTCAACGACTTCCAGGTTCTGATAGATTTCACAGTCACCCTTATCGGGGTTCACGATCACGTCAAAGTTGTCATCGTTGCCAAACACCTTAGACAGCACGCTGCGGAAAGATTCCTCCAGCACGCTGATGAGAGTCGTCTTGTCGATGTCCTTAAGTTCCTTAAACTCGGCAAACTGTTCGGTCATGTTGACCGCTTCTTCTCTTTTAGCCATAATTGTTTCAGTTTTCAGTTTCCAGTTTTCAGTTTTCAGATGAGAGCGGATGCCGCTGACAACTGATAGCTAACAACTGATAACTAAATTTTTATGATATTCTTTGTTTGTTTAATGTCGCTATAATTAAATCGTTCCTGCTCCTCGACCAACTCAGGACGCTTCTTGCCCTCAAGTTTCTTTTTCACGGTCGTGGAAAGGGTAAAGCCCTCATCGTCGGCGTCGGCAATGACGCCTTTGAGCTTGCGGCCGTCAGCCGTCAGCACCTCGACCTCATAGCCGATGTTATTGCGGTACTGGCGGGGCAGCAACAGGGGAGAGGTGATGCCATAGGAACCGACTGTCAATTCGTAATCCTCCTGATCGCGGTCAAATGCTTCAAGCACTGCGTCATTGACGGCGACACAGTCGTCAATGGTGATGTCCTCGTCGCTATCGAGCGCAACTTCGATGACATTGTCCTTGCTCACCTTAAGGGTCACCAGGTACATCTTGGTCCCCTCAAGAGCCCGATTGATTACTTGTTGAAGTTCCGTCTTGTCTATCATCGCTTCTAATTGTTATAATAAAAACGAGGAAGCCCATTTGCCCCCTCTCACGAATGCTGGCGCAAAAGTACTCAAAATCCGTCATTCACGCAATATAAGAAGGTGAAAAAGCCCTCAAAACAACACAATATTTTATATTATTTAATCTTTTTTAACTTAATAAGTTTCTATCTGGGACTGCTAGCGGTCTTTCCAGGCATGGTTATCAACACTCTCAGCGCTAATGCAAGACATGGAGTATTGCAGAAAAAACACTACCTTTGCAGCATATTTCATGAAGTAGATAATGAAACCCGCAATCATACTATTGACAATACTGGTAGTCGGCGGCGCCATTGTGTGGCTCATTGACCGCCTGTTCTACCGTCACGATGACGCCATAGAAGGCGATGACATCAAGCCAACCGACTCTGGCGACAATCATCAGCAAGGTTGTGCCGATGAGGCATGTGGACTGCGGTCCATCTGTCCAAGTGAACAGATTCTTTCGGGGCAATGCCGGGATGAGGTCATCTATTATGACGATGAGGAACTTGACAATTTCAAGGGACGGGATGCCCACAGCTATTCCCCTGAAGAAGAAGAGCAATGGCGAGACGTGCTCTACACATTGAAGCCAACCGACCTGCTGGGATGGGGACAGAGCGTCAAGCATCGGGGGCTGGTCATGCCTGCCGCCATTCGTGAAGAGTTTCTACAGCTTGCGGGAGAACAACAATCCCCTTCAATGCAATAAATTGAAGTAAATTGCGTTTATAATTCAAAACACTGAAGAACTAGCGACTAAAGACTAGCGACTGATTTTGAACAGGACACGACAAATCATACCTGTACTAATGATCGCGATGGTGGTTTTGCTTGCTGCATGCAGCAACAAGACCAACACCGCAAGGTCTCGTTTCTGGCAATCTTTCACGACCAAGTATAACGTCTATTTTAACGGCAAGACCAACTATGACGAACAGATGAAAGCCATGTTGGATGCCTACGAGGACGATTATTCCCAGCAACTGTACATGCATCCTGCCGAGGCCCGTTCAAACCCTAAAGCGCCCCAACCCACAGGCAGCTTTGACCGCACTATCGAAAAAATGGAGAAGGCCATCACCCTCCATTCCATCAAGAAAAAGCCTAAACGCAAGAGCGGTAAGGGTCGCGACCCCAAGTATCAGGAGTGGCTCGCACGTGACGAGTATAACCCCTACCTGCACAATGCCTGGTACATGCTGGCCAAGGCCCAATACATGAAGGGCGACTTTCTGGATGCCGCAGCCACCTTCCGTTACATCGCACGCCACTTCACATGGAAGAAAGACCTAGTACAAGAGTGCCAGGTGCGTGAAGCCTTGTGCTATTGCGCTATGGGCTGGCCAGCCGAAGCCGATAACGTGCTTGCCCACGTCCATCTGGATGAAATCACCAATAAACGAGTCCGCGCACTGGCCAACGCCGCCTTTGCCGATTATCACATCAAGGCTCAAGAGCCAGAATTGGCCATCCCTTATCTTGCCAAAGCCGTTAAAGGCTTCAAGGGCAATGAAAAGGTGAGGATGAATTTCCTGCTCGGACAACTTTACGAACAGGTGGGCGACAAACACAACGCATATCTTGCCTACAAGCAGGCCGGTAGTAGCAGCGGTTCGACCTATCGCACAAAATTCAACGCCCGCATCAAGCAGAGCGCCGTCTATGAGGGTACCAACATTGCCAGCGAGGTGAAAGCCCTGAAGCGTATGACCCGCTATGACCGCAACAAGGAATACCTGGATCAGGTCTATTACGCTATCGGCAACCTCTACCTCTCCCATGGCGACACGCTCAACGCCATCGAGAACTACAGGCTCGCTGCCGAAAAGAGTACCCGCAACGGTGTGGACAAGGCCATCAGCCAATTGACCCTGGGTGGCATCTACTTTGCAAGGCGCCAGTATGATGACGCACAGCCCTGCTATGCCGAGGCCATTCCGCTGGTCAACGAGGACTATCCCAACTACAAACTGCTCAAGAAGCGCAGCGATGTGCTCGATGAGCTGGCTGTCTATTCCCAAAACGTCACCTTGCAGGACTCGTTGCTGATGCTGGCCAAGATGACCCCCGAGCAGCAGTTGGAAGTCGTCAACAAGATCATCGAGGAGCTCAAGAAACAAGAGAAAGAGGAAGCCGAGAGAGTTGCCCGCGAGGAGTATATGGCTCAACAGGACGCCAAGGGTAGCCCGCTGGGCAACAACAAGAACGAGCCGGCCAGCTACAACATCAACACCGACAACTCCTGGTACTTCTATAATACCGCGACCAAGAACGCCGGTAAAACCCAATTCCAGAAAATGTGGGGTAGCCGCAAGCTGGAAGACAACTGGCGCCGCAGAAACAAAACCACCTTCTCGTTCAACGACGAGGAGGCCGACAGCGCTCTGATGGCACTGGCCGACAGTATGATCGTCAATGAGAACGGCGACACGGTAAAAGTGGATGTCGAAGCCCTCAAGCGAGCCGAAGACCCCCACTATCCGGAGTACTACCTCAAACAGATTCCCAAGACCGAAGAGGAAATCCAGTCCTCGCACGAGATCATCCAAGAGGGTCTCTACAACATGGGCACCATCCTCAAGGACAAGATGGAGGACTATAGCGCTGCAGCCTACGAGTTCAACCAGCTGCTGAGACTGTACCCCGACAACACTTACCGTCTGGATGTGTATTATAATATGTACATGATGTACATGCGCAACGGACAAGAAGAGGATGCACAGCCTTACCGCGACAGTATTCTTGTCCACTTCCCTGAATCCAAGTACGGCATGGCCATGCAGGATCCCAACTATTTGGAGAACCTCAAGAACATGAACCGCGATCAGGAGAACATGTATGAAGAGGCCTACGCCAACTATCTGGCCAACAACCACGGTGCAGTACACGAGGCATACGCCGAGATGATGCGTAAGTATCCGTTGTCCAAGATTATGCCCAAGTTCATGTTCATTGATGCCTTGAGCTATCTCACCGAGAAGGATCACGAGAAGTTCAAAGAAACCATCAAGGACATGTTGCAGCGTTACCCGCAGACCGATATCACACCCGTTGCATCCGAGATTGTCAAGCAGCTCAACCAGGGTCGCCGCCTTGAGGGTGGTGGCAGCAACGTGCGCGGTATGCTGTGGAGTACCCGACTGAGCAACGACACTACGCCCGAAGCTCTGGAGCGTACCTTCACGCCGTTTGCCGAGGACAACGACAAGCCACAGGTATTCATCCTCCTCTATCCTACCGACAGCGTGAATGGCAACCTGCTGCTCTATGAGGTGGCACGCCACAACTTTAACGCCTTCAAGGTTAAGGACTATGATATCGAGCAGATGAACTTCGGCACCCTGGGGTTGCTGGTTGTCAGGGGGTTGGAGAACTTCAAGGAAGCGACCAACTATCGCTCGGTATTTGAAAAAGATCAGACCATCAACGTGCCTCGCCAAGTGCACTATGTCATCATCAGTGTGGACAACTTCAATCTGCTGATCAACGAGGGACGCACCTTTGAGGACTACTTCAACTACCTGGAGGAGAAGAACGACAAGGAGCACAGCGACCTTGAGAAGAAAGAACTCGACGAAGCTGAGAAGAAGGCTCAGGAAGAAGCCGAAGCCCAGGCCGCTGCCGAGCGTGAGAAAGCACGCATCGAGGCCGAACAGATGGAACGCGAAGCCGCCGAACTGGCCAAGCGTGACGCTGAGGAAAAGGCTCGTGAGGAAGCCGAGGAGAAAGCACGACTTGAAGCCGAGGCCGCCGAACAGGCACGACTTGAGGCTGAAGAGAAAGCCCGTGAAGAAGCCGAGCGTAAGCAGATCCAGGCCAGCGACTATCGCAGCCGCTCTACCGTCAACACCACTCAGCAGCCGCTCACCGACAAGGAACGCAAGGCCCAAGAGCGTGCCGAGGAAGAGCACCTCAAACAGCTCGAACGTGAGGCCAAGGCCCGTGAAAAAGCCGAGGCTAAGCGACAGAAACAGATTGAGGACAGCATCAAGAAGGAACAGAAATACCAGCGCAAGCTGGCCCGTATAGCCGAAATCGCCGAACAAGACTCCATCGAACAAGCCGAGAAGGATAAGGAGAAAGAGCGCGACTTCCGCTACAAGTGGCGTGAAGACTCGGCTAAGGCTGCCTTCAAAGCCGCTGAACAAGCTAAGAAAGACGCTAAGAAAGCAAAGGAACAAGCACGTAAGGACAAGGCCAAAGAACGCAAACAGCTCGCTAAAGAACGCGAGAAAGAGCGCAAAGAAAAGGCCAAGGAACGTGAACGTGAACGCAAGGAAAAGCAGAAGGAGCGCAAGGAACAGGCCAAGGCTCGTGAGCAGGAGCGCAAAGAGCGCCAAAAAGAACGCGAACGAGAACGCAAGGAAAAGGCCGACGAGCGCAAGCAGCAAGCTAAGGAACGCGAACAGGACCGCAAGGACAAGGCCAAAGAACGCGAGCAGGATCGCAAAGACAAAGCCGACCAACGCAAGGCTGAACAGGAAGCTGCCAAGCAGGACAAAGCTAAGCCTGATAACAAGCAGGACAAGCCTAATAACCTGCCAGACAAGCCTGATAACAAGCAGGATAAACCTGATTGAGAAAAGAAAGATTAACACTATAAAGTTGAAACAAACCGTATGAGCAAAGAAAGAATCTTGTGGGCCGACGATGAAATCGACCTGTTGAAGCCCCACATCCTTTTCCTGGAGAACAAGGGATATGAAGTGGAGACAGTGACCAATGGCCGCGATGCCATCGATGCCCTTAGTAACCAGATTTTCAACCTCATCATCCTTGATGAAAACATGCCTGGCATCAGTGGACTGGAAGCCTTGCAGCGCATCAAAATCCTGCAACCCAATGTCCCCGTCATCATGATCACCAAGAGCGAGGAGGAGGACATCATGAACCAGGCCATCGGCAGCGAGATTGCCGACTACCTCATCAAGCCGGTCAACCCCATGCAGATTCTGCTTTCCATCAAGAAGAACCTGCACAGCGACGCCCTCGTCGCCGAAAAGGTCACTGGCGACTACCAGCAGGAGTTCATGCGCATCGGGCAGATGATCAACTCGGCACAGACCATCGAGGACTGGTATGAGCTCTATACCACCCTCGTACGTTGGGAATTGACATTGTCCAACACCGATACCAAGATGGACGAGATGCTGAAGATGCAGAAGGTCGATGCCAACAATGCCTTCGCCAAGTATGTAAGGCGCAACTATGAGAGTTGGATGAACCAACCTGAGCACCCCTTGCGTAGCAACGAGGTATTCAAGACCAAGGTGCTCCCCCTGTTGGACAAGGGAGAGAAAGTGTGCTTTGTGGTCATCGACAACTTCAGGCTCGACCAGTGGAGAACGGTCAGCCCGCTGCTCGCCGATATCTATAACGTCGAGAGCGAGGAACTCTACACCACGATTCTGCCCACTGCCACGCAATATGCCCGCAACGCCATCTTCTCGGGCTTAATGCCCGTGGACATTGAGCAGATGTTCCCCGACCTGTGGGTCGATGAGGAGAGTGAGGAGGGCAAGAACCTGAACGAGGCGCCCCTCATCCAGACACTGCTCGACCGCTATCGCCGCAAGTTCCACTTCTCTTACAGCAAGATGAACGACAGCGCCGCTGGCGAGAAACTGATGCAAAACTTCGGCATGTTCAAGAACTACGAGCTCAACGTGCTGGTGTTCAACTTCGTCGATATGCTCTCCCACGCACGTACCGAGTCCAAGATGATACGCGAGTTGGCCAATACCGACGAGGCTTACCGTTCGCTGACTGAGTCCTGGTTCAAGAACTCTAACGTGCTCGAAATTTTCAAACTCATGGCACAGAACGGTTACAAAATCGTGCTCACCACCGACCACGGTACCATCAAGGTGGACCGCCCCATCAACGTCATCGGTGACAAGAATATCAACACCAACCTGCGCTATAAGGTAGGCAAGAGCCTGACCTACAACAGCAAGCAAGTCTATGAAATCAAGCAACCCAAGCGTGTAGGCCTGCCCACACCCAACATCTCGAGCACCTACATCTTTGCAATGAACCGAGACTTCTTTGCTTATCCCAACAACTACAACTACTACGTTTCCTATTACAACGACACGTTCCAGCACGGCGGCATCTCGATGGAAGAGATGCTCGTGCCCATCGTGACCCTCTCCCCCAAGTAATTAAAGGTTCACCATGCCTCGACTTTGTCGCGGCCAATTAAATAATAAAATATGAAAACAATCGAGATACCGATTCCCAATCTGGAGGCCATCGACGATGCTGCCTACAAATTCATGACCGAGATGGGCGACCTGACCGTCTATGCCTTCTATGGCGAGATGGGGGCCGGCAAGACCACATTTATCAACGCCCTGTGCCGGCAACTCGGCGTGGAAAGCGACATGACCAACTCTCCGTCGTTTGCCATCATCAACGAGTACCGCAGCGACACCACGGCCGAACTAATCTACCACTTCGACTGCTACCGCCTGGAGAAGGAGGAAGAGGCAGTTGATCTGGGTGCTGAGGACTATTTTGACAGCGGAGCCCTGTGCTTCATTGAGTGGCCCGAGCGCATCGACGGCCTGCTGCCCGACGATACCGTTCGCGTGGACATCACCGTCAACGACGACGAGAGCCGCACCCTCAAGATGACCTTCCCCGACCTCGCCTAATGAAAGAGTCTAAGGTCTAAAATCTAAAGACTAAAATGCCACACTACATCAAGGTCAGCCAGACGGCTAGCACCAACACTTACCTGTCCCGCTTGGCAGCAACGCTGCCGGGCGGTACAGTGATTTATACCCCCAGCCAGACCGCTGGCCGTGGCCAGAAAGGCAACTCCTGGGAAAGCGAAGACGGCAAAAACCTCACCTTCTCTCACTTGCTCAAGCGACCGCCCGTCAAGGCCCGCGACCAGTTCTACCTGAGTGAAGCGGCAGCCCTGGCGGTTGTTGAGGCATTATCCGGCGAGGCTGGCGACGGCTTTTCCGTCAAGTGGCCCAACGACGTCTATTGGCAAGACAAGAAGGTCTGCGGCATGTTGCTGGAGAATTCCTTGGATGGCAGCGACATCGCCCACTGCATCGTGGGCATCGGCATCAACGTCAATCAGGAGCGTTTCCTCAGTGATGCCCCCAACCCCGTGTCACTCATCAATATCACGGGCCATGAGCACGACCTGATGGCGCTGCTCAAGCGCGTTTGCTCACGCATCGAGCACTTGGTGGACTCGCTGGGCGATGACCAGGCCCGCACCGACCTCCACCAGCGCTACATGGCGGCGCTCTACCGCAACGACGGCCAGTTGCACCCCTGGGAGGACGCATCGGGCAACCGTTTCATGGCGAGCGTGGCAGCCATCGCCCCCGACGGCACCCTCACCCTCTTACATGAGGATGGCACCCGCCACGACTACCTCTTCAAGCAAGTCAAGCACATCATCTCAGGCGTTAGCCTCTGACAACTGACAACTAAAAACTGACAACTAAAAACTTTAAAAATGAATATCGTCGTATACTGTAGTGCACAAGACAATTTAGACAATAAGTATCTGCAATTGGCCACCATGTTAGGCCAATGGATAGGGGAAAACGGGCACACGTTGATTTATGGCGGTGCCGATCAAGGGCTCATGCATGCCACCGCCCAGGCTGTCCACGAGGCGGGTGGTCGCATTGTGGGCGTGCTCCCGGCAGTGTTTTCTCACCTTTCCGAACCATTGTGTGACGAGATGGTTGCCACAAGAGACCTGCAAGAACGCAAGCAGTACATGATTGAGCATGGCGACGTGTTTGTTGTACTACCGGGTGGTATAGGCACCCTCGACGAGTGGATTTCCACCATCTGTATCATGTGCATTGGCAATGACGATCATCGTCCCATCATTGTCGCTGACCTCGATGGCATGTTCGATTCAATGGTTGCTCAACTCGATGTCTTATACCACTCCCCCTTTGGACGCGGTAAGGACCTCAACCGCTCAATCGTCGCCCGCACCCCCGCCGAGTTACTCACCATCCTCTCCGCCCTAAAAAACAACTGATTAATCTGAATTTTCTGAGTGCCGCCACCACCCGCATTGTAGAGACGCAAAATCTTGCGTCTCCTATCGTTAGACATCACCAAGCCCACCCCTAGAGAGTGTTGCAAAACTAATGCCTCATAAATAATCGCGCTACGCGCGAGAAATTAAGCAAAATTATAAATAAAATTAAAATAAAAATTTATTTTGTTTAATTTTTATACAAAATTTTGTTTAATTTCTCCGTGCGAAGCACGGACATTGATACAGGCTTGAATTATTACACACCGCCCTGTTCCAATCCGCATCTCTAACCCGCGAGCACCGAATGCCGATGCCTCACTAATCTCTAATCACTAATCTGCAAGCGCAGCGAGCATCTCACAAACTCATCAAGGTCGGCGACGTGCAATTTCTTGGCGATCTGGATTTTCTTGTTATAGACGGTGCCGATGCTCTTGTAGCCCATCGTCACCATAATCACCGTGCGGGAGAAGCCGCAGCAATACAGCGCCAGCAGATTCAGTTCGCTGTCCGTCAGCGTGCCGCCCGCCTCCTCTTGCGCCTTGACAAGCACGTTATCGTGCAGCTCATTGACCAGAGCCTGCAGGTGAGACCAGTAATTACTATCGTCACC
>JAEEGF011134463.1_pt1 | contig 12876 bp, 8 predicted proteins | sample 9134171 | NCBI WGS metagenome assembly JAEEGF01 (sample SAMN16246542, study PRJNA631951) | gut metagenome | biome: gut microbiome; feature: rumen; material: AP-attached | host: Bos | place: Iran: Karaj | collected 2018-10 | reverse complement strand
CAGAAACTTGGACCGCGACAACTGGGCGGAGTAAAAAAACAGCGATAAAATGGGAAGAATATACAAGAATATAATTCATCCGTTCCTGAGCAGGTGCATGAAGAAAAAGGCTTTCACCACTAACCTTTACTTAGGACTGCAGCTGGAGGCGAAGACGGAAGACCTGATGGCTGACGAGCTGTTCAGAATATCGTTGGCGTATCAAGGCGGTCTGTATATGCTGCCGAAGGACGATGAAAAGGCAAGATGTTACTGCTTGGAGGCAGCAAAGAAGGGACATGCGGTGGCGCAGCTGAGTGCTGGCATGTGGATGAAAGACGATAAAGAAGCCGCGATGAAATGGACGAGACTGGCAGCCGAGAATGGCGAGGCGCAGGCGTTGTACATAGTGTCGGAAAGTTGCGATGATGCGGCAGAACGGCTGTCGTTGCTTAGAAAGTCGGCAGAGAAGGGATATGAGCTGGCATGCACACGTTTGGCGGAGATGTACAGAAACGGCGAGGCTGGCGTGGTGGCGGACTCTGCGATAGCTAAATTCTGGGCGTTTGAGGGCAGAGCCGGAAGTGTGGAAGGCGGCAAACTCTTCAAACAGTTAGTCAGCAAAGACGATTTCAACGGCGAAAAGATAAACGCATCCAAGATAATAAAGGCTGCCGCCGAGGCTGGCGAGCCGCACGCTATATTTGAGCACGGCAACTCTTTCATAAGCACTAATGAAAACAAGGCCGCCGAACAATGGCAAAAGGCAGTGAAAGCCGGAAGCCATTATGCGATGTGCAATTACGGAAGATTCCTAAGCAAGAAAAACGATGATGAAAAGGCTGCGGAGTTATTCCGAAAGGCAGCAGAATGGGGCATTGAGGAAGGAATGTTCAATTTGTCGAAAATGTATTTCGAGGGCGTTGGCGTGGAAAAAGACTCGATGAAAGCATGGGAGTGGAACGAGAAAGCGCTCAACTTGGGCTTTGTGCCGTCAAGGCATCTTCTGGCGGTTATGCTCATGAACGGCATAGGCAAAGACGAAGTGAAGCGAGGAGAATTCTATCTGGAGCTCGCTGCAGAAGACGGCTATGGCCCGGCAGTGAAATTAAAGGCGGAAAAAGAGCAAGAGCGCCGATGAAATGGCGCTCTTGGATTTATAAACGAAAGGCTCTTCTGCTATTTCTTGTCGTTGCTTGACGGATATGTCAATCGGTTTTGCGTCATGTGGTTGATGTACTGCTGTATGATGGCTTTCATCTTCGTTTCCACCATTTCGCGTTTCTTCGTGTCAGTCTTGTCTAGTAAATTATTCTGCAAATATATGTCAGTCACGAAGTTATAGACAGCCTTGGTGTCTTTGCCGTCGAACTGGTACATCAGACTGTCTTGGAAGAACTGGAACGTCTGGTCGTAGTGGTTTATGGCGTAGTGGCTGGTGTAAGTTGAATCCAGCAGGTCGTGCCCGAAGGCGAGGTAAGGCTCGTCGTAGTTCAGGTAGCCCAGCACCGTAGGCATCACGTCGATTTGCTCGGCGATCTCAGGCAGGCGTCCCTTGAGGTCGCCGTTCGGAGTGTAGAATATGATAGGCACTTTGAAGTTGCCGGCGTCGTTGGTGTACTCCTTGCGTGTGAGCGCGTTTGTGTGGTCGGCGGTTATGACGAACAGTGTGTTGTTGTACCAAGGCTGCTTCTTTGCGTTGTCGAAGAACTTTCTCAAAGCATTGTCTGAATACATTATGCACTTGTGCAGCGGGTGTATGCCGTCTTCCTTGTATATGTCCTTGTATTTTTCAGGCACATGGAAAGGGTGGTGGCTCGATGCCGAGAACAGAGCCGTCATGAACGGCTCTTTGAACGTGCCCATCTTGTTGGCGAAGAACTGGAAGAATTCCTCGTCCCAAATAGCCCAAGTGCCGTCGTAGTCGCTGTCGTTGCCGTACTCGGTCATGCCGTAGTAATCCTTGAAACCAGAGACTCTCGAGAACGCCTCGAATCCCATTGACCCGTTAGGCGCGCCGTGGAAGAATGCTGTATAGTATCCTTTCTTGTCCAATTCACCGGCAATTCCGCTTACTTTGTTGTTGCTGTACTCTGTGAGGAAATACGGCTCGTAGAAGCGTGGTATGCTGCTAAGCACGGAAGGCATGGCGTCTATCGACTTTCTGCCGTTGGCGAATGTGTATTCGAATGTAAGGCTTTGCTGTATCAGTGAGTCGAGGAACGGTGTGAAGCCTTTGTAGTTGCCTCCGTCCAGGTCTTTGTTCAATTCTCCCACAAACTCCTTGCTGAAGCTCTCGAGTATGAACACAACGACGTTCATTCTCTTGAATTCTCCGTTAGGATGAGGAGTTATCACAGGCCTGAAAATCTTGTCAGCCTCTTCCTCGCTTTTGAAGTACTTAGGGTCGTTGTATGGCTTGTTTCCTATGGTGCGCATCATGCAGAACGGGGTGTTCAGCACGATGGATGCCTCAAGCGGCTTGTTGACGAAGGCGTTGGCGTTGCTCAGTGTTATCGGCCTCACGAAGCTTCCGAATCCGCCTCTCATGCCATTGACAATGAAGAACACTGCCACAGCCATGGCGATGGTATTTCTCACATAATAAATCCATGGCGCGGCGTCTCTCTCGAACCTTTTACTGAAGTCGGGTCTGAAGTACAGCAGCGCGCAGATGGCGATTATAACCACGGCCGTAATGCTGACGTACCAGTATTGCACGATGCCTTCGCCCATTATGGTCAGTAGGTTGTTGTCGTTCTGGAACTCCGAGAAGAACGACATTGTGGTTCTTCGTCCGGTGAACTTGAAATAGACGGAGTCGCTCAGGTTTATTATAACGCAGATGGAGTTTACGACTATGAACAGCCACTTCGCCACTTTCTGATAGACCTTCCCGTATCTGAATTTGAACGGAATGATCATCATCGCTATATAGACGATGTTGGAGTAAAGCACCGCCGTGAGGTCGAATTTCAGTCCGCCCAAGAAGATTGTCCTGAGGTCGGCGACTTCGGGGAAGAAGTCGGCTTTGTTCACTAAATAGAATTCCAGACGGCAAAGCGTGTATATGAGCATTGCCAGTATCAGGTTGATGATTACGACGGCATATATGTTGCCTCTCAACGTGGTTATGAGTCTTTTCATTGTTTGTTAATTGACGAAACTTTCTACGTTTTCAACAGTGATTTTCTGTCCTCCGAGTATTATGAGTCGTTCCACGACGTTTCTCAGCTCTCTTATGTTTCCGGTCCATGCTCTCTCCTGCAGCTTCTTGATTGCCTTGTCGTCGAAAGTCTTGACCGCAGAGCCGTACTCATCGCAGATTTGCTTGGCGAAGTGCTTTATGAGCAAAGGGATGTCCTCTTTTCTTTCGTCGAGCGCAGGGACGTTTATCAGTATAACGCTCAGACGGTGGTACAGGTCCTCGCGGAAGTTGCCTTTCTCGATTTCCTCCTTCAGATCCTTGTTTGTCGCAGCGATAACTCTCACGTCTATTTTTATGTCCTTGTCCGAACCGACTGGCGAGATCACGTTCTCTTGCAGACACCTCAGCACTTTGGCTTGCGCCGAGAGGCTCATGTCGCCTATCTCATCGAGGAATATCGTTCCTCCGTTGGCTTGCTCGAACTTTCCGCTTCTCGACTTTATGGCCGATGTGAACGCGCCTTTCTCGTGTCCGAACAGCTCACTCTCGATGAGTTCCGAAGGGATGGCGGCGCAGTTGACCTCGACAAACGGCTTGCCCGCTCTGTTGCTCATGGAGTAAATCTGTCGCGCCACGACTTCCTTTCCTGTTCCGTTAGGTCCGGTTATGAGTATTCTGGCGTCGGTCGTTGCCACTTTGTCTATTATGTCCTTGACTTTCTGCAACGCCTCGGACTCGCCTATCATCTCGTATTTCTTATCAACCTTCTTCTTCAGCACCTTCGTCTCGGTCATCAGATTTGTCTTGTCTAAGGCGTTTCTCATGGTCACAAGGAGGCGGTTCAGGTCTATAGGCTTTTCGATGAAGTCGAACGCGCCTTTCTTGATGCACTCGACGGCGGTCTCTATGTTGCCGTGTCCTGAAATCATGACTACCGGAACCTCGTCGTTTATCTCTTTTATTTTCTGCAGCACCTCGATGCCGTCCATTTCCGGCATCTTTATGTCACTGAATATCAAGTCGTAAGAATTCTCGCTCACTTTCTTGAGGGCATCGATTCCGTTGTCGGCGAGGTCCACATTGTTTTTCTCGTACTCCAGCACGTCCTTCAATGTGTTTCTAATGCTCTTCTCGTCGTCAATAACAAGTACTTTTGCCATAATCTGATTTTTGTTTTGTCCTTGGATATATAAGAAACAAAAGTAGTTATTTATTATTAATTTTGCGTTTTAAACGCGGTTATTAATCACATTCCCTTATGAAGAGATACCTGTTATTCTTTTTCAAGAACTACTTTTTCTGGGTGCTGTTTTTCGTGGTTTTCAAAGCCATTTTCCTCATAGCCAACCATAATTTCACGTCCGCGCTTTCTGCTGGCGAGGTGCTCAAGGTTTTTCTTTATGGCTTGAAAATGGACTTGTCCGCCGCAGGTTATCTCTCACTCGTTCCTGGCGTTGTCATGGCGCTGATGCCGTTTTTCCCACGGGTGGCGCAGAGGGTTGTGAAAGGTTACACGCTTGTCGTTCTTGTCGTCATGACGATAATGGGACTTGCCGACCTGTCGCTTTATCCGGCATGGGGCACCCGTCTGGACTCTCAGGTCATTCCTTATCTTGCCGACCCGGTGGCTGTCGTGTCGTCGGTCAGCAATATGCAGCTTGTGCTTTCGTTCCTTGCCATCGCGCTCATCGTCTTTTTGTCCTATCTGGCATATTCGAGGCTCGTGGCTAACGGCGAGTTTGAATCGTCGGTCAAATGGTATGTGGCGACACCTTCGCTTCTGCTCTTGACGGCGCTGCTCATTCTCCCGATACGTGGCGGAGTGGACACCTCGCCGCTCAACTTCAGCTCTGTCTATTTCAGCGACAAGACATACGCCAACCATGCGGCATACAATTACTTCTGGTCGTTTTTTCACGCTGTCACCCATAACCAGTACAACGAGAATCCTCTGGACTACATGCCGGGCGATGAGGCTGAGCGCATAATGAAGGAAAGCATGGTTTCATCGCAGGATTCGACGCATTTCGTTGTCGAGCCCAACGGCAAGCCTGTGAATGTCGTGCTTGTGATTCTCGAGTCGTTCTCCAACAAGGTCATTTACCCTTTGGCAAAGGCGAACGACGAGTTCGACACCGCGCACGGCATACCTCACAATTATTTCGATGAGAACAATGCCGTCATAAAGAACCTCACGCCTAACCTCAGCCGATATTGCAACGAGGGAGTCGCCTTTACCAATTTCTACGCCACCGGCACTCGCTCGGACCGTGGGCTGTCGGCTCTGCTCGGCGCATTCCCAGCGCTCATACGCGCATCGTCCATCCTTGAGTTTACGGAGAAGATAAAGTCTGTCACTTTCTTGCCTGAAATGTTCGGTGAGAAGGGTTATGACATGTCGTTCTATTACGGTGGCGACATCAATTTCTACAATACAAACGTCCTGCTCATTCAGAGCGGCGTGAAGAACATCGTGGAGAGGGCGGCGTTCCCGCTCGCACAGTCGGCGGCGCAGAAGTGGGGCGTGCCTGACGAGTTCCTTTACTCTCGTCTGGGCGATGACATAAAGTCGATGAAAACGCCATTTTTCACGATGGTTTATAATATTTCAAGCCATGAGCCGTTCGATGTGCCTGAGCATTTTAAGCGCGTTAAAGGCACGACGACATCGGACCTTTATCTTAATTCCGTGGCTTACACCGACAGCTGTCTCGGCGCTTTCATCGAGGGATTGAGGAAGTCGCCGCAGTGGGAGAACACGCTTGTGATTATCACTTCCGACCATACGTCGCTGCTGCCGGAGCCGCAGTCCTCGGTCTATGAGCTTTCGTCATACCGTGTGCCGATGATTTGGATGGGCGGCGTGGTTAAGGAAAAGCGCATAGTGGATAAAATCTGTACGCAGACCGACCTTTACTTAACGCTCCACGAGCAGCTGCGCTTCAGCGGCGACCTGCCGGATAACGCCAAGTGCTACTCGCGTAACATGTTTAGTAATGCCGATGAATACGCATTCTTCTTCCGTCCAGACGGTTGGGGATTCGTGTCGCCGGAGCTGGGCTTCTTCTCCAACGTAGACAACGGTCAGCGCAACTATATTTTCGGTTCAGCCAACGATTCCATCGTGCATTTCGCCGAGGCGTACGCGCAGTATCTGCACGACGACTTCATCAGACGATGAGTGTTAGTCGATAGTTTCTATCAGAAAGCTGACGGGGCGGAATCCGTCGTTGCAGCTTATCATCGCGCTGTGCTTGTTCTTCATCCATCCGTCGAAGAAATCGCCGCCGCCGTTAGCCAGTGTCTCGACGAACTCTCTCATCGATTTCCACGCCTCGCCGCACAGTCCGTCAGGCTTCTCGCCGTTCACGCTTGTCCATGTCATGCCTTCCAGCACGTCGCAAGTGTGTTCAATCTTGTTTTCGTACCTTTCCATCAGGTCTTTGTACTCGGTTTTCCTTACGGCGGTGATTCTCACTTTTTTCATAATCGTTTTTGTTCTGTTTTCTCAAAGATAGGGATAAAATTATGTTTAGGTAATAAGGGGGGACGATATCCCTTGATACTATTAAAAACGGAGCATCCGATACATGATTTTGCTTCGCACGCACTCCGCTTTTCCTTTTTTCCATCTATTTTGTTATATTTGCCTATAATCGAGTTTTCTGTTCTACCTAACTCTTCTTTCGCATGGGCAACAATGAGATATTGAATAATGTCGCGGACATCATAGCACAGAGCGGTGACATAAATCTGATGATTCATAAGGTTTGTTGCGCGTTTGCCGAGACTGGTGTTGCCGATGCCGCGCAAATACTCACAGGCGGCGCGAACTTCTCGTCCGAGAACTTTTCAGATAGCGGGATCTCGCGGTCGTTCAGCGCCAAAACTCCCTGGGGCGAGGATTTGACACTTACCCTTTATTACTCCTCTAAGAAGGCATTGGACTCTGTGGATTTCAATGTTGTTGACAAGGCTATGAACATGCTTGTGGGCGAAATAAGTAAACGCAAGCTGCAGTCTCTTGTGTACGATAACGCGGAGAGAGTGAAGGAGCTGAACGGCATAAACGAGACTGCCAATATCATAGGCAAGGAACTGTCGATGAAGGAGACGCTCCTGCGGATATGCAACACGATACCCAGCTCATGGCAATATCCGGAGTACACGTGTGTGCGCATAACGTATGAGAACAACGAGTTCCATAGCAAGGGCTTCAAGGAGAGCGCGTGGTTCATCAAGGAGACATTCGTGACGCTCGACAACAAGAAGGGAACGATTCAAGTGTATTACACCAGGAAATTCCCTGACATGTACGACGGACCGTTCCTCAAAGAGGAGTGCCGTCTGCTTGCCAACATCAGCCGCCTTGTCTGCGGATATATCAACAACCACAAGGGACGCGAGGTGTTCGACAAAGCAACAAGCCTCGTGGACACGAAGAAGCGCCTGTCTTATCGTGAGACCTACGTCAAGGACCGTCAGCCGCTGCAGCTCTTCTTCAACAAGCAGATGCTCGACAAGTACATCTACCTGGACATGATGCGTTACAAGGTGAAGAACATCCTTTTCGTTTCCACGCTTTACGACGCATTCATCCTGGAGAGCGAGGACAATTTCTTCGGTCAGTTCATGGGCGGCGAGATTTATCAGTTCTCTCTGTTCTCGCTGCCGAGAACGACAGCCGTGACCTCGTCGGAGGAAGCGCTGGATATGCTGCACACCATGAAGTTCGACCTTGTCATCCTCATGGTCGGCATAGACAAGAAGCAGCCTATAGAACTGAGCAAAAGGATACACCGCCGCTACAAGAACCTGCCTATCTACCTGCTCATAAACCAGAAGGACGACATAAAGCACTTCGAGGACCTCGTGCCTGCCACCAATAGCATCGACAAGATGTTCGTGTGGAACGGCGAGTCGCAGATTCTCTTCTCCATAGTCAAGAGCATCGAGGACCGCGCGAATGTGGAGAACGACACGGCGGTCGGACTTGTGCGTGTCATTCTGCTCATCGAGGATAATTCGCTGTATTTCTCCCGTTATCTGCAGTATCTGTATTCTATCGTGTTCAACCAGATCGACCAGTCGCTGCGAGATGTGGACCATAACGAGATAAACAAGATAAGCAAGATGCGCTCGCGTCCTAAGATTCTGCACGCTTCCAATTACGAGGACGCGATGTACTTCTTCGAGAAGTACAAGAACTTCCTGCTTTGTGTGATAAGCGACGCGGAGTTCGAGAGGAACGGCACGCTCGACAAGAACGCCGGCGCGACGTTCATACGCCACGTGCAGAGCCAGATGCTGTCGCTGCCGATGATTCTGCAGTCGTCCGACCCGGAGAACGAGAACGTGGCGAAGGACCTCGGCGTCACATTCATCAACAAGAAATCGTCCTCTCTTTTCAACGACCTTAAGACTTTCCTTATAAGTCAGTTGGGATTCGGCGACTTCGTCTTCCGTGATGCGACCAACGGCAAGCCGATAGCGGTGGCGCGCTCGCTCAAGGAGTTCCTGTCCATACTGAAATACATACCGGAGCAGACCATCAAGATGCACTCCGACGAGAACCAGTTCTCGCTCTGGCTTATGTCGCGTGGCGAGATTCAGCTGGCGAAGAGGGTGAATCCGCTGCTTTACTCCGACTTCACCTCGGCCGACGAGTACCGAAACAAACTGCTCGACCTTTTCAACGAGTATTCCGAGGAAAGGAACAGGGGCAAGATATTGAACTTCGACGACGTCAATGTGGTGACGGAGCGCAACATCGTCAGCATGTCCGGCGGCTCGTTCGGAGGCAAGGGACGCGGTCTGGCGTTCATAAATGTCCTTATTTATAACACCGACTTCAGCAAATTCACCGACGACATAAACATCCGCATGCCGAAGACTGTAATCATCGGCACTGATGAATTCGACTACTTCATGAAGGAGAACAACCTTTATGAATTCTTGGCGGAAGGGCACACTTACATGGAGATACGTGAGCGTTTTGTTGAGGCGAGGATTTCCGAGGCGATATGGACAAAACTGGCGCGATTCCTCACTCAGACGCAGAAGCCGCTTGCCGTACGTTCGTCCAGTCTGTCGGAAGACTCTCTCGCGCAGCCTTTTGCCGGCGTGTTCGACACTTACGTCGTGCCTAACAACGAAGACCACAAGGTGGAGCTCAAGCAGCTCTCCAAGGCTATAAAACTGGTTTACGCATCCATATTCTCCGACGAGTCCAAGCACTACTTCGACGCCATACACCGCAAGGTGGAGGAGGAGAAGATGGCTGTCGTGCTGGAGGAGCTTGTGGGCAGGCAGCACGGCAATTACTACTATCCGCACATCAGCGGCACGGCGCAGTCGTATAACTACTATCCTGTGGCGCACATGAAGCCCGACGAAGGTTTCGTCAACGCGGCAGTCGGACTCGGTTATTACGTTGTGGGCGGTCAGAAGTCGTTCCGCTTCTCGCCTAAGTATCCGAACATCGACATCTTCTCGCCTAAGGAATTGCTCAAGAGCACGCAGACCGAATTCTGCGCACTCGACATCAGCAAGGACCAGATAGACTATCTGCACGACGGCGAGATGGCGCCTATAGCCCGTCTGAGCATCAGCGAGGCGGAGAAGCACGGCACGATAAAGCATTGCGCCTCGGTCTATAACGCGCAGAACGACAATGTGGAGCCGGGACTGAGCTGTCCGGGACCGCGCATCATCAACTTCGCCGACATACTCAAGTACAATTACATCCCTCTGCCTGAGCTTCTCGACGAGGTGCTGCAGCGTGCCCAGGAGGCAATGGGTTGTCCTGTGGAGATAGAGTGGGCGGTTGACCTCGACCCGGCAGAAAACGGACTGCCGTCGTTGTATCTGCTTCAGATAAAGCCAATGGCGTCGGGCGCGGCGCTCGATTCCATAGACATAGGCAAGCCGCAGAAGGGCAAGACTCTGCTTTATTCGGAGAACAGCCTCGGCAACGGCATCATAACCACGATTTCCGATATAATATATGTCGATCCGGACAAGTTCGACAAGATGCAGACCATAGCTATGGTCAAGGAAATAGAGTATCTCAACAACCTGATGGTGGAGGAGGACAAGAAGTATCTCCTCGTCGGTCCTGGACGATGGGGCACGCGCGACCAGTTCCTCGGCATTCCGGTCACATGGCCGCAGATTTCCAACGCCAAGGTGATAGTGGAGATGAGTCTGCCGGGATTCCCTCTCGACTCGTCGCTGGGCAGCCATTTCTTCCACAATGTGACATCGATGAACATAGGATATTTCTCGATACAGGACGCATCGACAGTGGATTTCATAAACTGGGATTATATAAAGAAGCAGAAGCCGGTGCATGAGACCGAGTTCTTCCGCCATGTTTCCCTGAAATCGCCGATGAAGATAAAAATGAACGGACGAGAGCGCAAGGCGCATGTTTTAAGAGATAAAGATTAACTAACAAAGGAAAGCTTATGATAACAATAGGAGTATTTGCAAAACAGAAGATTCTGAAGGAGGCGCTGTGCTCTATGCTTGAGAGCAACGACGAATTCTCTGCGGTAGCGGTCACTTCCGACATTTCCGGCTTGGCAGAGGAAATCAAGGAATCTCAGTTCAATATATTGCTGTTCAATATGTACTCTCCCAACTTCGAGGAGATGCGCTTCCTTTCGCAAATAAATTCGTCGTGCCCGAGGACGAGAATCCTCGTCATGTCGCAGAGCAACGACGAGGAGCTTATCCTTAAGACCATAAAGTCAGGAGCCAAGGGATTCCTCGACGCCAATGCCGGCCGCACAGAGCTGTTCGAGGCGATATACACGCTGCGTGGCGGCTACGATTTCTACAGCGAGTCCATAACGCACATGCTGCTCGGCAAGTACCTTAAGAAGATAAAGAACAAGGAAGTGGTGGAGGAGGAGCCGGGCGTTGAGGCTCTCTCGCAGCGTCAGATCGAGATTATCCGTATGTGGGGAAACAACATGAGCAACAAGGAGATAGCCGACCGCCTTTTCATAAGCGTGCGCACCGTCGAGAGCCACAAGAACCACATCATGCAGCGTCTGAACCTGAAGACAAATATTGACATGATAAAGTTCGGAATCAAGAATAATCTTATTGAGATATAAGACATTGCTGATAAGAAACAAAAACGCTTGAGAAGGAACTCTCAAGCGTTTTGTTGTTTCTTATATTAAATTGTCCGTCGGTTAGTGTTCTTTTATCGGGACATTATATTTTTTACGGATAGAATCCAACGATGCTTTATGTTCATCTTCTTTTATCCAATATTCCTTTTTAGAAGTGAAATCTATGAAACAATTATTTTGGCATAAGACCATTTTATGAAAAGAGCTATCACAGTCAAAATATACGGTGAGAAAAAGGACATTAAGTCCAGTTTTTCCATGATGCAAGTTCCTTGTTTTTGACTTATTAATGATGTTCTGAATTATATAGATGTCTATGTCATCTATCAAAACAGATTCGATATTTTCGTCCTCAATTTTAACAAACTGTCCATATGCACTAGCAGTAGTGTAGCCTTTCCCAAGGTCTTCAATTTTGTATAAATTAATTTTTGATATGTTTATATCATTTTGTGCAGAACAAGAAAATTGTCCGAACAACGTACATATAAAAAGAATTAATTTCCTTCTCATGGTTGTAATTTGTTGTTTAAGTAGTAACCCCATAAATCAGGTCGGAATCCTATACTCCTTAAATACATTTGTGTATGTAATATGTATGGATGTATTCCAATGTTTAAAACCCCAGATATATTGAGCGCTCTAGAAGCCATGTTGACGCAGTTATTATATAATAAATTATATCGTCCTCCTTTATTTAGATAATTAGCAAATGACTCTAATCGACTTACATTTACGCCCTTAATCTGAATTGGATCCCAGAATTTGGTTCCTTTCAAGTTAGGTAATAATACACCTTCTTCATACTGATTTGTTGCTTTTACTAATCCCATAACAGAGGTCTTGTTTTCTGCAGGACCCCAATCAATCAGAATTTTTCCATCCCGATTTACCTGAAAGTGACCTATTGGATCTCCCTTAGTGCTATAATTAGGATCGTTTTCTGTCCTTGATTCAACATTTCCAGGATGGAATCCTGCTAGAATATCACCCAAATTAGCCAAAGCTCCCAAACTATAGCAAATATCTTCTATGACAGAATTGCCCTCTTTGCCGAGGTAACCGAATGTCGCATTGGTTAGATCGAATGAACAGATGCCAAGATTTACAGACACAGGAGTCTGACCGCCAGTGTAAAGATGTGTCAGCGCCGAGTTCATGAACGAGGCTGTTGCAAGACTAAAAGTGTTGGCAAATGGCATCCCGGAAGCTGCGACAGCGCCACCAAGGTATCCACTCACTCCACCTGCGACAGCACCGCCAAACATATATCCCCAAGTCTTGACTGAACTATAGTCCCACTTGGCAGGGTTGTAGTTCCCATCATTCGCAATGACTGCGCCGGAGTATGCACCAATCACCGCGCCGAAAATCACAGGCACGAACCATGCGATTTCTCCTGATGGATCTACATAGCTTAAAGGATTATTCCTGCAGTAGGTATAGCGGTTATAGTTCTGCAGGTCGAACGGATCCTGTACGTAGTTGTCGGGGCTGAGCATACGACCAAGTATCGGGTCGTACATTCGTCCGTTCATGTTTATCAGTCCGAACTCCCTCAGCGACTCGTGCCCTGTGTATCCGCGGTCCAGCTTGCCGTTC
>JAEEGF011520158.1_pt1 | contig 12881 bp, 4 predicted proteins | sample 9134171 | NCBI WGS metagenome assembly JAEEGF01 (sample SAMN16246542, study PRJNA631951) | gut metagenome | biome: gut microbiome; feature: rumen; material: AP-attached | host: Bos | place: Iran: Karaj | collected 2018-10 | reverse complement strand
ATAAACCTGTATGCTCAAAAAAAGACAGTACCAAAAGACCGTGACAAAGCAGGGGGAGATTTATGTCGCTCTGACCGGAGATCAGGTGGCATTTACCAATGTCAGAATCAGCTGAACGGCTGCGGAAGGCTTTTACAAAAGGGAGGGAAATGAAACCATGAATATGGTATATCTGTTTATGATTGTTTTATCCATCATCAGCGCTGTGACCATGTTGTTTCACATAAAATACAATTCCGTTCTTTCAACGAAGTCAAAGCGGTACTTCGCGCTGATGTTCCTTTGCATCATGATTGTCGCGGCATCGGAGGCTCTCGGCGATCTGATGAACATCGACGGCTCCTACAGAATCGCTCATATGATTATGAAATGCATCGAATTCTCCGCGGTGCCGTGGCCGACTGTGCTCATGGCTTTGGGCTGCGGCGCGGCAGAGCATCCGAAGCGGATCATCATCCCGCTCTTGGCTCACATGGCCTTTGAATGGGTGGCACTTCCCTTCCAGCTCGTCATCAGCATAGACTCCATGGGCTACTACAGACGCGGACCTCTGTACTTTGTTCCCGTTCTCATAAATCTTGCGTCTCTTGGCTATCTGCTGTATGAGTTCCAGAAGCTTTCCAAAAAATACGGCGCGAAAAAACTGACCACGCCGTGGCTCGCAATAATCATCATGATTCTGGCCATGATCCCTCCGCTGTTCAATGGGAAGTGGCATACCTCTGTTTTTGGAATCATGTTGTGCGCCATTATCCTTTATGAATATTACCAGAGCCTGATACAGAAGGAATTGTACGAAAATCAGCTTGATTTATTGGAAAAGGAACAGGTGGCTTTGAAAAACCAGCTGGAGCTGACCCGTCTCAGGGCGGAAAACGCCCACCTTAAGGGACAGGTTCGCATGGCGGTAAAGCTGAAGTTCCGCCTGATGCCGTACATGTACCCGGTATTTCCCGAGGAAAAATCCTTCGACCTCTATATGGACATGAACGCGGCGGAGGAGATCGGCGGAGATTACTACGATTTCTTCCGCACGGACGACTCGCATATCGCCATCGTGATTGCCAATGTGCTGGACGGCGGCACAGCATCCGCGCTTTTTATGGTGGCGTTCAAGATCCTGATCCGTCACTACGCGGAGCTGCGTCTTCCCCCCGCAATGCTCCTTTCCGCCATTAACAGCTATCTGTATGACAATAACGAGGATGATCTGACGCTGTCCTGCTGGTACGGAGAGTACGAAATCGGCACGGGACATATCACCGCGGTAAATGCCGGGCATGAGACACCGGTTATCATCCGCGGCGGCAGCGCGTTCCCGATCCCGGAGGACCGGCCGGGCTGGATGGTCGGTATGATGAGCGGCGTCAATTTCCGTGAGTATGAGTTTGAACTGAAAAAAGACGACGCGCTGTTTTTATATACAGAGGGTTCCTCGGGCGCGGAAAACGCCGATGGCGAGCGCTTCACTTCGGAGCAGATCTGTGAGGTGATCGCGGGCGCTGACAGCGCGATGGATGCCGTCGCGCGGCTTCAGGCGGCGGTCACAAGGTTTGCCGGAGGCACACGGCCGGAGAGTGACGCGGCGATGGTCTGCCTGAAACAGTTGGATATATCGGGAAAGTGAGGTAGGCGGATATGGGACTTGTAAAAACGTCACCAAATGAGACGATGATTCGTATAGAAGAGGAGGAAGGCGGAGCGGTAACCGTTCTGCTGCCCGAAGGGAGTGGGACTGCGCGGATCCTGTCCTTAACGGTCCCGGAAGGGGAAGATGCAGGCCATACCGCGCAAAAGCTCTTATCCGAAGCGGAAAAGGAGGCTTTTGAAAGCGGCGCGGTCTATATGGAGGCGGATTTTCCAGGATACACAGAGGAAGATTCGGAGGTGTTCAGGCAGATGGGCTATGAGATTGCCGAGGGAGCACCGCTTGTGGCTGTGGATATAAACAGGCTTCTCACGTCAAAATGCGTCAGGAGATCCCTGCAGCTCTGCACCGATGAAGCAGCCTACTTCAGCTTTGGGGAAATGGACATCAATCGGACCCGGAAGGTGGGGGCGTTCCTCAGCTTTGTACGCATTGATGAGGAGTTTTCGGATCCCGGCTTCTATTCGATGGAGTACAGCGGGGCAGTTTTTGACGGCTCCAATGACGTTCGGGCGGTCATTTTAAGCACTGAGGTCGCCGATGGCATCCGGGTCGATCTGCTCCTTGGAAGGACAAACAAGGACGCGAATTACATTCTGTCCGCCGTAAAGGGGATGGTTGTGGATCTGGCCGGGGGCAGGGGTTCAAAGCTGAAACGTATTTATGTGATTGAAGCCAATAAGATCACGGAGACGCTGCTGGCAAGAGTTCTTGGCAAGGACAATATCCCCGAGAGGCTGGGGCTGGCGATGCATGCGAAAAAAAGCCTTATAGATACCTATGAGGATGAGAACGTGCCATACAGATCTGATGAGGAAGAGGATGACAAGTGGCGGCAAGACGCCGCAAAGGATCTCTTCCAGGTCAATCTGGCGTGGAAGATGGCGTGGAACAGGGAACATAATTAAAGGGAGGTGCTGATCGTGGAAGAGAATTTTTATGCGGAAATTATGGAGAATTTATCGTTTTACGGCAAGGAGCCAAAGCCGGATAAAGCGGTAGAAAAGCTTGCCGCGGAAATCCGAAAAGAGCTTGAGGAGACGATGGAGCTGTACGCAGAGGATCATCCGGAGGAGTTTGACCTTGACGAGATCCTCCGTTTCGATGACGCTCTTTTAGAGGAACTGGTGGACAGGGTGGCCTATGTCAATATCCTGGAAAAGGTAATCGCAGGAGATTATAAGGCGAGCAAAATACCGGCGGAGGATGTTGAGAGGGCATACCTCAATGTGATCGATACCATGTTCGAACTGTCGAAGTCCATATCGCCTCTCGCGGGCTTCGGAAAGGACCGTCTGGACGCGGGATGCGAGCTTCTTGCGAGTTTTGCCGGGATTTACTGGCCGCTTGAAACGATTATCACATCGGATAATATCGAAGCCTTTGAGGATTATATACCGGGAGAGTATTACGACGATGTGGTTATGGGCAGGAAGCATGCCATAGGCGCGCTGCGGCATATCGAAGGGGATGTGTGCGCCGCCGGCGCCATCGTTTACACGATCTATGAAGCATCGGAGTACGAACCCCGCTCCATTACGGTGAACCACATACAGGTCTATGAAGGCATGCGGGGGCAGGGCATCGGCAATTCCCTTATGGGGCGCCTGGCAGGTCTGGCCGCGCAGCAGGAAGAAACCCTGATTTTTGTGGATGTCCCCATCCGGCAGTATGAGAATGAAAAAGAGAGGGACGAAGAGGCGGTACTGGAAAACTTTCTGGACGGCTGGGGCTTCTCTTTTGCGCCGGTTATCAGCGCGGATTTCGCGATAAAGCCCTCGGAGTGTGACACCAAAAAGCTTCTGAAATTCGGCAGACTGGACGCGGTGCCGCTTCGGGAGCTTGGAGATGACAGGGCAGGGCTTTTAGGGGAGTTTTTAAACGATACAAACAACCATATGGAGGGGCATGTGTTCCCCTTTGAAATGTATGACCAGGATGTAAGCTCGGTGGTCATCGCGGGCGGCAGGATCCGGTCGGTGCTGCTGTTTCGCCGCTTTGAAAACGGCACCTACCGGTGCGAGGGCTTAAGGCCGGCTAAAAATGCGGGAGAGGATCTTTTGGGACTCATCGCCTGCTCGCTGGAGGAGTGGTCCGCATTCGGAGATGAGAATGATTTTGTTACCGGCACTTTTGACAGTGAGGAAGCCATGGAAACCGTCAGGAAGTTTATTCCTTCCGCGCATGTTTTCCTGAAGTTCAGGGGAGTTATGCCCTGGCCGGATGCCGATGAGGTGCTTACGGAGGAAGACTGGAGCAGACTTCGCGAAGCGATTGGCCTGTCCGACGACAAGATCCCGGCGGAGGGTCTGGATGATGACAGTATGGGAAAAGAGGAAATAAAGCTGATCCGGGAAGCGGTAAAAGGGTAACAGTCCGCCCTTCTGGTGAACGCTTACTTGAAAGGAGCATACAATGGGAATTGAGGAACTGCAGAAAAAACAAAACAGCGCTGCAACCATCCATACAGAGGCGCAAAAAGAGGTGACGAATGTCCGGACCTTTGTCCGAAATCCCGCAGCGGTGAATGTGATAAACGAAAACGAGGGGACGGACATTCTGGCAGGCAAAACAGAGGAAAAGAACGTCATAAACCTCCCCTTACCCATACAAACCGTGCCGAAGGAGGCGCTCAAAAAAGCGCCGAAGGCCATAAAAAATGTGGTATATCGCGAACAGCCGAAGAGACAGCTTTCCAGAAAGGAGAGGCTCCTAAAATATACGGATGCGGAAAAGAATCGCCGGATGCAGCTTCTCAGTGACAATGATATCCCTGTCCCAAAGGACCGGGATGAGCTGGTGGCGCTTCGCAATATGCACATGGAAGTGGTGAATCTGACGGACGAGGCCGGGAATCTTCTGATAACGGAAGGGCCGATTCATCATGAAAAGATGATCCGTCAGGACTACCAGTGGAAGGACAAAACCTCCGCCCTCATAAAGGAAAATTATGACTGGCTCATGCAGTATTACCTGTCACAGGACGACACCCTTGAAAGCAACTGGGATTTATCGAAGGCCGTGCCGAAAATCAAATTCGAAGAGCATGAGTCGAAGATCGGAACCGAGGGAATGGACGGCGCGTATGAGAAGCAGAGGGGTCTTAACTGCTATTGCTGCACCGGCGCCGCCCTGATCAATCAGTTCATCGCGAAGAGAAGAAACGCGCCCGTGGACAATCGGTATGCGAATCAGGATAAGCTGCGTTCCTATATTCCGAATGTGAGAAAATACGATCCCGCCACGGCAGACCTCCTTGATGAAAACGGGTATGAGGGGAACTTAAGGGGGATTGACGAATCCGCGGGGGCGGAGCGGCACGACGTGGGAAATCTCTTTGACATCGGGGACTGCATCTTCGACACCCTGAAGGAAAACAACATCGAAAACGCGATGTTAAACAAGATGGTGATGGATGTTCCCACCCTGAACGTGAAAAAGGGCGACAACAAAAGATCCGAAAGCAAATACAACAATATGCTGGCAGTCTTTGCGAACAAGATCAGCGAGGTCACAAATTCCGGCTCCGCTGTGGGGCTTCAGATGGTGGGAAGCGGTATCTCGCATTATGTAACGGTCACTGCCATAAAGGGAAGGCAGCTTACCGTATATGATTCATCGGGATATGGCGGCAAGCCAAAGATCAGGGATATCAGCGACTACGTGAAGAGGGGAGTCGTAGTGGAGCTGACATGGATCTCCGACATGAAAAAACCGGAGGAGATGACAGAGGAATACAAGAACCTCGCGTATGATGAAGAGAACGGATACTCCGTAAAGGAGCAGAACGTCCGGCAGCTCTCCGCTTCCCTGACCCATACAAAGGGCGTTACCGTTATGAAGGACGATAAAGAGCTTGGCGAGGCATACGAGGGCATCGTCATGTACAGCTACATACCGGAGTCAAAGAAGCATGTGGATACGGCGCCGCTTCGTACGGTGCTCTCAGACCTTGACCTGAAAAAGCCCCGTAGAATGCTAAATAAATCCGCCGCCGCATTCCGCGAAGAAGCGGATGAAAAACAGGCGGAGGAAAAGCAGGAGAAGCAGGAAAAGCAGCCGGTGCCGGAAAAGGAAGAGGAGAAGCAGGAAGAAAAGAAGAAGGTAGAAGAAAAAGAAGAAGAGAAACAGGAAGAAGAGAAGACAGAAGAAAAACAGGAAGAAGAGAAGAAGGCAGAAGAAAAAGAAGAAGAGAAACCGGAAGACCATACGAAGCAAGAGGAAAAACTGCCCGCTCCCTCTCCGGAAGCCTTGCAGCGCCGGGAAGAAAGACGGCGCCAAAAAAGGATCGATAAGGTTCTTGACAGGCAGCGTAAAAGGAAGGCAAAGGAGGAAGAGCTGGAGTATACGATCCAGGCACTTTCCGATCAGCTGAAAATATTTGAAAAGGAAAAACTTTCGGAAAAAGACGCGTCATTAATTAAAAATAGTTTTAAGAATGATATTAAAAGCAAACAAAAAGAGCTGGAGAGACTGAGGAAAGAGAATAAAAAGGCGGATCAGGAGGATATCCGAAATTACGAGAAGGGTCTGAAAAAGGAGAAGGATGGCACGGTCACAAAAAAATATGAAAGGGACTATGCTGCCTTCGGTCTCGGGGTCTCTCTTAACAATACGAAAATCGAGGAAACGGACAGCACAGAAATGGCGCGGATCAAGGCTGCGCTGAAGGATTACCTGGAGATCAGGAAGAAATATTATAACAAATATCAGCTCAGCGAAATGAGCGCTGAAAAGTTTCTGGAAAGAGGCACCGGCTTCGCAGGCGTTCAGCAGAAGGTGGACATAGACAGAAGCATGAAGAAGGAGGAACGGGCTGAGCTTGGCGACGCATATATGGTGCTGCGTGAGGCCACCCGGAATTATGAGAGAACCCACCTTCACATGTTCAAATTCGGAAGGGGAAAAGCGAGATTTGGCCAGGTGCGTCTGCTGAAGGAAAAGATTGAGATGGACAACATGCGTTTTCACCTCTCGGATTACAGGCAGAGTATCCTGAATTCTCTGGATTCCAAATACGAAAACGACCACCTGACCTTCCGGAAAACAGTGATGCCGACCTGGGGGCATTATCTGCATCTTGGCAACAAAATCGACTTAAGAAACCAGGCCTACCGCGACAAGCGCCGCAGGCAGAAGGAGGAGGGAAAGCTGCCCGCATGGTACAAGAGAGCGTGGTCGTGGACAAAGACCGGGATGCAGAATACCGGTTTGAGAGCCCTGATGGGCTATGAGGCGGCAGGCGGACTCATTGACCGCACTCTTGGTCTTGCCACGGCGACCGTAGCCAACACCTTAAACCTTACCGGAAAGGTTGTAAAGACGCCGCTTAAACTGGCATCCTGCCTGTTTAACGGGGTATCAAAGCTGACCGGCAGCAAGAAGAGATGGAGGGTAAACAACGATCCGACGGAAGGATGGTCCGGAATCGACGACGGACGAAAGATTTTCAGAAGGTACTTAAAGGGCCTCTGCATCATTCCACAGGCGATGATCGAGCCCATATACCGCGGCGTGCCGAGGCTTTGGGGACATAAATACAAGCACGGCGTCTTCAAGCTCTCCAGCCGCTGGGCGAAGGATATCTGGCAGGACGTAAGGAAGGTAGGGGAAAACCTGGGGATCAAGGATTACGATGCCATCACAGCGCGCTCCAGGGAAGATGTCAGGATAGCAGGGGGCTATGCCTTAAGGAAGGGGAAGGATGTTTTCGTTGAAGGAAAAGCGAACAGGTATCGTGGTGAGAAAATGGCGGATGAAGAGGTTGCCGCGGCGGAGGACGAAGCATTAAGACTTGAGCAGGAAGCAAAACAGAGGGCGATTTTCGCGTCGATCAAGGTGAGGGGGCTTGAAGTATCGGATATGCCCGTTATAAAGGATGTTCTAAAGAGAAAGACCACGAATGACACGGAGGGAGACCGGCTCCTCGATGCCTTAAACGCCGACCGTCTGGAAACCATAGATGCGCTGGCCGAACGATTTGGTAAGGACAGGCTGGAGAAGGTAAAAGGGGACCTTACCTATACCATCCTGTACAGTGGCATGAACAACGCAAGGGAGCTTAAGAGGATATCGGATGAGCCCGTCAAGACCTGGGGCACCCTTAAAGATTTTACAAGGGGTGAGCTTTTTGACATCGATTTCAATGCGTTCCTGTATCAGAATGAGGAGGAATTCAAGAAGAATTTTGTAAAAAATTACAAGAAGCTGCAGTATTTTGACCTCATGTATGAGGATTACTTCGGGAAAAACAAAGACTCTGACTTCATAAACCAGGCAATGTCGGGCAATCATTACGGGGCGGAATTTTATGAAAGGCTGAAGCTTGTTCGTTCGATCAAGGAGGACTATGACAGAAGAATAGAGCTTCTTCAGGGGAAGGAGGTTCCGAAGGAGAAAAAGACGGGCTTTCGGATGGGTATGAACAGCCGGAATCTGGAAGCATATTTAAGCAAAAATATCGAAAGAAGCGCCAGGGCGGATGCAAACAGACAGGCTGACCTGGCGAAAAGGGTCATGAAGGAATACACGGCGTTCTGCAGGGAAAACCATAAGAAATACGCGAAGGATATGGATGCGGAAAACGTCTACCCGTCGGAAAGCGTGTTTGATTTTATGAAAATGAAAGCGGAGAAGCTTCCTGTCCCGGAATTTACGGATGAACAGCTCAGTACGGAAATGCTTGATACGTTTTACAGTGATTTCTTTAATGTGCGGGGATCTGAGATCTCTGAGGAGCAGAGGATGATCGTGGATTTCAAGAACAGCGACGAGTTCAAGAAGCTTCCGGCGAAACTGCAAAAAGCATATACGCGAGAGCTGGAAAAATACAGGGAGAGAAGAAGGGAGTACGAAAAGAAGAGGAATCTGGAGAAAATCTATGAAGAATACGCCATGACCTATGCAGACGGAACCGATTTTGACATCGGTCTTGATAATACAGAGTTTACCAAAAATCCATATTTTACCACAGGACAGAAGAATGCGATCAGGCAGCTGAATTCCACTATGAGCAAGGTGGATTGGGATCTCATTCGAAGAAACGGGGATCCGAATCCCGATGCGATATTTAATTATGAGACGCTCTATCAGGATGCCCAGGAATTTACGAATTTCAGGATGAAACACGGTATTTGCCTTACAAAGGATGATCCGAGTGGGAAAAAGGCGGAGGAATTCGAGAAAAGTTATGTCGCTGACGAGAAGTGGTACATCACGGTTCGGATCAAATGCAATGGCGTGATCACAGAAGTGCGCACCTTAAATGCGTATGATGATAAGAAGGATTTAAACCTTGAAATCGAGGCGAAATCGGAAGAGGAGCTAAACAAGATAAAGGAGGAGCTGGCGGAGCAGGAAAGGCTCATGAAAAAGTCACAGTCCAATAAGGCGTTTAAAGCAAAGAAGCTCGGCGGCTCAAGTGAGATCAATGGTGTTATGGGCAGTGAATTTGAGGCGCTGCAATTAGCACTGTATGAAAAGGCAAAGGCGATCTGTGACTACTACTTAAAGAAGGACGACAAGGAGGCGAAGGAAGACGCAGCCAAACAGGAAGCGCATGAAGAAAAAAGTGAACAAAAAGAGCAAAAGAAATTCGACCTTATTGTAAAAGGCCCCTTTGTTTTTAAGGAGTATCCTGCCATAAAGGTGGATAAGGATAAGAAGCTCATTAAGGCCTGCGCGGATAAATATTCAAACATCATAAAGCAGCGCGAGACCTTTCTTTCGGACAACGAGAAGCTGCAGTCCGAAGAGTGGAAAAAAATGCGCCACGACTCGGAGCCCGGGGGTTCCAGCAAGATCAAGGCTCTAACCGGCATCATGTCTTATTTTTACGGGGATTCGGATGAGGAGGCCTGGGAATTCTACAGTTCTCTCCTCGCTGACAAAAAAAGCGCGGATGTCGCCTTGAAGAATAAAAAGGCAAGAAGTATAGAGCGTTTGTTTGAACACGTCGTGAGCTTTGATCTTAACCGCTTCAATTTCAAGAACGTAAATGAGATGTTCTCAGAGAAGTATCTGGATGAGATGCTCACGAGCTATCTGACTAACGAGTTCCCGGAGGAGCTCTTCGAAGAATACAAGGAATTTATAGAGGATAAACAAATTGACTGCGCTCTGAGGAAGCAGGATTTGGATAATGTCAGGTTTAAATGGAAGATCCTCCATGATACGACCGAATTGTTTCGCATGCTTCCCACGGAGGCGGCCAAGCAGGATATCACACAGGAGGATATCGATCTTGCTTTAAGCTCATCCGGTGAGGAGTGCCTTAAAATGGCGCAGAAGTACAGCCAAACGAGTCAGGATAAAGCCGATTTCTTCAATCGGATGGCAAGTGTCATGGAACACATGAAAGAAATCGGATTTAAACCGACAGATAACGTTTGCAGACATTATCATACAGCGATGCTGGAGGACGAGGAGATTGGGAATTTCGATGGACTCGACATTGCAACTCGTATTCAGAATAAGCGTCGGGATCTGGGGCTTGCTCCGGAAGACAGCCGGATGACGGAGGAGTATTTCGCACCGACCCTCGATGAAGAGCTGGACAGAACCGTGAAGCATTATAACGGCTCCGGAATTTCCAAAGCAGGATTGCAGGACGTCATAGAGACGACTAAGGCGATGTATGAGGTGAGCAAACAGAAGGATGCTTCTCTTCCTGTTGACTTGTTCAGGTCGGTAGCCAAGACCGATGTTCTGAAGGACTTTGACAATCGCGGACTCTTAAGTCTCCTGCGTCCCGTTAAACTGGACGCTGACGGCAGGCCTGCCACCGATGAGGATGAACGCAATCTTAAGCAAAACATCAGTGACGTGAACAAATTAAAGGAAAACACGCTCTCCGCGAGGATTGATGTTCTTGAGAGCATGGTTTCCAGAGCAAAGAGTATCATGTTTACCCCCAAGGAGCTTAAGGATTACAAATTCCTGAGGAATAACAGAGCGCGCGCTGTTCGATGCCTGCAGATGATGTTCAGTATGCTTAACCTGTTTTTGAATAACAGGAGGTACTTTATCAGCCAGGCTTCCGCAGAGACCCGCGAATTTATGTTTATGTTAAATGAAGGCTCCAACTATGTACCCTACATGAGCTTTCATATCCAGAACGCGCTCTTCTCCCAGGGCAACAGAATCAAGGGCATGGGGAGCTCCAACTGGCATGATTTCAGGCTGCCTTATGACTACGGCCTCGATTATAATCAGATGCGTCAGGAGAACAAAAAAATAGCGACACAGATGAATTCGTCCTGCATGGCTTATGGAAACCATTTCATTAATTACGTACAGGAGGGAAAATTTGATCCCTACGAGATCAAGCCCGAGGAAGAGAAGGATGAGGAAAAATTCCAGGATAGGCTGGCGGAGATTCAGGACCTTGAGTATTTCGCCACAGAGGGTCAGCATCTGAAGATGTCGGATCTTGGCGGACAGGGGGAGAAGGTCATGATGAAACACCTGTTCGAGAGAGAAAAAAGGAAGGATGTCAAGGAATTTACCCATGCGGATCGTGAGAAGATCATTAACCGGTATATGGGGGGATTTAAGAAGAAGGAGTATGATCCCAAACTGATGCAGGAGATCGATGCCGCCCTTGAGGAATACAGGCAGAAAATGAAGCCTCAGGAGACTGAAGTAACGGAGGATATCACCCCCGAGATGAAGGACAGGCTTAAGGGGATCGATGAGCTTTACAAGGATTCCGGCATTCCTGAGAAGGATCTCGACCTCATAAAGGATATGGAGCTTCGTGGGATGATCTTTACAAAGCGCGCGGAAAATGCTCTCCCTGAGGAGCTTCTTAAGCAGCTCGCAGAGGACGAAAAGGAAGAGCTTCCGGGCGTAGACGGAAGAGGCCTGACCTATCTGCTGCAGCCGGTGGGACTCAATGAAAAGGGCGAGCCCGCAACCGAAGAGGAACAAAGGAAGAGAAAGCAGAATATAGAAGAATTTGAGTCACTGAAAAGCGGTAAGCTTTCGGACCGGAAGCCAATGCTTGACCGTATAGCGCATGATGCCGTGGATATCGTGTTTACATCAGAGCAGCTTCGCGACACGGAATATATTCTGGCTCATAAGGAGAAGGCTTTGCGGTTTCTCTCCTTTATGCATAATGGTTTGAATTTGTATTAGGATCACAGATAATACTTCCTGACACAGGCTCCGGCGGAGGCAAGGGTGGTCATGTACCTTCTGTTTGGAGCCACCTACTATGCCTCATTCGCTGCCCACAGGCTTAAGGGTGTGCTGTATACGGGCGGTTACGGTGTTCCGCCTGTAGGTGGATCCTCGGCCGCCGGCTCTCTCTTCGTTCAGTTCAGAAAGGGCGACAGGTATAAGGACCTAAAGGCCGAAAACGATAAGATCGCCGGCCTGAATGTGGACTCCTCAGCTTCTTATATGGCGACTATGAACAGATTCAGAAACGATCCGTGGTTCCACAGGAATGTATTCAAGGATAAGGAGGTTCGTGCTGAACTGAAAAAAGATGAAAAGTCTGAAAATGTCGAGTTCAGTTCCATGAATGCCGAGGAGAGGTTCCTGGTAAAAAAGGAGATCGGGAAAGGGAAAAAGCAGGTTTCCCCGGAACAGCGCGTGGACATCGGATACAGATACATCGATGAATTCATGCAGAATCGCGGAGACAAGGACTATATGGAAAGGATGCTTCAGATGATAGACGGGACGGTGAAGAGCGCGAAGCCCGGAAAGATACAAAATAAACAGGGAGTTATAAACGACTTGTAGAAGCTGGTCCAAAAGGCTGTGAAGGGAGCAGAAAATGGAAACAAGCGAAATACAGAAGAATGAAGGGAAAGAAATTGTCTTCAACAAGACAAAGACGCAGGAAGAGGTGACGAATGTCCGGACCTTTGTCCGAAATCCCGCAGCGGTGAATGTGATAAACGAAAACGAGGGGACGGACATCCAGACGGGCAAAACAGAGGAACAGAACGTCATAAACCTCCCCTTACCCATACAAACCGTGCCGAAGGAGGCAATCAAAAAAGCGCCGAAGGCCGTAAAAAATGTGGTATATCGCGAACAGCCGAAGAGACAGCTTTCCAGAAAGGAGAGACTCCTAAAATATACGGATGCGGAAAAGAACCGCCGGATGCAGCTTCTCAGTGACAATGATATCCCTGTCCCAAAGGACCGGGATGAACTGGTGGTGCTTCGCAATATGCACATGGAAGTGGTGAATCTGACGGACGAGGCCGGGAAT
>JAEEGF010061355.1_pt1 | contig 12882 bp, 9 predicted proteins | sample 9134171 | NCBI WGS metagenome assembly JAEEGF01 (sample SAMN16246542, study PRJNA631951) | gut metagenome | biome: gut microbiome; feature: rumen; material: AP-attached | host: Bos | place: Iran: Karaj | collected 2018-10 | reverse complement strand
CCATGAAGCTCTTCGGAAACGAGGACGCGGGCCTCCCCGCGGCTTTTGAGATGCAGAGCTCCTGCTGCTCGCTGAGCGACGTCGAGGACGCGAAGAGCGTCGCGCTGAGGCTCGGCATGCCCCACTATGTGTTCAACTTCAAGGACGGCTTCCGCGAATGCGTCATGAAAAGCTTCGCGGAGAGCTACCTTCAGGGCCTCACGCCCAACCCCTGCATAGAGTGCAACCGCTTCATGAAGTTCGGAAAGCTCATCGCGAGAGCCAGAGAGCTGGGCTGCGGCGCCGTCGCGACCGGGCACTACGCGCGCATAGAGCGGGACGGAGAGCGCTGGCTCCTCAAGAAGGCGCTCGACCCCGCCAAGGATCAGAGCTACGTGCTGCACTTCCTCGATCAGGAGCAGCTCTCCATGCTGCGCTTTCCGCTCGGCGGGCTGACCAAGTCCGAGGTACGCGCCATCGCCGAGGAAAACGGCTTCATAAATGCTGACAAGCCCGACAGCCAGGACATATGCTTCGCGCCGGACGGCGACTACGCGGCCGCGGTCGAGAGGATCAGCGGGATCGTCCCGGAGCCCGGCAGCTTCGTGGACAGGGACGGCAGAGTGCTCGGAAGGCACCGCGGGATCATACACTACACCGTCGGGCAGAGGAAGGGCCTCGGGATAGCGGCCGGAAAGCCGCTCTACGTCATCAGGACAGACCCTCAGCGCAACGAGGTCGTGCTCGGGGATCACGGAGATCTGTTCTCCCGCGAAGTCCGCGTGAGGGGCATGAGCTGGGTCCTCGGAGAGGCGCCGGAGTCCGCTCGCGGCGGCGACGGCCTGCGCTGCAGCGCAAAGATACGCTACCGCCACGCCGAGCAACCCGCATCCGCTAGGCTTCTTGAGGACGGCACTCTGCTCCTCAGCTTCGACGAGCCCCAGAGGGCTCCCACACCCGGGCAGTACGCAGTGCTCTACGACGGCGACGTCGTGCTCGGAGGCGGCGTCATCTTTTAGCGGGCAGGTGCTGAAGGCCTCCGCGTCAGAGCTGATCTCCGGGACCTGAACATCGGCAATGGCGGCCGTACAGCGCTCCGTCCGTAACGATATAAAAAACGGCGGGCGGCAGCCCTGCCTCAAAGAAAGGAGAAATATCACATGAAGTACGATATCATCGGCGGTTCCTTCCCCGTAGTGGAGTGCACCCTCGAATCCGGCGAATCGATGAAGACCGAGAGCGGCTCGATGGTATGGATGTCCGCGAACATGGACATGCAGACCAGCGGCTCCGGCGGACTCGGCAGGCTCTTCTCCGGCGAGAAGATCTTCCAGAACATCTACACCGCCAAGGGAGGCAGCGGCCTCATCGCCTTCGGCTCGACCTTCCCCGGACGCATCATGCCGGTCGACGTGTCGGGCAAGGCCTGGATCTTCCAGAAGAGCGCCTTCCTCGCCTCTGAGATGGGAGTAAGCATGTCGGTAGCCTTCAAGAAGAAGCTCGGCGCCGGACTCTTCGGCGGCGAGGGCTTCATCATGCAACGCTACAGCGGCAGCGGACTCGTCTTCGTCGAGATCGACGGAGACCTCAAGGAAGTCGTGCTCGCTCCGGACGAGAAGATCATCGTCGACACCGGCAACGTCGCCGGCTATGAGGAAGGAGTTCAGATGGACATCGTCACCGTCAAGGGCGTCAAGAACGCTCTGCTCGGGGGCGAGGGCCTCTTCAACACCGTCCTGACCGGCCCCGGCAGAGTCTGGCTCCAGACCATGCCCATCAGCGCCGTAGCTGACGCTATACTCCCCTACGTGCCGACCGGCAACAAGTAGGGCGGGAAGAGAGAAGGCGGCATGCTTCAGGCAGGACCGTATTGAACGCAAAAGCGCGGCGGGATATCCCGCCGCGTTTTTATTCTGTCTGTTGCTCCGCTCAGCGCTTCAGCTTTCTCCACGCCGCGCTCACGGGCTCGAGCTCGAGCGTCTCGCCCTCGAAGCTGAGCCTCGCCGGCTCCTCTCCCCTGTTCGCCGCGACGAGCAGCCTCTCGCGCCCGTCGTCCCTCACGAATGCGAAGACGTCCTCGGAGCCGGTCCTGACGGGCTCGAAGCTTCCGCCCTTGAGGGCGCTGTGAGCGGTGTAGAGCCGCCCGAGCGACCTGTAGTGCTCAAGCAGCCTGCGGTCCTCGCTGCCCCAGGGATAGGTCCTGCGGTTGTAGGGATCGGTGTGCCCCTCGAGCCCGGCCTCGTCGCCGTAGTAGAGGCAGGGAACTCCGGGCAGGGCATACTGCAGCAGGGAGAGCATCATGAGCTTCCTGACCGCGGACTTCCTCGCCTCCGGAGAGAGTGCGTAGCCGCTCTGACGGTCCTTCGGAACGTCCTCGGCGCCTCCGAGCACGGTGAGTATCCTGCAGCGGTCGTGGCTGTCCAGCAGGTCGAGCGCCCCGTAGAGAGCTCCCGGTGGATAGTTCTCGGCTAGGGAGAGCAGCCTTCTGCCCAGTCCCTCTGAGCCGAGCGTTCCCATGGCGAAGCCTATGAGGGCCTCCCTGAAGGGGTAGTTCATGACGCTGTCGAGCTCGCGGCCCATGAGGAAGCGGCGCTTCTCGCCGTAGCTCTCCTTGTTGCTCGCGTCCTCCCAGACCTCTCCTATGAGGAGGGCGTCCGGGTCCTCAGCCTTGACGCGGTCGCGCACCGCCCTGATAAAGGCGTCGGGGAGCTCGTCCGCGACGTCGAGCCTGAAGCCGCTCGCGCCCGCCCTGAGCCACTTGGCGATGACTCCGTTCTCGCCGCAGATGAACTCGGTGAACGAGGGTTCGAGCTCGTTGACCTCGGGGAGGTCCTTCACGCCCCACCAGGCCCTGTATCCGGCCTCGGAGCCGTCAAAGTCGAACCATTTATAATACGGCGACTCCGGGTCTCCCACGGGCCTCTCAGAGGCCCAGAGAGCGGACTTCGCGGGGGCGTCTTCCTCGCCTGCCGCCGTCCCGCTTCCGGGCGCGGCGCCTTCCGCCGTTTCAGATCCGTACCCGCCCGCGGCCGCCACGGGCCTGCAGGCGCCCTTCCCGCCATAGTTTCCGTACTTGTCGAAGTATATGCTGTCGGCGCCGGTGTGGCTGAACACGCCGTCGAGTATTATCCTGATCCCGCGCCTCCTGGCCTCGGAGCAGAGCCTCCTGAAGCTCTCCTCGTCGCCCAGCAGCGGGTCGATCTTCATGTAGTCCGCGGTGTCGTAGCGGTGGTTGGAAGCCGCCTCGAATATGGGGTTCAGGTATATCGCCCCTATCCCGAGGCTCTGAAGATAGCCGAGTTTCTCCCTGACGCCCTCGAGCGTGCCTCCGAAGAAGCCCCAGCTGAGCATCTCACCGTTCGCGTCCCTGTCGTAATCGGGCCAGCTGTTCCAGACCCTGACAGGCCTTCTCTTGGGACCCCTGCGCCTCTCTATGGCGAGCAGCCTTCTCCTCGCGGCGGAATCCCTGCCCCGCCTGAAGCGGTCGGGGAAGATCTGGTATACGACGCTGTTCAAGTACCACTCCGGGACGCTGTAGGGCTCGTAGACCGTGATCTGGAAGGAGCGGGGCTCGCTGTCCGAAGCTGCGCCCTCGCCGCCCAGCCCGTCCGGGGCGTTGCCGTAGAAGACGGATCTGCCGTCCGGATAGCTCACGATGAAGTAGTACCAGACTATGCCGGGCTCAGCGGGAAGCTCGATCCTCGCGCTGAATATGCCCTCGCCATCCGGCTCCATGGGGACCAGCTCCTCGCCTATGTAATCCCTCCACAGCCTCAGGACCGCGCCCGCGGCTCCCTCGGCGTAGAGCGACAAAGAAACGGCAGAGGAGGCTGCCGCCACCCCTGCCGGATCTCTGTATCGTTTGTCTCTGGAATCGTGAAAAATAACTGCCATCAGCCCTCGACGAGCTCCCTGTAGAGCTTTCTGTATTCCTTGGCCGCCGCTCTCCAGCTGAAGTCCTCAGCCATGGCGTTCTTCTGTACGGCCTCCCACTTTCTCGGATGAGCGAAGAGCTCAGCCGCGCTGTCCATCGCGAACAGCAGCTCGCCCGCGTTGAAGTTCGCGAACGAGAAGCCGGTGCCCTCGCCCGTGTACTTGTTGTAGGGCTTGACGCTGTCCCTGAGGCCGCCGGTCTCGCGGACGATGGGCAGAGTGCCGTAGCGCATCGCCATCATCTGGGTGAGCCCGCAGGGCTCGAACCTGGACGGGATGAGGACCATGTCGGCTCCGCCGTAGATCCTGTGCGAGAGCCCGTCGTCAAAGGCCAGGACAGCCGCCATCTTGGAGCTGTTCCTCGCGGCGTACCAGCTGAAGGCCTCCTCATACTTGTGGTCGCCCACTCCGAGTATCACGAGCTGGACGCGCCTCGCCATGAGGTCGGGCAGTATGTAGGTCAGAAGGTCGAGGCCCTTCTGCTCGGTGAGCCTGGAGATGAGGGCGTACATCGGGATGTCCGCGTCCTCCTCGAGCCCGAGCTCCTTCTGAAGCGCGAGCTTGTTCTGCTTCTTTTTCCTCAGGCTGTCCGGGCCGTAGTTGGCCGCGAGAGCCTTGTCGGTCTCGGGGTCGTAGACCTTGTAGTCTATGCCGTTGAGTATTCCGGAGAGTATGCCGCGGCGCGCGTTGAAGATGCCGTCCATGTGCTCGCCGTAGTACTCGGTGCAGATCTCGTCGGCGTAGCTGGGGCTTACCGTGGTGATGCGGTCAGCGCACCAGAGCGCTCCCTGCAGGAAGTTGACGGACCTGCCGCCGCCGAAGCCCCTCAGGACGCTGTCGCCCCAGGGATGCCCCGCGAGGCCGAGCACGTCGCCGAAGAGCATGTCGGAGTACTCGCCCTGGAACTTGAGGTTGTGGACCGTGAAGATGGTCCTGATCCTGTCGTAGCCGGGCTGGCCCGCGTACAGAGCCTTCAGGAACACCGGGCAGAGCGCGGTGTGCCAGTCGTGGCAGTGCAGGATATCGGGCTCAAAGCCCTCAAGCATTGGGATGGTGTCGAGCACCGCCTTGGAGAAGAAGGCTATCCTCTCTCCGTCGTCGAACTCGCCGTAGGCCCTGTCCCTGTGGAAGTAGAACTCGTTGTCGAGGAAGTAATAGGTCACTCCCTTGTACTTCAGCCTGAAGAGGCCGCAGTACTGCTTCCTCCAGGAGAGCTCCACCTGGTAGTTGCAGATGTACTCCATCTTGTCAACGAACTTCTGAGGGATGTTCCTGAGCTTGGGGAGTATCACCCTGACGTCGTACAGCGAGCTGTTGATATATCCCGGAAGGGTCCCCGCCACGTCGCCGAGGCCGCCGCTCTTGAAGAACGGGACCGCCTCGAACGCGGCGAACAAAACGTTTATCTTCTTCTGCTTAGCCATTTTCTATACCCTCGTCTCCTTTCCGAGCACGAGGGGCTTGTCGTCTCCGCCCTCGAGCCTGACGTTCTTTCCTATCCTAACGAGCTTGTCGCAGATCATGTTGCGGATCTGCGCGCCGTCCTCCACCACGCACTTCTGCATGAGCACGGCGTCCTTTACGACGGCGCCCTTGCCTATGCGGGTGTTGCGGGAGATTATGCTGTTCTCAACGGTGCCCTCGATGACGCATCCGGCAGCCACGAGCGAGTTCTTCACGTGCGAGCCGCTCTTGTAGATGGTCGGGGTGCGGTCCTGAGGCTTGGTGAATATGGTCCTCTCGGAATCGAAGAGCTCCGCGCGGATGTCCGCGTCGAGCAGATCCCTGCTGCAGGCCATGTAGTCGTTGAGGTTCTCGATGATGCCCACGTAGCCGCCGTACTCGTAGCAGTCCACGTTGATGGCGGAGAGCCTGGAGGATACCACGTTGAGCAGATCCTCGAAGTCCATCGCCGCGAAGGTGTCGATGAGGCGGAGCAGGAACTCCCTGTTGACTATCATCGCGAGCACCCTGACGTCGGAGCCCTGGTCCGGCCCGACTATGGCGGTGACCCTGCCGTTCTCGCAGACCGCGTAGGTGCCGTCCTCGCGGCCGGGGACCTTCTTGGTGAACAGGGTGATGTCGGTTCCGCTCTTGGCGTGGAAGTCGATGAACTCGGTGTAGTCGGCATTCATGACGGTGCTTCCGTCGCTCATCAGGACGAAGTCGGCGTCCTCCTTCTCGAGGAAGATCCTGTTGGCGACGAGGTTCCTGATCATGAAGCGGCAGCCCTTCTCGCGGGAGGCGTAGACGCCGCCCGGCAGCATGAAGAGCCCTCCTACCTTTCTGGCGAGTCCCCAGGGCTTGCCGGTCCCGATGTGGTCGGATACCGAGCGGAAATTGTATGGCGCGATGACTCCGACCGAGCGTATGCCCGCGTTGACCATGTTGGAGATCGCGAAGTCTATGAGGCGGTACTTGCCGCCGAACATGAGCGTGGGGAGAGTGCGCTCAGCGGTGAGCGCCTCGAAGCTCTCGTTGTTGTAGTTGGTCGAGATCAGACCTATAGTAGATACTCTCATCGCTTCCTCCTACCTTTCGAATACCGCGATCTCGCCGTCGGAGCCCGCGACGCTGATGGTGCCCTCGGCCCCTCCGATGCTGAGCCCGCCGCCGATGACGGCGTTCTCGTTGACTATCGCGCTCTTAATGACGGTGCCGTCTCCTACGACGGCGCCCGGCAGCACTATCGAATCGATTATCTTCGCGCCCTTGCCTATCTTCGCCCCGGAGCCGATGATGGAGTGCTTTACGGTGCCCTCTATGACGGTTCCGTTGCAGATGATGGCGTCATCCACCTCCGCGTCCGGACCTATGCGGTGAGCGGGATAGATGTTGGAGTTGGAGTAGATCGGATCCTCGCTGTGATAGATGTCGAACTCGGGATGGTCGCTGAGCAGATCCATCTGAGCGTCATAGTAGCTGTCCACAGTCCCGACGTCCTTCCAGAAGCCGTCGAAGTGGTAGGCCTGGAGCTTCTTGCCCTCGCCGAGCAGCATCGGGATGATGTTCTTTCCGAAGTCCCTCTCCGTGTTGGGATCCTCGTGGTCGCGCTCGAGCGCGTCCTTGAGCACCTTCCAGGTGAAGATGTAGATGCCCATGGAGGCCAGATTGCTCTCCGGCTGCTTGGGCTTCTCGGCGAAGCGGGTGATGCGGTCCTGCTCGTCGACCGACATGATGCCGAAACGGCTCGCCTCGGCCCAGGGGACCTCTCTCACCGCGACGGTGAGGTCGGCGCCGGTGGTCTTGTGAGTCTCCAGCATCTGGTTGTAGTCCATGCTGTAGAGGTGGTCTCCGGAGAGGATCAGTATGTACTCCGGGTCATAGTTGCCTATGAAGCGCATGTTGCGGTATATGGCGTCCGCGGTGCCTTCGTACCAGAAGCCGCCGCTCTCAGTCGCGTAGGGAGGGAGGACGTGGACACCGCCGTCAGCGGCGTCGAGGTCCCAGGCCTCGCCCGTCCCGAGGTAACGGCTGAGCACCATCGGGCGGTACTGGATGAGCACGCCTACGGTGTCTATGCCTGAATTGACGCAGTTGGACAAAGAGAAATCGATGATCCTGTACTTTCCTCCGAAGGACACGGCAGGTTTGGCGAGATTCCTCGTGAGGAGCCCCAGCCTGCTTCCCTGCCCTCCGGCAAGAAGCATCGCTATGCATTCTTTCTTTTGCATGGTTCGCCTTCTTTCACAAACTGTAACGTACCGATGTATCCTCAAGCGCCCCGCGCGGGTGCTGGAGCGCCGGATGCCTTTTGTCCGCCGCGCCGCTCAGGCACAGCTCTAGATGTGCCAGATGTCCTCGGCGTACTCCCTGATGGTCCTGTCGCTGGAGAAGAACGCGGAGCCCGCGATGTTCGCCAGAGACATGCGGCCGAAGCGCTGCCTGTCGCTGTAGATCCTGTCTAGGTCGAGCCAGGCCTGCCTGTAGGACTCGAAGTCCCTGAGCACGAAGTACTCGTCGTTCTGGCCTATCATCGCGTCGTAGATGCCCCAGAAGCTGGTCCCCTGCGGGAAGAAGCCTCCGGTGAGCGCGTCGAGCAGCTTCTTCAGCTCGGGCCTGGATTCCGCGTAGCTCTGGGAATCGTAGCCGCCGCTCCTCCTGAGCTGCGCGACCTCCTCGGCGGTCATGCCGAAGAGCTGGAAGTTCTCCGCTCCGGCGAGCTCCCTGATCTCGACGTTGGCTCCGTCGAGGGTGCCGAGGCAGATAGCGCCGTTCATCATGAACTTCATGTTGCCGGTGCCGCTGGCCTCCTTGCCCGCGGTGGAGATCTGCTCGCCGATGTCAGCGGCCGGGTAGATCAACTGGGCGTTGGAGATCCTGAAGTTCTCCACGAACACGACCTTGATCTTATCGCTGACGGTCGGGTCGGAGTTGACCATGTCGGCGATGCTGCAGATGAACTTGATGACCTCCTTCGCGAAAGCGTAGCCCGGGGCAGCCTTTCCCGCGAAGATGAAGGTGTAGGGGTTGATATCCATGTGCGGGTCTTCCTTGAGCCGCATGTAGAGATCGAGCACCTTGAAGGCGTTCATCAGCTGGCGCTTGTAGGCGTGGATGCGCTTGACCTGCACGTCGAAGACCGAGTCGGGATCGACGAGGATGTTCTCGGCGTCGCCTATGTAGGCGGAAAGGCGCAGCTTGTTGACGCGCTTGACCGCGAGCAGCTTGTCGATGAAGACGTGGTCGTCGGAGTACTGCTTAAGCTCGGCGAGCTTCTCGAAGTCGGTGATCCAGCCCGGGCCTATGGCCTCGGTGATGAGCTCGGTCAGATCGGGGTTGGACTGTATGAGGAATCTCCTGTGGGAGATGCCGTTGGTCTTGTTGTTGAACTTCTCCGGGTGGATCCTGGCGAAGTCCCTGAAGAGATCGTTCTTCAGGATCTCGCTGTGGAGCCCGGCTACTCCGTTGACGGAGTGCGAGCCGATGATGGAGAGGTCGGCCATTCTGGCCTCGCCGCCCCAGAGTATGGCGGTGGATCTGTGCACCCTTCCGAAATCCTCGCCGCGGCTCCTGAGCTCCTGCTGCCAGCGCCTGTCGATCTCCTCGATGATCATGTAGACCCTCGGGAGGAGCTGCTTGATGGAGTCCTGGGGCCACTTCTCGAGAGCCTCAGGGAGCACGGTGTGGTTGGTGAAGGACATGACCTCGCAGGTGGTCTTCCAGGCGTCGTCCCACTCCATGCCCTTCTCGTCCATGAGCACCCTCATGAGCTCGGGGATGCACAGGGCCGGATGGGTGTCGTTGATGTGGATGGAGACGTGCTGTCCGAGCTCGCCCCAGCGGTCGTCGCCGTACTCGTCGCGGTAGGTGCGGATGATGTTGCTGATGCCAGCGCAGACGAGGAAGTACTCCTGCTTGAGCCTGAGCACGCGGCCGGACTCGTGGGTGTCGTTCGGATAGAGGAAGTAGGTCAGCGCCTCGGCGTTGGACTGGGACCTGAGGCCCGCGCTGTAGTCTCCGCGGTCGAATGCCTCCAGATCGACGATGTCGTCCTCGGGCTGGGCCCTCCAGAGCCTGAGCTGGTTGACGGTCTCGCCCCCGAAGCCGATGATGGGGACATCGTAGGGAACGGCCTTGACCTTGTCGTAGCCGCTGTAGTTGAACTTGAGCTTTCCGTCCTCGAAGTACCTGTCGACGGTGCCGCCGAAGCGCACGACCACGGACTCGCTGGGCTTGACGGTCTCCCAGGGCCAGCCGTTCTTCAGCCAGTTGTCGGGCTCCTCGATCTGGTAGCCGCTCTCTATCCTCTGACGGAAGAGGCCGTACTTGTACCTGAGGCCCATGCCGGTGCCCGCGATGTCGAGCGCTGCCATGGAGTCGAGGAAGCAGGCGGCGAGCCTTCCGAGGCCGCCGTTGCCGAGGGCGGGGTCAGGCTCGCAGGAGCAGACCTCATCGAGGCTGATCCCCATATCCCAGAGCCCGTCGGCGACTTCCTTGCGTATGCCCAGGTTCAGCAGGTAGTTGTCGAGCAGGGGTCCGATGAGGAACTCCATGGAGAAATAGTATATCCTCTTGCTGCCCCTGTAGAAGTGCCTCTTGAAGGTGTCGACCTCGAGTTCTGAGGTGCTGTCCGCGACGTACTCGGCCAGAGCGATGTAGATCTCGCTCGGGGTGCAGTTCTGCGGAAGCCTCGAGTACTTCTCAAAGAGCAGCGATTCGAAGCCGACCCTGAAATCTTCTTTGGTTATCTGCATTTAGTTGAAATCTCCCCTTTTGTATTCTTTTTTTACCGAATTTATTATACACCACCGATGCGCGGTCAAATATACAAAAATGATAATGCGAAAGCCCCCACACAAAAGGAGCGCGCCGCCCGGGGATAAGGGCGGCGCTTTTATGAGGGGGATTGGAGTATTATCAGACGTATCAGTCGTCGTTCTTCCAGCTGGTTCCGCGGAGTATCTCGGCGGAGCTCTCGATGACGAGCTTGACGAGGTTGCTCAGTTTTCTCTCTGCGGAGTAGACAAGTACGTATCTGCGGCCGAGATCCTCGCCGACGGAGAAGATGTCGAGGTCGTTGACGCCCTCCTCGAGCACGAGGCTGTCGTAGACGAAGGCGGCTCCGAGTCCGGCTCTCGCGGTTGAGAGCGCGGTAGTTATGAGGGCTGTCTCGAAGAGCACCCTGGGGGTGACTCCGTTCTCGCCGAAGACCTTGTCGGCGTACATGCGCAGCGACCTGCCCGACTTGAGCAGCACGTAGGGCGTGGCCGGATCGAGCTGCTTGAGGTCAAGATACGGATAGGGGAAGCTCTCCCTGCGCTCCGCCTTTTCAGCAAGACCCATCTCCTTAGAGGCGACGAGCACCGCGTTGTTCTCCGCGAGCTCTATGTACTCGAGGCCGCTCTCCTTGAAGGGGTAATTGATGAAGGCTATATCGATCTCCCCGCTCGCGACCATCTGCTCGAGAGTGCCCTGGGGCTCCTCCACCACGTGGATCTCGATCTGGGGATGTCTCTCCTTCAGGCCCTTGAGCAGGGCCGGGAGAGTGAAGGTCGCGCGGGTGAGCATGACGCCTATCCTGATGCGGCCGAGATTGTTCTTCTGTATGTCCTCGAGCTCCTGCTCGAGATCGTCGTTCAGCGCGACGATGCGCCTGGCGTACTTGACGTAGCGCTCTCCCTCATAGGTGAGCTCGAGCTTTCCGTCCCTGCGGTCGAAGAGCTTCGTCCCAAGCCTGTTCTCGAGGTTCTTCAGAAAGATGCTGAGCGAAGGCTGAGATATATACAATGCCTGCGCCGCCTTGGAGATATTGCCGTTGTCTACTATCGCTAGGACGTAGCTGTATTCTTTGATGTCCATTTATACTGACTCCCTTGATCCTGCATCAATCATAGCAAAAGCCTATACATAAGTAAAATAAATATAATCTATTCTATGTATAGGCTGATAATATGAGGCTATGTTCAGTTTAAACGGTCCGGCAGCGCTCCGGGTGCGGATCGAGCGGCTGACCGGGGAGGCGTAAGGAGCCGTGGATGCCCTAGTAGAAGGTCGCGACCTCCTCCTCGGGAGCCTCGGTCTTTTCGAGGCTTATGACGTTCATGACCGGCCCGGGCGCCTGATAGGCCTTGTGCTTTCTGACGCTGATCTTGGCCTCGAGGGTGATCCAGTCGCCCGGAAGCAGGCGGCTTATGTCCTTCGCCCCGTCGACCGCGAGGCCGGCGAAGGTGATGTCCGCGGCGCAGCACTGCATCATCGGGCGTCCGATGACGAAGCTGTTCTTCGGAAGGCCCTTGTTAAGCGAGACCTGACCCTTGAAGCGCACCGTGAGGCCGTCGTACTTGCCGGTCTCCTCTATCATGTCGCGGTACCAGATCGCGTAGTCCTTGTCCTCGATAACGACGACGGGAGCCTCTATGTCGAAGGGCAGCGGATCCTCTATGTCGTCGTAGTCGACGCTCCCGTCCATGTGCTCGTAGGCTATGGTGCAGGTGCGGTTCGCTCCGCGCACTATCCTGTGGTGCTCCATGATGTCGGCGCCCTTGGGAGTCCTGTTGAAGACTATGAGCTCGCAGCTCTTCATCTTGTCGTAGGTCTGCTGGCGCATGTTGAGATTGTAGGTCTGGAAGAGATTGAAGTCGGCGAAGCTGAACTCCTGCGCGACCATCCAGCGCGGCGGCAGCGCCGCGAAGAAGCTGTCGATGTTCCACATGCCGTTGTACTCGACCATGACGCGCTCGAACTCGAGCTCGTCCTCGAGCTCCTGCATGCGCGCCTCGGTAAGCTCGGACTCCTCGTCCAGAGTTCGGATGAAGATGTTCTCAGAGCCTATGAAGCGCGATGGATCGTACTCGAGCTCGCCCTCCTCGCAGCCGAGCAGCAGCGTGCGCTCGCCGCGGTTGAAGCGGTAGTTCTCGAGGGTCTCCTGTATGAACTTTGTCTTGCCCGCCTCGAGGAATCCCGTGAAGAGATATACGGGGATATCGGGCTCGATGTTGTTCAGATCGGGCTGCATTTTTGCCTCCTGCATATGTGAGGGCGGCCGCCTCCGCTCCGGGCGCGCGCCCGGACGGGAGAGCTCTGCCGCCCGCGTTTCCTACTGTCCTATGAAGAGCTTTCTGAGGGCCTTGGTCTGGGTGCCCGCGCCTATGACGCAGAGCCTGCCGGTGACCTCGGCGGTGCCGCGGCGCACGCTCAGCTCGCCGGGCACGTAGTCGAAGTGGATCCACTCGCCGCCGTCCGCCGGAGCTACGATGCCCTTAGCCCTGAGCACCGCGCCGTACCTGTCCTCGTCACCGAGCTGAGAGAGGATCTCCCTGAGCTCGTCCTCGCTGAACTTCTTCGCGGTCTCGACGCCCCAGCTGTCGAACACGTCGTCTGCGTCGTGGTCGTGGTGATGGTGATGATGCTCGTGCTCATGGTCGTGCTCATCCTCGTCATCGTCGTCGTGATGATGGTGGTGATGCTCGTGATCGTGTTCATGCTCATCCTCATCATCGTCGTCGTGATGATGGTGATGATGCTCGT
>JAEEGF010347627.1_pt1 | contig 12883 bp, 7 predicted proteins | sample 9134171 | NCBI WGS metagenome assembly JAEEGF01 (sample SAMN16246542, study PRJNA631951) | gut metagenome | biome: gut microbiome; feature: rumen; material: AP-attached | host: Bos | place: Iran: Karaj | collected 2018-10 | reverse complement strand
CGGACAGCTGAAACATGCGAAAAAGTCTCTGCGGGACGTTTTTCGGTTCGCTCCGCGAACAGAGATCGAAACGCGTATATAAAGAACGCGCGGACGGACAGCAAAAGAATCAAGTGCGCCGTCGCGCACATGAAGAGATTCAGGCCGGACATGCCGCTCGAACGATACGATCAAAAATCATTCGGGCTGCTTTTATATAGAACAGGGCACGGAAAAATCAGCCCCCAACCCATATCTGCGCGTTTCGATCGCTGCCGCAAGGCCGAAAAAGTTCCCGAACTGGAACTTTTTCGCAGGTTTCAGCTGACTCTACCAGTCCGCGCGAGGCTCTTAGGCTGAACGATAAGATTCAGGTGAAAGAATGAGCTGTGGTTTATGCCATCAGGCCAAGGGACCCTCCGGGGAGGGGCCTTCGGCCCGAGATGGCCCCTCCCCGGTGCTGCCCGCATAGGGCATTCAATGAGATCCGAAAGGCGAAGCCTTTCGTTCCCGGCCGCCGAACACCATGGAACTTGGCTTTCAGCTAAGTTCCGCGCAGGACATAGATCTTAAACGGCTTCGCCATTCAAAATTCCGCCCGTCCCGTGCAGGGACAATATGCTTGGAAAGGCACAGCCTTTCTTTTCCTCAGTCGTTCCTGTTTTTCAGAAGCACTGCGATCATGACTGCCAGAGACAGAACGATGACCGCGATGCAGACGATCGGAACGACGCGGGAGGAGGATCCCGTTTCGGATCCCGCCTCGGGCTCCGCGGCTTTTTCCGGCGCGTCCGTTTCTTCCGGAGCTTCCGGCGCGTCCGTCTCGGCATCGGGTTCTTCCGGGAGAGGATCGGCGGGCGCGTTCTCTGCCGGTGCCTCGGTCTCCGTCTGTTCTCCCGCGTAATGCGCGTAGAGGATGTGGTCGGTCATCCGGGTCACGGGATCGCCTTCCTTCACCTGCTCCCCGCCCTGCGGAAGGGTGAACCACCCGATAAAGCTGCCGATGGGGGAGTCTGCAAGCTTGGGATAGACGTCGCCCGGCTGCACCTTGAAGGGAAGGACGCCGAGGTCGACGTTCTCGCGGCGCACATCCAGCGTCACCGTCACCTCACCCGCGGGAGAGGCCATCGTGGCGGGCGTCGGAGGCGTGTAGTTCCCATCCAGCGGATAGCCGTACAGCTGGACTTCGCCCACGTCGCCGTGTTCCTGTCCGTTCCAGTACCGGTAATAGCGGTAGCCGGCGTTGTCGTCGAATTCGGTGAAGACCTGCCAGTCCCAGGAGGATGCGGCGGAGGAACTGACGCAGAGAGTGGTCCATTCCGACAGATCGTTGGAGCCCTGAATGCTCGCGCCGCGGAAGCGGTCCAGCCATCCTTCGCGGGGCATGATCCGCACCTTGCTCAGAATGAAGGGCTGCCCGAGATCGAGACCGGCGTACGCGTCGTCGTTGGCCTTCTTGGTCGGATCGTAATAGGTGTACGGGTCGCCGTCGAATGCCGAGACCGCGCCTTTTTCCGGAGAGCCGTCCCAGCCGAAGCTCTCGCCGATGACCTCGCCGGTCAGCTTGACGGGGCCGCTGTACGCTCCGTCGGCGGGCCGTCCGTAAAACTCCACCTCCGCCACGTCGCCGTGATTCTGGCCGTTCCAGTACCGGTAATAGCGGTAGCCGGTGTTGTCGTCGAAGTCGGTGATTTCCTTCCAGTCGAATGAGGTAGCGCCGCGGGAACTGACGAACAGCGTCGTCCAGTCGTCCATGTCGTTTGAGCCCTCAATCGCGGCGCCTTCGTACCGGCCGAGCTGGCTGTCGCGCGGAAGGATCATGACCTTCGTGAGGATGTACTGCCCCCCGAGGTCCATGCCGCAATAGGTGTAATCCTGGCTTGCGGCGGTCGGGTCGTAGTAGGAATAGGGATCGCCGTCGAACGCGGCCGCGGCGCCCGTGTGGGAAGAGCCGTCCCAGCCGTTCTTTTCGCCGATGATCTCCCCTTTGAGGAGCGTGGAACCCTCGGGGATCTCCGCGCCGGAGGAGGGATATGCCGCGCATGCCGCCGCCGTGAGAAGGATCCCCGTGATCAGCGTCATGAAGAGGCCGAAAAGCAATTTCGAAAGAATTTTATTTTGCATCGGTCCGGCCTCCTGTCTTTTTTCTGAGAAGTGTTCCCGCCGTGACGAACCCGCTGAGGAGCACGACGCTGCCCGTGAGAACGATCCATTCCGCGTCGGAAACGGGGCGTTTTGTCTGGGCCGATGTGTCGGCCGCGGCGGAATCTGCGGCTTCGGACGGCTTTGAGGTCTTGCTTCCGGTCTTTTCCGTGTCCGCGGAGACGGGCATAGACGGGTCGATGAGCCCGTTCTTGAGTTCATACTGACGGTAGTACTGCTTCGAACCGGTGATCACGGCGCTCATGGGAACGTCGTCAGGGGAGGTGATGACGTTGCTTGCCACGGTCAGGTTCCGCGACTGGAAGATCTTTCCGGACGCGCTGCCGCAGTAAGCGTTGTTCGGCCCGGTGATCGTGCAGTAGTATTTTCCTCCCGCCGGGACGACGATGCTGTCGCCCGTTTCGAACTGCACGCCCTTTGTATAATCGTCCTTGATCTCAAACCATACGGCGTAGTCGGATTCGAGTTTGCCGTAAGGATGCGCGGTGAGGGTCCACGTTCCGTCCCCGTTGTCCATGCACTCCGCCGTCAGGCCGGTCAGATATTTGTTCGGGTTCCAGAGCGTGTTGAACCAGTGGTCGTAACGGTATTCCAGCGCGTCCCGCATGCCTCCGTACCAGTCGGAGTAGGTGTTCGGCTGATCCCAGCGGATCCAGTTCATCTCATGGGAAGGCTGAACTTCGGCAGCGGTGTCCGTCAGGTCCCATATGACCCGTCCGCCGTCTTCTGCCTGCGCTTTGCCGAACATCTGGTCGAGAATGCCCTGCAGTTCGAGGTTCATCTCCGAAACCATGTGGAGATAGTCGCCCTTCTTCCATGCCTGCTGGAACCAGATGTACTGCTGCTTTTCGTTATAGGCGAACGTCACGCCGAAGAGGGTCTGGTCGTACATGACGCCGGGGCCGGACTCGAAGTCCCAGACGGGACCGAACTTGATGACTCCGCCCGCGTCCTTCGTCATGTAGGTCGAGGTGCGGTAGATCTCCCAGTTGAGGTAGAAGGCGTAGATCAGCGTCTGCGCCGCGTAGCTCTTCGCGTCGGCGTATTCCGTCCAGTGCTTTCCTTCGCTGTTGTAGCCGGTCTCGGAGAAGAGCGCATTTTCGAAGTCCTGCACGTAGCCGGCGATGTACTGCACCATTTCCTGCGTCGGATACGCGGGGGACTTGATGTTGACGTACATGCCCTCCTTCGTCTTGAAGCCGCAGGTGCCGTAATGGCCGCACATGATCTCGAGAATGTAGCCGCCCGTGATGTCCGTTCCCTCCGGGACGGAGGAATCCGAAGCGTAGCTGTAGCTCTGGATGCCCTTCGCGATGGCGGGATCGCTCTTCTTTCTCTGGACCTGCTTGGTTTTCGAGGACGGCATGGAGGTCTTTTCCTCGAGGTCCTCCACGTTCATGGAGCCGTTGATGTCCATGCGCTCCGTCATGACGTACACGCCGCGGTACTCCCCGTTGATGTACACGTCCACGAAGCGGGCGCAGAGGTTGAAGTAGGCGTCCTTCACCAGCGCGTTGTAGGAGGCGAAGGCGGTGACGTAGGAAAGCCCCGTCGGATCGTAGTTGCCCCAGGTCCGGATCCGGAGCAGCGACCATTTCTTGCTGCGGCCCGCGCCTGGGATCAACTCCGTCTTTTCGGAGAGATTGATGTTGTAGGAGTTCTTCGTATTGGCCCGGCCGCTGCGCTCGTAGGAGGTCAGGCCGTGCCCCTTCATGCGGGTCAGCTCGCTGTCGTAAAGAACGCTGCCGTCCGTGTCGACCATCATGAGCATGCCGGATTCGACGGTGGACTGGTTGGAGTTGATCGCGATCAGGGATTTCTCCCCGTTGCGGAGGCTGATGTACAGCGTGGGGAGGTTCCCGCCCCTCATGACGGTGACGGGGTATTTGTCGTATACGCCGTATTCCGCGTCGTACTCGAACAGAGCGGTGTTCCCGGCGGAAAAGTCGTATACGAAGGTCTCGCCGGGCTGTACGGTCGTGCCCGTCATGTCGTTGTAAGCGGCTTTCTGGCCGTCATACCGGACCGTGACGGAGGTCAGGTCCGCCGTGCCGGGGAGGAAGAGGAAGGACTGCTTGCTCCTGTTCCTGTAAAATCCGATGTCGCAGCCCGTGATCCATGTCCCGTCCGCGTTCTGCGCCGCGACGACCGTGAACGGGGGCGCGTCCTTCGTCTGATAGACGAGGGGAGCGTCGGCCGCAGCCGCAGCGGATGCGACGAGCAGGACAGCCGCCGCCGTGAGCGCGATCACCGCCAGCCAGCGTCCGGCCTTTACAAACAGCTTTTTCATACTTTCTCCGTGTCCTCCCTTGTGCGTCTGCCGACCTCCCGCAGGATGGCGCAGGCCGGGGCGGGGATCCTCCCCAGGGCGTCCGGACCCACGTTCAGCAGGTAGTTGATGCCGCGCCGGTTCAGGTGCTCCTTCAGGCGGATCACCTCATCGGCGGGCTTCCAGTTGTTGTCAAAGCTCTTGTAGCCCCACGTGTCATTCAGGGTCGCGGGAGTCTCGAAGAGCGCTTCTCCCTTGTCGTCGTCCGGGATCTGGTTGTCGCCGGCCGAAGTGTAGTCCCCGTATCCGTTCCCGATCCGGGAATTGACGAGGCAGTCCGGCTGATACCGCTTGACGAGGCGGTAAAGCTCGTCCGTCTGAGCCGGGGAGATGGTGAACGGCACGTCGAACCAGATGAGGCAGAGATCGCCGTACCGCGTGAGGATCTCCGTCACCTGCGGCTTGATCTTTTCTTCGAAGCAAATGGAGTAATCTTTTTTATCCGTCTCAGGGAAGTCCCAGTTGTTGGTCCAGTACGCCTTGCCGCCGCACCAGGTCTTTCCGGTCCGGTACCCGCCCCCGTGGGGATGGTTCCAGTCGAGATCCTGCGAGTAGTATAAGCCGAACTTCAGTCCGTATTTCCGGCAGGCTTCGGCCAGTTCTCCGACGACGTCCCTTCCGAAGGGCGTCGCGTCGACGATGTTGTAGGAGGAGACGGAGGACTTGTACATGGCGAACCCGTCGTGATGCTTGGAGGTGAAGACCATGTATTTCATTCCCGCGTCGAGCGCGAGACGGACCCATTCCTCCGCGTCGAAAAGGATGGGGTTGAAGGCCTCGGCCAGCCGCCCGTATTCGGCGTTCGGGATGCGGAAATACTGCTGCGCCCATTCGCCGATATCCTCCATGCGGCCGCCCTTCCACTCGCCGGCTGGCAGCGCGTACAGTCCCCAGTGGATCATCATGCCGAATTTCGCGGCTTTGAACCATTCCCTGTTTGTCATGGCGTTCTCTCCCGTCCTTCAGATCTTGAACCCGAAGAATTCCTTCGTGTTGTTGTAGCAGATATCGCAGATCAGCGTTGCCAGCGAATCCGGATCGAACGGATACAGCCCGTCCTCCACCCAGCCGCCGACGAGATCGCAGAGGATCCGGCGGAAGTATTCGTGCCGCGGGTAGGAGGTGAACGAACGGCTGTCCGTCAGCATCCCGAGGAATTTTCCGAATGCGGAGAGGTTGGCGAGGGACTTCATCTGCGCTCTCATGCCGTCGATGGAGTCGTTGAACCACCACGCCGAGCCCTGCATGATCTTCGGGAATCCGTCCCCTGAAGTCTGGAATGCGCCGATCACGGAACCGATCGCGGCGTTCGCGGTGGGATCGATGGAGTACAGGACCGTCCGCGGCAGTCCTGCTCCGCTTTCCATCAGATCGAGCAGATCGATGATCGCCGGCACGTTCGTGAAGCCGATCGTATCGAAGCCGGTGTCGGGGCCGAGTTTTTTCCACATGGCGGAGTTCGTGTTCCGTGCTACGCCCATGTGCAGCTGCATGACCCATCCGCGCTTCGCGTATTCACCGGCGAGGAAGGAAAGCATTTCGCATTTCAGAACGCAGAGCTGTTCGGCCGTCACGTCGCGTCCGTCGGAAGCCAGCGCGGTTTTCATCGCTTCGTTCGCTGCGTACGGATTGGGCTTCACGAACAGCGGGAATTCGTCGAGTCCGTGGTCCGCGGTCCGGCATCCCATCGAATCGAAGAAGTCGATGCGGCTGAGAAGCGCCGCCTTCAGGGAATCCACGTCCTTGATCTCAACGCCCGCCGCGGCGCCGAGCTTTTCATAATACTCAGCGAGGCCGGGCTTGTTGATGTTGAAGCACTTGTCCGGGCGGAACGCGGGGAGGACCTTTGCGGTAAAATCCGGGTCCGCGGCGATGAGCTTGTGGTATTCGAGCGAATCCGCCGGATCGTCCGTGGTGCAGAGCAGCTCCACGTCGGACTGACGGATCAGGTTTTTCACGCTCATGGAGGGATCCGCCAGCTTTTCGGCTGTCTCGGTCCAGATGCGCTCGGCGGTCTCTTCGGAGAGGATGTCTTCGATGCCGAAATACCGCCTCAGTTCCAGATGCGTCCAGTGATAGAGCGGATTCCCGATCAGGGAGGGCATGATTTTCGCGTAGGCGAGGAACTTATCGTAGTCGGACGCGTCGCCGGTGATGAATTTCTCCGGGACGCCGCAGCTGCGCATCGCACGCCATTTATAATGGTCCCCTCCCAGCCAGAGCGCGGTGATGTTGGGGATCTGCCGGTCCTCGGCGATTTCCTTCGGCGAGACGTGGCAGTGGTAGTCGATGATCGGCAGTTTTTCGGCGTACCGGTGGTACAGGGCTTTCGCCGTTTCCGTCGTCAGGAGGAAATTGCGCCCCATGAAGTGTTTCATAGATGTACTCCCGTTCTTGTGCAGATTATTTAAAACAGATCTCCGAGCACGCGGAGGGTGTGTTCCAGTTTGGCCGTGTCCCGGCCGCTTTCGGACATGACCGGGGATTCAAGCGTGACGGTCCCTGCGTAGCCGATTGCATCGAGAAGCGCGGCGACGGCGGAAAAGTCCACCTTTCCCTCGCCCGGATGCAGGACGGGGCGGAGCGCGGCGAACTCACGCGTGTTCCCGCCGAAATCGCTGATGTGGACGTGTTCGATCCGCGGCGTCACGGCGGGATCGGTGAGCGTTTCGCGGATCTGATCGTGCAGCTTGCCGAACCGGGTGTCGAAAATCAGCCCGCCGTTCCCGAGTACCGGCAGAAGACGCTTCCAGTTGGATAAGGGGTCGTGGAGCGAGGAAGGGACGTTTTCGATCAGCAGTCGGACGCCGTGTTCTCCGGCAAGGGCTTCGAACTCCGGAAGGAGAGAGATGTTGTATTCCACCTGCCGGTCCGAGGCGTATCCGCCCCAGAGATGCAGCACCATCCGCGGGACGGCGAGCGCTTCCGCGAACACGCAGTTGAGCCGGAACAGATCGACGGCTTTTTTCTTTGTTTCCGCGGCGTCGTCCTGCCGTCCGGCGGCGGAGAGGGTCCCCGCATCCGAGAGCAGGGTGCCGACGTCCTTGTCGCAGTGGATCACGGGAACGGGAACGCCGCATTCCCGGACGGAGCGGACCGCTTCTTCCCTCTGGGAGTAAAACGCGCCGAGCATCATCCATTCGACCCCCCGGCACAGTCCCTCTTCAAAGCAGGAGCGGATCACGGCGAGCCCTCCCGTGAGGTCGTATGCGTTCACACGCCCGACCAGCGTGCCGGTGGAAATCAGGATCGGTCGTTTCATCGGTTCCTCCCCGGGTACGGGACCTGACGCAGAGGTCCGGCAATATCGTGACAATCGTGACAATATAGATATATAATACAATAGGGAAGGGATTTTGTCAAGATTGGCAAGGCATTGTTTACAAATAGATCGTCGCAGGTCAGCGGGCGTCGAAGGAAAGGATGTGCGCTTCTTCCCCGCCTCCCCAGACTTCGAGCGGGATCAGGCGCAGCTCTCCGAGCACGGCGTCCGTTTTCACGTTCACGCACTGGAGCAGGTTGGAGGATTCTTCGGCGAGCGTCACGGTCTCCCCGGTCTCCGTCACGCCTTCGATGCGGTACGCCTTCACGAGAGGGGCGGGCATCGTCATGGACGGAGACTTCGCCGGATTGTCCCACCAGACGTTGGCACGCATGGAATGCCGGCGTTCGCAGTCGTCCCCCGGGAGCGAAGCCCGGGCCAGATCGGAGTCGAGCGCGAGGTGGACGTTCCGGATCCGGACGGGCGTTTTGAAGCGGTAGCCGACCGGCGACCCGAGCGGAACGCGCACGCCCTGGTCCTCGGGACCCCAGATCCTGTTGGTCCGGTCCCTGCCGTTGCGGAGGTTTTCCGTCCCGTCGGCCAGCAGGTCCGCTTCCCGGATGAACGCGGGGATCTCCCGCTCGATGCGGGGAAGGAAGCACCCGTTTTCCATGAGCCTCTGCTGCAGCAGGCCGATGCGGTCCCGGTACACGCCGCGCGGGGAGGTCCCGAATTCCCGGGCGATGTCCGCCGCCGTCCCCGCCGCTTCGCCGAGGGTGGCGCAGGTGGCCATGACACGTGCGGAGCTCATGGCGGCATGGGTCAATGAAATGTTCCGCCCGGCGAAGAACAGGTTCCCGATATTCTTCGAATACAGGCAGCGGTACGGGATCCCGTACGGCGCGGGCGTCCTACCCCAGACGTTCGGATTGCCTTTGTGATAGAATCCGTCGGGATGATGGTCGTCCAGAGGCCAGCCCCCGAATGCGACGGTGTCCGGGAAGACGCCGCCGGCCAGCACGTCCCCCTGACACATGACATAGTCGCCGACCATGCGCCGGGATTCGCGCTTGCCCGGCAGAAAGCCGAGAAAATCGAGGCTCCAGAAGTCCGCGTCCAGTACCTCGCCGCTGTTCTTGATCCAGTCGAACATGCCGTAGGCCAGCGCGACGAGATCGTCCCGGACCGCCTCGGTATCTCCGATGGAATCCCGGTTCCCGCCGAGCTCCAGATACCAGAAGTTTTCGGAGGTGGAATTCATGTTCGGCCTTCTCAGCGCGATGATCTCCGGCGTCATCTTCTTCGCCCACGGGGGAGCGGTGAACTTCGTCGGTTTGGCGGTGCGGCGGCACTGGATGAGGCAGCTCATGCCCATCGTCTGAAGGTCCGCCGTCTCCTGGGAAGTCTTTTCGTCAAATTCCGCCCGCGCTTCCCGTCCGACCCGGAATTCCGCGCCGGTGAGGGGGGCGAGGATGCTGTCGCCCGAGCAGTCGGCGAAATACTTCGCGCGGATCGTATGCCGCTGCTGGGTGGTGGTCTGCCAACCGGTGATCTCGGTGATGAATCTCTCTCCCTCCCGCTCCTCCGTCTTCGCCGCGAAGCAGGAGCAGTTCAAAAGCGGCGTGATGTTTTTCTCCGCCTTGATCTTGCCGTATAAGATCCCGTCCCAGACGGCGTAGTTCTTGTCCGGGTTCATCCGGAGGGATTCGAGCTGGATTTCCTCGATGATGCCGGTCTCGCGGTTGTCGCCGCCGTCGGAACCGCAGACCCACATCCGGATCTCGGAGGACGCGTTGCCTCCGAAAACGGGCCTGTCCTGCATGAGGACCACCCTGGACCCCCCTCTCGCCGCCGCGATCGCGGCGCACATGCCCGCCAGTCCGCCGCCGACCACGCAGAGGTCGCATTCGTGCAGGATGGTTTGGATTTCTGCCGTCATGATTCCGTCCTCTCTCCGCCGTTTGCCGACAGACGGCGGATGATTATTACCATGTCTGTATTATAGCATGTTCCGGTGAAACCCGCAAGGACCATTTTGACAAATTTGCCGAAAACGCTTGACCTTGCGGAGCGAAACGTGTACAATAAAGAAAAAACTTCAATGAAAAACTTCAAGGAGAAGACCATGCTGAAACTTCCCTGTATTTTTTCATCCGGCGCTCTTTTCCAGGCGGACTCCGTACTCTGCGTCCACGGGATCGGAGACGCGGAGAGCAAAGCGGAGATCCTGCTCCTCGACTCTGCCGGTCAGACGGCGGCATGCGCCGAAACCGTATGCTGCACGGACGGCTTTTTCCGCGCGGAACTGAAAACGCCCGCGGCATCCTTCGAGAAGTACTCCCTCGCCGTGACGTGCGGCGGCGATTCGCTGACTGCGGAAGGGATCCTGTTCGGGGAACTGTGGCTGATGTCCGGCCAGTCGAACATGGAACTGCCGAACGTGTGCATCCCCGACGCGGAACTTCTGTACGACGCCGTCGCGGGGAAGAAGATCCGCGTGTTCGCCGTATCGTACGACGTGCCGGAGAACCGTTTCCCGTGGGATCCGGACGAATACGGGAACGGCAGATGGATCGGGCCGGAGGACAGGGGCGGCCTCGCCGGGGTCTCCGCGATGGGATTAAAATTCGTCGAGCAGCTGTATCCCGTTCTGAACCGGGAGAAGGACGTCCCGGTGGGATTCCTCAACGCGTCCTGGGGCGGCACTCCCATCACGGCGTGGTTCCCGCGCGACGCGGTACTGGCCGATCCGTATATGACCGAAGTCGTGACGCGCACCGGGAATCTGCCTGACGGAGAGAAGTGGAATACCCGCGGGGATCTCAATTTCCAGCAGCCGACCGCGCAGTACAATCTGAAGATCGCGCCTCTGCACGGAGCGAAGGTCCGGGGCGTGCTCTGGTATCAGGGGGAAAACGAGTGCGGCGGGGAATTCTGGCAGAAGGCGTACGCCGACTATCTCCGCTTCTATCACAAGACCTACGCGGAGCGCTTTGCCGCCGATCCCGAGCGGTTCTTTATGATCAATTCCCTGATCTATCCGTGGACCTACGGGCCGTCCGGGGAGTGCAACCTCGGCTACCTCAACGACGCGTTCGTCACGGTGGCGAAGGAGAGTCCGGACAAGTTCATCGCCGTCCCGATCGGGGATCTTGAGCCGGACTGGGCGTATTTCATGCAGAATCACCCCATCCACCCGACGAACAAGTATCCGCTCGCAGCCCGCGCCGCGAAGCTTGCGCTGGCGAACGTCTACGAAGGCCGGAGGGAGGCGCCCGCGTATCTGAAGGGCTGGGAGCCCGCCGGACGGCGCGTCCGCCTTGTGTTCCCGCCGGAGAGCGGCGCGCTGCGCGTGGAAGGCGGCGGACGGGTCCGCGGACTGTATGTAGCAGGGGCGGACAATGTCTATCTCCCGGCGGAGTGCCGGATCGCGTCCCCGCACGAGCTGATCGCATGGTGCGACGAGATCCCGGAGCCGAAGAACGCGGCGTATGCCGTTCAGTCCATGGAGCCGAAGGTCAACCTCTTCGCGGGGGACTATCCCGTGCTTCCGTTCTTTACGGACCGGGAAAACTATCTGAACATCGAAGCGCGTCCGTGGTACGATCCGGCCGAGGTCTCGACGTGGGCGTCGAAGATGCGGGGCGACATCCTCGATTTGTTCTTCCGTCCCGTGTGGCAGCCGCTCCCGGGCAGCGAAGTCTGCACGGACACCGCGTTCCGCTGCTCGGACCGCTGTTCCGTGCGGATCGAAGCGGAGGACGGCAATACGGGGATCTTCGGCGCGGCGGTGCGGTCGTATCCGTACCGGAAGCTGGATTTGGGGAAGTTTACGGGCATGTGCGTCCATCTGCACAACACCGCGGGCATGAAAGCGGTCCTCGCGCTTGTCACGAAAGACGGGGAAGTCCTCTGCCCGTTCGAGAAGACGGAGGATCTGCGGGGCGGCTGGTCCCGGTATGCCTGTTCGTTCGGCGCTCTTCCCGAAGGCGCGGAGATCGTCCGGATGGAATTCCGCTTCGAGCGGGACGGAGAGAATTTCCGATTCGTCAATCTGGAACATCCGCGGCTTCTGAAATAAGACGCTTCCGAATGCCGTCCGCGCCCGGCGGATCATCCGGGTTCCGATCCATACCGGAAAGAGGTACTTCATTTGAAAAAACGCATCCTGGTCATACTTTGCGCGCTGGCTCTCCTCGCGGCCTCCTGTCGGCGTACGCCCGTCCCCGCCGATGAAACGGATCCGGTTTCTCCGGCGGAGAACGGGGAGCAAGCCGCGGCCGCCGAAACGGACCTCGCCGAGGAGCCGCTTTTCGCCGACTACAACGAAGCGCGCCGCGCCGTCTTCCGCCTGGAGGATCTGGATCTGCCGCTGAAATACTATACGGAGGAAAGCTTCGAGCGTTTCCGCGCTGTCCGCGACGAGGTCACGGACAAAATGAAGGGGGACCTGACGCAGAGCGAAGCGGAAGCCCTTTACCGTCAGCTGAAGGCCGCGAAGGACGCGCTGGAGTACGTCCGGGGCGACACCCCGCGCGTCTACATCGTCCGGGACGGGGAGATCGGGTGGAACTACGCGTCGTGCTCGATCGTGGTGGTCAGCGCGGAAAGCGAGAAATACAGGGCGGTGACGGACGGCAAGGCAGAGATCTCCCTGCGCGGGAACTCCACGTCCGGCGGGCAGAAGTCTCCGTACAACATCCGGTTTTCGGAGCGCGTCTCCCTGCTCGGAATGGACCGCGGGCGGAAGTGGTGCCTTCTCGCCAACATGTACGACAAGACCCTCATGCGCAACTATATCGCCTACTATCTCGCGGAGAAAATGGGATTGCCGTACACCTCGCAGTGCCGCTTCGCGGAGGTCTACGTAAACGGAGACTACCGCGGGAACTATACGCTCATCGAGCCGGTCACCGACGGGCGGGGACGGGTGGAGATCGATACGGAGAATCTCGATTTCATCTTCGAGGTCGACATGAACCGCAACGACGGCTCCTACTACCTCAAGCCGAAGCACGGCCAGCGCATGAAGGTCGACAAGCCGGACACGGTCGACGCGGAGGGAAAGGCGGTTCTGAAGAGCTTTTTCGACGAGATGGACGCGGCTCTTATGACGCACGACATGGAACAGTATTCGCAGTACATCGACG
>JAEEGF012492273.1_pt1 | contig 12885 bp, 9 predicted proteins | sample 9134171 | NCBI WGS metagenome assembly JAEEGF01 (sample SAMN16246542, study PRJNA631951) | gut metagenome | biome: gut microbiome; feature: rumen; material: AP-attached | host: Bos | place: Iran: Karaj | collected 2018-10 | reverse complement strand
TGAAAAAATCCTAGAAATCATCGCCGTGATTACTTCGAAGAAAGAAGAGATTGCATCGCTTGATGCGTATAAGAAAGCACTAATTTATGAATATGTTACTGGTAAGAAAGAAGTATAGTTTCAGAGGTTACAATTAAGCATCTGATGGACAAGCTAATACACAACTGGAGAAAATGCAAGATGAAGTTAGGTGAATATCAAAGCGTAAAAAACATGACATACCTCCAGTACTGCGATTATCTCCAGTCAAAATATGGTATAGGCCTGTCCGACTATATGTCTCCCTCTTTTAAGAAACTGTCTTCCGTGACCAGAACGGGGGAGGGACTGATAGCACATCATAAGGCAGAGGATAAAGCTCCGCTTTTGTCTCAGCCGGAGATAGCGGCGCGGTTTCCCTTCGAATGGCAGAAGAAGGAGAACATAGTCTACTGCGACCTTCTGGAGCATCTGCTTCTTCATGTCAAGATATGCATGTATCCGTCACCGGATAAGATCGACGGTATGGAGGTTGGAATAGGCGGAGTGATAAACTTTCTTGTCCCTGAACTGAACGATCTTTATTCAGGGTATCAGGCGAAGCAGGCGTGGCAGAAGAACTGTTATGATCTGGTCGCGGATGATGAGGAAGTGTATCTGGCTATACTGAAGGACTTTATTGACTACAAAAGAAACGATCCGGAGTTTGGCATCCTTTCACTGTTTTCAAGCTATCACGAGCAGTTCGGCGCGGGATGGAACAGAAAGAAAAATGAGAGGATATTTACGGAGATACTGAATATCTATAATGGGAGGTCTGGCGATGAATAACTTTTTGACTGAAAAGGAATATCAGAGTTACATCATAGATAAGCTTAAGAGCAACGGTTATGAGGTGTGGCCTGCCACGCACTATGACCGTCTGTTTGCTGTGGACAGGCAGGAGCTGTTTCGCTTCCTGAATGCCACTCAACCGGATACCATGGTGGCTCTAAATAAGATATACAAGGATGAAACAGAGAATACGATAGTCGCAGCTATAAATGCAGAGGAAACGAAGGAGCGCGGCAGCAGGCTGAACGTGTTAAAGCGCGGTATAGAGATATCCAACATGCATCTTGATCTGATGTATTCCATGCCCGCTACGACCTTTAACAGGGAGCTGAACGAGCTCTATGCTAAAAATATCTTCTCCGTCTCGGAAGAGGTCTGGGCTTCGGACAAGGAACGCATCGATCTGGTCATTTTCTTAAATGGCTTGGCTATTATGACCTTTGAGCTTAAGGCCAATACCTCCGGTCAGAGTTATCAGAACGCGATATATCAGTACCGCACCGAAAGAGACCCGAAGAACCGTCTGTTCCGCTTTAAGGCGGGTGCTCTGGTAAATTTCGCCATGGACTTAGAGCAGGTCTACATGTCTACGAAGCTGGATGGTATGGCCACGTTCTTCCTCCCCTTCAATATGGGTAACGGTGAGGGCATAAACGCAGGCGCAGGAAATCCTGTGTGCAAGGAGGATTTCAGCGTTCACTATATGTGGGACAATATCTTGAAGAAGGATTCGGTTATCGAGATCATCACTAAGTTCATGTTCATCGAGACGAAGGAAAAGAAGGATGAAAAGACCGGAAAGACAAAGATAACAGAAAACGTCATCTTCCCCAGATATCATCAGCTGGATGTCCTCAGAAAGCTTCTGGATGATGTCAGAGTGAATAAAACGACTCAAAACTACCTTCTTCAGCACTCTGCAGGCTCCGGTAAGACCAACGAAATCGCGTGGCTGTCGTATCGTCTGGCTTCGCTTCACGACGACGATAACAAGATTATTTTCGACAATATCATCATCTGCACAGACCGTGTAGTTGTGGACAGACAGCTTCAGCAGGCAGTTCTGGCGCTTGACCATAAGTCCGGTTTTATCCGTGTAATGGATGAAAAGTGCACCTCTGCCGATCTTGGAAACGCCCTTGCAGGAAATACTAAGATAATAGTGACTACTATCCAGAAGTTCCCGTATATCGTGGGTTCTGTATCACAGCTGTCGATGAAGAAATTTGCTGTCATTATCGATGAAGCACATTCATCGACTGCCGGTAAAAACATGGCTGCGGTAAATCTTGTTTTAAGCGAAGGTGAGCTCCATGAAGAAGAGGCGGACGGAGAAGACTTTGTGGAAAGCATCATCATGGACGAGATAAACCGCAACGGAAAGCAGAAGAATGTATCCATGTTCGCTTTTACTGCTACGCCAAAGCCAACGACGCTGCAGCTTTTCGGAAAACTGAATACCAGAGGACAGCGTGAGGCATTCCACATCTATTCCATGAAGCAGGCCATAGAGGAAGGCTTTATTCTTGACGTGCTTCAAAACTATATCACATATGATACCTATTACAAACTGAACAAGGAAGTGGAGGATGATCCCAAGCTGAAGACAAGCGAGGCGAAGCGCCAGATAGCGCGTTTTGTGGATCTGCATGAGACGAACATTTCTCAGCGTATAGAGATCATTATAGAGCATTTCCGCACTACGGTCATGAAGGAGCTGGGCGGACAAGCAAAGGCCATGGTGATCACGGCATCGCGCGAGGCTGCGGTTAAATATCGCCAGGCTTTTGAGGATTATGTGACAAGGAAGGGATATACTGATATCCATGCACTTGTAGCATTCTCCGGAACGGTTAATGTAGACGGCAAGGAGTACACCGAGCCGGGCATGAACGGATTTGCTGAAAACAAGCTTACATCTGAATTCGACAAGGACGAATATCAGGTGCTCTTGGTAGCAGATAAGTACCAAACAGGTTTTGACCAGAAGAAGCTCTGCGCCATGTATATCCTTAAAAAGCTGAGCGGTGTTTCCACTGTTCAGACTTTGTCGCGTTTAAATCGCATCTGCCCGCCGTATGACAAGCAGACCTTTATACTGGATTTCGTGAATGACTACGACAAGATCATCCGCGATTTTTCAAAGTATTACACGGCAACGATTCTGTCTAACTCTGTGACACCTTCGGCTGTTTATGACATAGAGGCAAAGCTGGACGGATTCTATGTGCTTGATCCAATGGATATAGATTCTTACAATGTGTTTCTTCATCAGGATACCATTTCTACCAAGGATAAGAAGCAGATGGAGTATCTGCTTCAGAAGACAAAGCATACCATTGAGAATGGAAGGCCTCAGGAAGAACGTGATGAGATAGCAGTAACCATTAGGCATTTTATACGTCTCTATGAGTTCCTGATACAAGCTACATGCTTTGAAGATGTGGAGCTCCATAAGAAGTATCTGTTCCTTTGTGCCCTGAATAACTATCTCAAGATCAATACCCACGGCAGTGGCTTTAATATCAACGGCCTCATCGAGGCAAGCGGTTTTGCGCAGAAGAAGACGGATGAACACAAGAAGGCCAGGATCAATCCCAACCCCATAGTCAAGCTTCCTGTGGCTGAACAAATCGTACTTACCCCGGCTAAGCAGGAAAGGCTCTCAGCCATTATAGCCGAGATCAACAGCCGTACCGGTAAGTCCTATGATAATGACGTGGCAGTTAAAGCCATGCTTCAGATCAAGGACCTTCTTATGAAGTCCGAAGACCTTAAAGCCAGCGCACGGAATAATACAGAGAAGGATTTTGAGTTTGCTTATTTCGATAATATCGATAATGCGCTTATCGAAGGCCTTAGCCAGAACCAGGACTTCTTTACACTGTTGCTGCAGAATGACGAGATAAAGAGAGAAGTGTTGGGCATATTTGCGGATGAGATATACAGGAGTCTGAGAGAAGACCATGGCAACACATCCTATGAAACAAAAATACCAAATTTAAAAGTAGCTGAGGATGGGAAATACGGGAACGATTAAGAAGGCGCACATGTTAATAAGTAAGAATGATGTCAGTTAAAGTATTAGTTACAGACATTGTTAAATCTTAGAAAAATTACAAAATGAATATATGGTTTTATTGGAGAAGCTATCATTGAAAGAAAGCAAGGAACGAATAGATTTTATTATTGAATATTTATCTGCATATGAACAAAAAATAAAGACTGCAAATAGGAATGGTTTGTTTGATGAGGCTCATTTGTTTGAGCTCTTTGCGCAGGAAATATGTCATCTATGGTATGGGATAAAGTTTATAAATTTAAATACAAATAGAAAAAATTATCCATGTGTAGATTTGATGTCAGAAGATGGACATTTTTATGTTCAAGTTAGTACACAAGGAGATATATTCGGGAAGATTAAAAAAACTCTGCGTGCTTTAGAAGAAGGAAAATATCCTGAATTGGCCCAGATTAATGCACCAGTTTTCTTTGTATTAAGTAATGAAACTGAAAAAAAGTTAAAGATTTAGTGGGGGAAAATCAGATTGGGAACTTTCCTTTCACTGTTAAGGATAACTTTATTTCAACGTCAACTGTTATTCGGCGAGCATGCACTGATGTTGAGTTTCAGAAAGCATTATACAGTTTTTTGAAATATGAGAGCGAAGGTATTTCTAGTATATCATCAAAATTATTATATATATTTGATATCAGCAAAAATGTTGAATTAAAAAATATTAACACCATGATAAATGGTGAATATGAAATTGATAGAAGTACGCTGATTAAAAATATTCAAGATGATGATGCTCAATTCAAGGTTATTTGTGGTGATGCCGGGTGCGGCAAATCAGCAATTTGTAAAAAAATCCTGCAGGAAGAACAAAGAGTGTTCTTTGCTCGTGCTGACAAGATTGCAACGTGTGACAGCATAAATAATATATGGGACGTTGATGTGACTGAAGCATTTAAATATTTAGGGGAGAGAAAGGCTGTTATTTATTTGGATGCTTTAGAATACATCTCAAGTGCAAATGAATCCACAAAGAATATTTTACAAGCTTTATTGTATGAAATAAAAAAGCATCCTACTGTTTCATTTGTTGCATCATGCAGGTCTTCTGATATGAGCGCATTTATTAAACTATTTGGATTGTTCGGCATAAAAAAGTATGTTGTTGAAGATATATCTGACTATGAACTAAAACAGATAGCAAATAAATATCCTGTTATTAGTGCTATGTCATCATCGGGAAAGTATGCAGCTTTACTGCGCTCTCCGTTTTATATAGATGTAATTGTTTCACAGGGAATAGATATTGGAAAAGCTAGAGATGTTAATGAATTTAGAGATTATATATGGAAAAACTGCATTTGTTTAAATGAAAAAGCCATTGCAAAAGGGCTTCCAACAAACGATGTTGTTTCAACCATAGAAAAGATGGTGGTAGAACGTTCAAAACTGTTCATGCCGGGGATACACTGTGATGAATTAAAGGCGGATATTCTGGATTTCTTAAAGTCAAATAATGTTGCAACTATAAATGAAAACTTAGTTAGATTAAAATATGATATATACGAAGATATATGCTTTGAGAGACTTTTTGATAAGAAATTTGATTTGTGCAGGGGGAATTACGATGCTTTTTTTAGATGTATTGAAGATATGGGGCAAGGAGCCTATCGAAGATATCAGATATGGGTATCTAATAAGCTTCTTGTAAAATCAAATAGAGATAAGTTTCTAAGATCACTTGTTTTTGATAATGGTTTATCAACTGAATGGAGTAGGAATACCATTATAGGATTGATAAAGAGTCCTTATTGTAAAAGCTTTTTTATTGAACAGGGAGCCAACATCGTTGAACAGGCATGGTTGGAAGAATTCATCAGGATTACAAATTGTTTCGCTTTTGAGATGGGAGAGATTAATTCTTTTCAATACAATTCTATATTAGAGCTTAAGTTGAATGCCTATGGATATGGTCGTCTTGGTTTGATTAGCCTCATTTATAGATATAAAAAATATGAAGATAGACAGTTAGAAAACCTTATTTTTAAATTGTGTTCAGATTATGTATTACATTCTAGCGTCCGTGAATGTGAAGTAGATAAATACTCCTTTGAAATTGTGAGGTATTATGTTGATTCATTTTTGGGAGACGAATTACCGTTAGATACTACGAAAGTGATGAGGTATTTGACACCTCGATTAGAAGTAATGTATGCTCTTCCTAATTTGTCGCGTATATGGTTAAGTGAGTTTTGGCAAATGTTGCAAAGCTTGTACATGGAAGATGAATCAAAATCTGGAACGGCGGAGAAATTATTGTCATGGACACTTGATCATGTAAACGTGCCAATGGTGGATGGGTTAAGTGCCGAATTATTTAAAATAGCAGAGACTATTTGGCTTAAGGAGAATAAAAGGAATATTATTACTCGTCAATTATATGGTGATGAAATCAGTCGTGATTATCAATGGGGATTAAGAGGAAGTGGAAGGGATTATCATTTTACGCGTCAAAATATTAATGATGATATTTTTTTGAAATTGATATATCAAAGAAAATTCAAGGAAGCACTAGAATGGACAATATCACTAGTTAATTCGTTGGTAAGGACTTATTCTTCAGAGGCATCAGACAGAGTATGTGAGATAGAATTATTTAACAGTATTAATCAGTCTGAAAAGAAATATATTGGTTCGCCCGAAATGTGGTTTTCTGGAAGAGAAGAGTATATGATTCCTACTCTTATTGGGGACATGGTGTATTGGTTAAGAGAGTCGGCTATTCAGCTGCTTCATGTATGTGAGGAAGATAGCAAATTATTTATTCATCTTGCTACATATATCAAAGAACAGATAATGAAAAAGTCGAAGAGTATTATTTTATTAACGATTATTGAAGATATTGGATTTGAGTTTAAAAATACTCTTCCTGCGTATGCTATAGAATTAGCTTCAAGTCTTGAACTTATATCATGGGATATTCAATGGCAAGCGCATAGAATTATTACACCAGAAAAACAGCGTTTACTGGATCAAATAAAACTGTCTATAGGAGTTCCGAATTTTCCTAATAGATATTCGGCTAGAAAGACAATCTTCCTAGGAATACAAGAGTATATGGCTTGGAGTCAGCTGAATGCAGAAGAGGAAACTACTAGAGAAAGCTGCATAAGAGTATTGGATTATTTATATGGGAAGATTGATATCAAAGATACGCGGGCTTTGTTCCAAGTTCAAAAAATGGATATGCGTAATGCCAATGTAAGAATAGTTGAGGATAAGTATATTTCAATTGAACCGGTTTTCTCAAAGGAAATACAGAAAATAGTAGATGCTAACGAAAAGAGCAAAGAGCCACAAAATGAGGTATTGAATTTAATTAAAGATGTTATAGATCAAAAAGCTGATATTCAGAAAGTACATGAATTGATAGAACGATTAGAGACATTTATTTGTTCACCTGAATATGAGGTTCAATATTTGAATTATTACATATTGTCATTATGTTTAGCATTTAAGAATGATAGTCTTTCAAAAGAAAAGAGAACAGAATATGTTGATAAATGGCTCGATCGAATTGAAAATATCAATTCAAAAAAGAGCTATGCGGCTGAGTTGAAACTAACGGAGGTATTGATTGCTCAATATCAAAAAGATATCGGAGATGAGATTAGGAACAGATTAAAGAGATTCATGCTTACATGCATTATTAATAGTGGAGCAGATGGGCAGATAGCCATTTTAGGTGACCAAATAACAAGTTTTTTACTTAATAATCCAAATATAGCACGTATTTTTTTCAATACAATTATCGGCTTGGCACATGATGAATGGAATCATACGGTTTATAACCAAAAAATGATGAAAAAATGCAAGCGAAAAACGTATAGTATTCCTGCTGGATATGGGATTCCAAAGCCGGATGATATTATTAAAGCATATGGAGAAAAAGAATGTGTTTCCTTGAAAGAGAATATAATAGAACAATTCTTGTATAATGAGAAAAATATGGAAATATCAAAGGTGAAGGTTGATGAATTAGATCCTGGCTTTCTTTTTATTTCAATGAATGTTGGATTAAGATTATCAGATGCGGATTTTTTGCATTTTGTTCAAAGAGCTATGCCAGTTTTTGTTAAAGAACTAAATAATGAAAACTCGCGTTCAATTAGCAATACGTATTATCAGAGTCTTAATGTAAAGAAAATGTTTGAAAGAGAACTAACGGAAGACAATGGATGTTATTTAGAAGCCATAAAACTGTTGTTTAACGATGTGGATTATCAAGAATTTAGCAATAATACAATAAGAATGTATGTATCTGTTTTTGAACGTGTTGGGGCGTTATATTTTGATTCATATGAAAATGATGAAAAAAGGATGCAATTACGTAAATGCCTCGAATATGCAGAAAGTTTTATTGATAGAATACCGATTCCATTTGTTAAAAAAGGTATGGAGAGAATACTGATTTTTGATTTTGAACGTTATGGAGCTAATTGGAACAAATGTAAAACCAATTATACTTATAATGATAAAGTATTCTTGTGTGGATTATGGGAGAAATATCATAATGGTCATGAAAAAGACGTGGTAATGTCAATGTATCAAATGAAATATGACGAATTATTGCCAGAGGTCTTGCCTGTCCTTTCTGATATTGTTGAAACTTTAACTTTGACAGGTGAAATAACAGACAAGGAATGTGAGCGTATCCTGAAATCGGTTGTACTTAAGGTTTTACTTGATTTTTCAAATTACGTTAAGGCAGAACAGGGGTATCATAAGGCATATGAGAAAATCTTAAATGCGCTTATTTTATGTAACGATGAGAGCGCATCTGTAATATTAGATGAGTACAGAACACATTAATGATAAAGGTGCGCACTGTTAACTGCTATGAACGGATTGATTCGAATACGAAAACCGATAGTCCGATTTCCGAAGTGATCATGGATCATATCACTCAAGATGCATTTAAAGTCCTGGACTCAGGAAAAGAATCAATGAGAAAACGACACGTCTTGAATTACAAGCCCCCAAAACGATTACCAAATTATCGAGGTATTACCATGACCCAAACACTTGTAGCATATTTCTCCGCCAGCGGAGTAACAAAGAAGGTCGCTGAAAATCTTGCGGGCATCTTAAACGCAGATTTATTTGAAATCGTTCCTACGCAATCCTAAACAAAGGCAGATCTGAACTGGATGAACAAAAAGAGCAGGAGCTCTGTTGAAATGAACGACCGCAATAGCCGGCCTGCTATCAGCAGCAAAATAGAGAACATAAAGCAATATACGCATGTTTTTGTGGGTTTTCCTGTGTGGTGGTACCGTGAGCCATCCATCATAGATACTTTTATGGAAAGCTATGATTTTACCGGAATAACGGTAATACCTTTTTGCACATCCGGAATGAGCGGTATAGGTGATTCTGCAAAAAATATGCAGGCACTGGCACCGGGGGCAAAAGTGGTTGCCGGTCAAAGGTTTTCCAAACATGTTTCAGAAGCAAAACTAAAAGAGTGGGCGGAAGAAATGATAATGTGATATTGTTTTGGAAATGAATCCATGCGGAAATAAGACGTTAATATTATTCTTTACCCAGGAGCACCCCCTATGACCCGTATAATAGTAATCGGCAGCCCCGGCGCCGGAAAGAGTACATTTGCAAGGCAGCTGCGAGATAAGACAGGCCTTCTCTTGTACTATCTCGACATGATCTGGCATTTGTCGGACAGGACAAATATCACTCGCTCGCAATTTGACCTTTAATTGACGCGCAAGCCCCTTTGCTTTAGCTGAGGGGTCAAGCGTCGCGTTCGAGTATAACAGTGTATATAGTCGCCTAAGCGGCCTGAGTACAACTTGAATTTATAAGAACAAATGTTTGCTTTTTGCATTGCTGTATGATATAATAACTTTGTACCTAAATTCATGGAAAGGAGTGGCGCATGGCGAAGCAGACATCAAGCTACGGCATAGAGATCAAACACGCCCATAAGATATTTTACAAAACCATCACCCTTTTCAACGATGCGGTAACTTTCTGCATAGATGCTTTCGAAAAGGAATGGACTGAATTATATGTACTGAGTCCGTTAGCGAAAAAGACTTTTGCAGAGAAACTTATACATTCTACAAAGAACAGCATCGCCAAATACACTGAATTCGATAAAATCTTCAAGAAGATGCCTTCGTATATGAGGCGTTCGGCTATCAGTTGTGCCCTTGGTGCACTGTCATCCTATCACAGCAACTATGATAACTGGGTAACAGCCGGCAGCACAGGTTCTGCTCCGACGCTTCAGAAGAAGCGGAACGTAATGCCTACATTCTACAGGGATAACAGCTATTCAGACGGTGATGGAGATGTCGTATGTCTTAAGCTGTTCGTAAATGGCGACTGGAACTGGGTGCCATTCACCCTTAAGCATACAGATCTGCAGTACATCCGGAAACACTGTAACATGGAGCATATGTCCTGTCCCACGCTTGAGAAAGTGCATCATAAGTGGTTCCTCCGGTTTTCATTTGAGGAGGAATATCATCTTGGCAACAAAAACTATAATGAGCAGACCATACTTGCCGTAGACCTCGGCATCAATACCGATGCAGTCTGTTCAGTAATGAAAAGTGATGGTACTGTCCTTGCGAGGAAATTTATCAACTTCGCAAGTGATAAAGACCTCATATATCATACGCTGAACAAGATCAAAAAGGTCTCACAGGAAAGCGGTCCGCACAACACCACAAAGCTGTGGAGATACGTCTCGTTTCGCAACGAAGAGCTTGGACGCAAGATAGCCGGGGCTATCGCTGACTATGCTGTTATGCAGCACTGCGATGTGATAGTTTTTGAGCATCTTGACACGTCAGGCAGAAAACGCGGATCAAAGAAACAGCGCCTCCATATGTGGAGGAAGAATGCCATTCAGAATATAGTGACGCACAAAGCCCATAAAGCGGGTATACGGATAAGCCGTATCTGCGCATGGAATACCAGCAGGCTTGCATATGACGGCAGCGGCGAGGTGCTGCGCGGTAAAGATGCAGGCTTTTCAACCAACAGGCTGTGTCGGTTCGAGAATGGCAAAATCTATAACTGTGATCTGTCTGCCTCCTATAACATAGGAGCCAGATATTTCATAAGGGAAATACAAAAATCCATTTCTGCGAAGAGGTGGTCTGACATTCAGGCAAAAGTTCCTGAGTGTGAGAAAAGAACCTGGTGTACATACAATACGTTGCTGCGGATCAATGCGGCAGCATAGTACAAGTTTCGGTCATCTGCGTTATAACCTTTATGCGGTGGATACAGTCATAAGACTGTACCTGCTGAGTTCAGGCCGAATGCGCAGATGGTTAAGTCTCGGTGTATATCGCGAGACAGAAACCCCTCTGCTTTAGCTGAGGGGAGGTTCATGATCGCCGATTCGGGTATCTCCGGGACAGCGGATATCATAGCCAGGATAGGGGGAGATGAATTCGCTCTCGTGATCTGCGACTTTGCCTCCGAGGACGATATCGTAAACACTATCAAAAAGTACGAAGCCGCCCTTAGCGAACGCCTGACCGTGGATTCATGTGATTTCTATCTGACGGGAAGCTTCGGATACGCGCTTTTCCCTGCAGACGGAAAGACAAACGATAAACTCGGTTCCAGCGCAAATGCCGCCATGCAGGAAGTCAAGCGCATAAACAGCAGCAACCGCATCTTAAGATTCTCGCCCGATATGACAAATGATGCGAAAAACATCGAAGTGGAAAGAATGCTGCGGGATGCTGTCGAAAACGACAATATCTTTTTCCATCTGCAGCCCCAGTTTGATCTTTCTCACAAGCTTCGCGGCTTTGAGGCCCTTGCCAGAATGAAGGATGCGAACGGCAACATGGTAAGCCCCGGCATATTTATCCCCGTCGCCGAAAAAGTCGGCCTTATCGATCTTGTGGACGGGATAGTATTCAGAAAATCCGCGATGTTTTTAGGCCGTATCATAAAAGAATACAATGCGGATATCACGCTCAGCGTTAATGTGTCCGTAAGGCACCTTATGAAAAACGGTTTTCTTGACGAGGTCAAGGACATAATTAAAGAGGCCAATGTGTCGCCTGCTCAGATCGAGATCGAGATAACCGAATCCATTATGATCGATTCCGTCGACAAGGCGCTGCAGGTGATCGACGAACTTAAAGAAATGGGCATAAAGATCGCTATCGATGATTTCGGTACGGGCTATTCATCCCTCAGCTATTTAAACAGATTCCCGGCAAATCTTTTAAAGATAGACAAATCATTTGTCGACAAGATGAACACCGGCGATTCCGCCAAGCAGTACGTCGCAGCCATCGTTTCCATCGGACATATCATGGGCTTTGATGTTATAGCCGAAGGCGTAGAAGAGCAGGACCAGCTCGAAACACTCGGGAAAGTCGGGTGCGATTTTATCCAGGGCTTTATCTGGGGCAGACCTCTTCCCGAAAAAGATGCGGAAAAGGTCGTTGCTGAAAACGCCGGATAAGAATGAGACCCGGGTCTCAAAATTGGCTAAGCCATCCCGTCTTGTGGGTGATGGATAAAACATCTATAAACGCGGGGGCTGTAAAAACACAGCCCCTGATTTTATGTTTTAAATTACCGTAAGTATTGTTGTTTTTTAAAAAATAATAAGCTATAATACTTTTTAAGAAAAATAGTTAAGACTATCTTCATCATGAAAAGGAGTATCCTATGCTGACCATACATTTTGGTGAGTTTCCGGAGGTAAAATACGGTCCGGTCTGGTTTAAGTATAATTATGACCCTGAATGGTTTAAAGATCCGTTTGTTCGGGAAATGATGCTTGGCGTTGATAAGTCGAGTTATGTGGACGGCCTTGTGATCAACAGCCCCGTACTCGGGCCGATCCCGCCCGAACGGCTGTCCGGTGGATTGAAAACACTTATCATGATATATGAAAAGCCCGAATATGTTTTCAATGCTACAAGCTGTGGAGAAAATTGTGCACACTGGCTGCTTGAGATAGGAAAAAAGAAAGATGTTACAGTATGTCT
>JAEEGF011877333.1_pt1 | contig 12885 bp, 14 predicted proteins | sample 9134171 | NCBI WGS metagenome assembly JAEEGF01 (sample SAMN16246542, study PRJNA631951) | gut metagenome | biome: gut microbiome; feature: rumen; material: AP-attached | host: Bos | place: Iran: Karaj | collected 2018-10 | reverse complement strand
CCCGGGCAGAAGATCGCCATAGTGGGGCCTACTGGGTCCGGGAAGACGACCATATCCAGCCTTCTCTTGAGGTTCTATGAGTTGGATTCAGGTGACATCTCGGTGGACGGGTAGAGCCTGAAGGATATGAGCCGCTCATGCGTGCGGGACATGTTCTGCATGGTGCTCCAGGACACCTGGCTGTTCGAGGGGACGGTCAGGGACAACTTGACTTTCGGCCGCGACGTCTCCGACGAGGAATTGGACTGCGCCTGCGACGCCGTGGGGATATCAGGATTCATCCGGTCCCTTCCGGAGGGATACGACTCCGTCCTGGGCGACGCGGAGTCCCTGTCAGCGGGGCAGCGCCAGCAGATCGCCATAGCCAGGGCGCTCGTGAAGAACGCGCCCCTCCTGATACTCGACGAGGCCACCAGCTCCGTGGACACCCGCACGGAAAGGCATATCCAGGACGCCATGGACAGGCTTATGAAAGGGCGCACCTCGTTCGTGATCGCCCACAGGCTCTCCACGATAAAGGACGCCGACCTGATCCTCGTGGTCAAGGACGGGTCGGTCATAGAGCGCGGCACCCACGAAGGGTTGCTCTCTGAGGGAGGCTTCTACAAGGAGCTGTATGACAGCCAGTTCGAGAACTGCGAATGAGGAAGGGGGTGTCCCCTTCGACATCGCCCGAGGACGACGGACCCCGCGACGCGGAGCTTGCCGCCCTCAAGATACATAATGATGGCCTTGTCGCCGGGCTTGAAGATCATGTCCGAGTCAAGGTCCAGGACGACGTCGGCGGACCTGAAGTCGTCCCCGGAGGCGGACGTCACCCTGCACGGGACCATCTGCATCCAGTGGCCCAGATGGAGGACCATCCCTTCTTTCAGGGGGGACCCCCAGTACTTCACCAGGGAGACCTTCCCCGAAACGGACCGGGTCATCGTGACAGACTTGTCGGTGGTCACCACGAAGCCTCTGTCCAGCTCGTCCGATTCGATGCCGCGGAGCGCGAGGCCCACGTGGTCGCCCTTGACCCCGTCCTCGGCGTCCAGGTCGTGCTTCTGTATGGACTTCAGGATGACCTCCCTCTTTATCGGGAAGACCGTCATCTTGTCATGCTTCTTGAAATGGCCGTCGATGACCGACCCGAGGACCACCGTCCCGACGCCTCTGACGTTGAAGTGCGAGTCGACGGGGCACGAGCCGCAAGTGCCTTCTCCGGCGGCCTTGGACTCCGCTTTGGCCATCGCTATGAGCTCCTCCCTGAGCTTGATGGGGTCCTCCTCCCTGAGCTCGTACCCCTCAAGCGCCGTCCCTGAGAGGAGAGGCTTCACCTGTTCCGGTTGGATGTAATTCCGGAGGATGATCCATCCCCTGTCCAATCCGAGCGAGTCGGCCATCACTATAGTCTCGCCGAGGAAGGAGTCGACCTTCTCCACCACGAGGATCGCGAATTCAGACATCGCCGCGGAGTAGAACAGGGACGACAGCTTCTCGGGGTACTTCGACGGCTCTATCAGCGTGAACGAGTCCCTGCCTTCCTTGTAGTCGTAGAAGGTCATGTCGGTCACCGTCCCCTTCTTGCCGATCTTGGCGGCCAGGTCCTTGGCGCCCAGGACGGCCACGTTCAGGTTCCCCATCAGATCTCACCGCTGCTGACCAGGCATATGCCGTCGCGTTTCAGGATCTCCACGGCTTTCTCCGGGTCGTTGACCCTCATGTAAAACACGGAGCCGCGCTTTCCAGAGTAGGCGTACCCGTACTCGATGTTGATACCCGCCTTCCCGAACGCGTCGGCGGCCTGGAACAGCGCCCCGGGGGTGTCCTCCAGGACCACGCCTATCACGTCGGTCTTGCGTACTATGATGCCTTTGGCCTTGAGCTTGCTGTAGGCGCTCTCCGGGTCGTCCACGATCGCCCTGAGTATCCCGAAGTCGGCCGACTCGGCCAGGTTGAAGGCGTGCATGTTTATGCCGCATTCCTTGAGGACGGAGGCTATGTATGCCAGGCGCCCAGGCTCGTTGTTCACGAATATCGAAAGCTGCTTGATTATGCTGTCTGCCATCATATCACCCTCTTGTCCACTACCCTCTTGGACTTTCCTTCGAATCTCGGTAGCTCGCCTGGCGCTTTAAGCTCTACCTCGGCGGCTATGTTAAGGTATTTCTTGAGCTGCGACTCGACGTAGGACCTCAGCCTGTTCATGTCCTCAACTTTGTCGCTGAAGGCCTCCTCCTTGATCTCGACCTGGACCACCATCCTGTCAAGGGCTCCCTCCCTCGTCACGATAATCATGTAATGGCCGGCCAGCTGCGGAATCTGGAGCAGGGTGTACTCGATCTGCGACGGGAATACGTTGATTCCGCGTATGATGAGCATGTCGTCGGAGCGCCCGGATATCCTGGATATCCTAGGTGAGGTGCGCCCGCAGGGGCATTCCTCCTCGTCGAGCGAGGTTATGTCCTTTATCCTGTAGCGGATCATGGGCATAGCCTCCTTCTTCAGCATGGTGACAACGAGCTCGCCCTTCTGTCCGGGCTCCAGGTTCTCGCCTGAGTCCGGGTCGATTATCTCGCAATAGACCAGGTCGCCGGCCATGTGGATCCCTGTCTTCTCCTCGCATTCCGTGAACATCGGCCCCGCCATCTCGGAGGTGCCGTATATGTCGAAGGCCCTTATCCCCAGCGTCTCCTCGATGTGCTTCCTCATGCTGTCCGACCATGGCTCCGCTCCAAGGACAGCCTTCCTGAGCTTCGTGTCCCTGCGGAAATCGACCCCCATCCTCTTCGCCACGTCGCCCATGTGCACCAGGTACGACGGGGTGCAGGCTATGGCGGTGACGTCGAGGTCTTTGATCAGCTCTATCTGGCGCTCAGTGCTGCCGGTGCTGGCGGGAAGGACCGTCGCCCCCACTCTCTCGGCCCCGTAATGCAGCCCCAGGCCTCCCGTGAACAGCCCGTACCCGTATGAGACCTGCATGGTGTCCTCGGAGCCGATCCCCACGGACGTCAGGGACCTGGCCAAAGCCTCCGTCCAATATTCCAGGTCGTTGCGGGTGTATCCGACCAAGGTCGGCTTCCCGGTGGTCCCGGATGAGACATGGTATCTCACCACCTCGCTGTTGGGGACGGTGAACATGTTCGTGGGGTAGTTGTCTCTGAGGTCCTGCTTGTACATGAAAGGCAGCTTAGAGGCGTCTGAGAGCGAGGTGATGTCGTCAGGGTGCACGTTCGCCTCCTTCATCTTGTCGTGATAGAACCTGTTGAACGAGTACAGGTTGTTCACCAAAGACTTGAGCTCGCGGTATTGCATCGCTTTCAGATCGCTCTTGCGCATGCATTCGATCCTTGTGTTCCAGAACATCGGCCGACTTCCTTTGAGCCCCGAATCGACTAATTTCTATATTAATCTGCATAGAACATGCTTTTTTAACATGACATCATGGCTGTTCGCATGATCGAAGCCAGGGAGTACCTGGGGGCTTTCATGGAAGAAGTCTCAGCGATGGCCTTGGCGGTTGATTCCGAGGTCGCCGACCGGGAGAAAGATCCCAGGTCCATGTGCTTCTGGAACATCAGAAACCGGACGCTCATCGCGCAGGAAACCCTCGCATTCTATTACAGGGCCTGGGCAGGCCACGGATTAATGGAGGAGGAGATGTCCGAGAGGATCATGGTGGTGACCAGGAACCTGTTCGTCGATGTCGTCTCTTCCGTGGAGAAGGGCGCCAAGGATAGCGTCAAGATCTACCAGCCGTACGGGATGTTGAAGACGGTCAACGTCAGAAGCGGAAGGGCCCACCTGCGTGAGATAATATGGGCATCGACGGACCTGGGCATCATAGATGAGAAAGACTCGAAGACCTGGGACGGCATCCTCCTCATGCGGAATCTGGCGATCCATAACAATTCAGTCTCCGACAGGTCCTGCGTCCTTATGCTCGAAGGCCTGAAGATATCCATGCGCCCGGACAGGATGATGAAAGGTCCGCTTTCGACCTTCATCGTGTTGTCTTCCATGACTGTAACTCTATTCTACAGGTGGCTCATGTCGATGCATAAGGGATGTCGATGGGCCAGAAGGAGCTATGGGAGGACGTCTATCGGAAGAATCCGCGGACATGGAGGGGCGTATCCGAGATACCGGTTCCCTGCAAGGGGAAGGCCCTGGAGCTGGGATGCGGAAACGGCAAGACCGTCGCGGCCTTGTTGAAGGCCGGAATGGAGGTGACCGGGGTCGACTTCTCCCCGACCGCCGTAGGGAAATGCAGGGAGCTGTTTCCGGCGGCGTCTTTCGTGGCATGCGACGTTTCGTCACTGCCGTTCGAAGACGGGAGCTTCGATTATGTGACGGCGGTCCACGTCGTGGAGAACCTCGAGGACGGCGTTCTCGAGAAGGCCGTAGGCGAGATCGCAAGGGTCCTGAAGGACGGTGGATACCTTCTGGTCCGGTGCTTCACGCCACGTGACATGAGGTCGGGCGGAAGTAGGAACGGTATCTATTACAGGTACTATACCTCAGAAGGGATAAAGGCGCTGTTCCAGGGCATGGAGCTTTTGGAATCCAGCGAGACCGACGGGCCTACCAGGTTCGGGACTGTCCGGTCCACGGCGGAATGCCTCTTCCGGAAACGCTTGCGGAACTCGCAACTGATATGAACCCCTCCGCGCTACGCGGGAGCATGAAATGCCCGAAGTGCGGGTTCGAAAACCCGGAAGACGTCCTATTCTGTAAGGAATGCGATTGGAGGGTGGACATCCCGTACGTGCCTGAGAGGAAGCCCAACGCCGCCTTCTTCTGCTTTCTGGCTCTCGCGGTCGGCGCCGTGGCCTCGCTGCTGTGCGTGATCGACGGGATGTCCATTCCGGCCGCGGGCGTCGGCGCCGTGGGCATGGTGCTGGGAGGGTATGCCGTGAACCTTCCGCGTCTCCTAGGCGGCGAAAGGAAGGGCCTTCTCACCCTTGTGGCCGGAGTTGGGCTCATGCTCAGCATGATAGGATTCATGCTCGGGCTTTACGGGGCGGTGCTCTGATGGCGGTATATCGCGGGAAGTACGTCCTGGAAGGCCTGGGGACGATAAGCCCGGAGATGAGGTCCAATTTGGACATCGCCTACGACATTTGCATGTCCTACAGGCCTGAGTTCCCGTGCGAGATGTGCGGGAAATGCTGCCACCAGCCGAACATCGTCGTCAGACCGGAAGAGTTCGAGAGGATAGCCTCGGCGGCGGGCCTGAGCATCGCTGAGTTTATCGACGATTACACGTCCCGCACGCCGGACGGCAGGTTCCTGCTTTCCAAGACGGCCCCGTGCGCCTTCCTCGGCAAGGACAACAAATGCAAGATATGGAAGGACCGTCCGCAGATCTGCGACGACTTCCCCTATGCCGTCTCGATGTTCATGAGCAGGGTGTACTTGGCGCTCACCAACCCGGAGGCCGACATCCTGGAGCTCATCGATTACATGGACGGCGACTGGCCGTGCACCAAGGTCATCAGGTCAACCATAAAGGACAGAATCGAGGAGCGCAGGAAGGACGTCGTCAAGGCTTGATCGTAGTCCTATGGAAACGGTCAAGGCCAGGCGTCCTCCTGTAGACACCGTGTATTCGGCGTGCGCCCCGGAAGCCGTCCATACTTGGGCGTCTCCGAGGGTCTCCTCCGTTTCTCCGCAGGATATCCGCACCTTGTACGGATGGCCCCTGCAATGCGCATCCAGGATCTCCTCCAGGTACTCCAGCGCACGTTTGTCCCCGGTATGGACGGAGTAGGCGATCATGTCCGTCAGGAACACTGGAGAGCCGTCCCCGTTGTCGGACAGGTCGCTCATCCATACTTTCGAGGCCGCGATGGCATCCATGAGCTTCGAGGCGGACGGCCCTCCTTCGTCGATTCCGTCCATCTGGGACGGAAGCATCGTCAGCGCCACCATCAGGATCGCCATGAACACGATCGCGTCCAGGAACGCGGTTATCCCGCGCCGGTCCTTCGGCATGACACCACCTTGAAAATCGCAGGGACCGCCCGTCCTCCGTCGCATTCCACAACGGATGTGTGGAAGGCCGTAGAATAGCCTGACCCAGGGTCGGTCCCTGCCTGGACCGCCTCGGGCTCTTCGCAGAACCCGCCTGGGACCTTCGCTTCGACCCTGACGTACCGGCGGCCTGTGGCGTCCAGGTATTCCTGGAGGTAATCTCCGTATCCTGGTTCGAACCTTCCGTCCACTATCGTGCCTTCCAAGGCGTTCATGTCGAACCTGAGGTCCTCCGCGTGTCCGGATTGTGCTATGAGCACGGCTGCCCCCAGAAACGCCGTCAGGGCGACGATGACGGCCATGAAGGCCAGAGTGGCCTCCAGGAAGCCCATGTCGCCCCTGTTGTCCTTCTTCATGCAAGGGCTTTTCGTCAGGAATATATTTAACGGCCGGGCGTGCGGTCACACGCCGCGCTGGTACAGCCCGCGCGTGAAGGAGCCGCCGCACATCTCGGTGATCTTCTCCCTCTTGGCGCGGTCCGGCCTGAGGCACATCTCGCCGACGGCCTTCGCCAATGCCGGAGGGCGCTTCCTCAGGTCCAGGCCCAGGGAGGACACTCCCATCTCCCTCATGTCCTGGATGCTGTCCACCAGGTAGAGGTCCACCGAGTTGAGGATATGCGAATAGCCGCGCCTGTCCCTGTATACGGGGAACGCGGCCCCTCTTTCGTCGTGCAGGGTGCAGGAGTCCATGCCCGGGTCGCGGGTGAGCATCAGCTCCGTCCTTCCGAAAGCCATGACCTCCAGCCTCGTCGGATAGCGCGAGCACATCTCGGAGATCTCGCCCTTGGACATCTCCGTGGACAAGGTGAGCTGATGGAGCTGGAGCGGAAAGAACTGGTTGAATGCATTCAACACGCTGCTTCCATAGATCCGCTTGGCCCCCTTGCAGGCGCGGTATTGCCCGACGGTGTTCACCATCACCGGATGCTCGTTCTCGCGGAACTCGTCGTCCGGGTCGAAGCGCGGAAGCAGGGTCACGAACTCCCTCCCAGCGGACGTGCATATTTCCCTGGCCTCGTCGACCTTGTCCATGTTGTCGAAATACACGCGGTCGGCGTATGGAAGGGCCGCCTCCATGGTCTTTATTGTAGAGACATAGTATGACAGTTGCATCCTCGACAGCTCGGTCGGGAATGTAGACGACTTCAGCCTGACCGGACGCCTCTGGGTGGAACCTGTGAGTTTCGGAGGAGACCCTATCAGGTTCTTCACCTCGTCTATGCGCGGGTCGTAGGTGCGATAGAGCGAATATTTTCCATCCGGAATCTTGAAAGGGACGCGTATAGGGTCCAGGTCCGACACCTTGAACCCGCCCGCTTTGACGTCCCCGTCGAACAGAGACAGCCCGTCCCTGATGCCGATGGGCTCCTTTATCTGGCTTACGTCGACTACCTTGTCCCTGACCTTCACCTCTCCGAGAAGGAAGCCTCTGTTGTCGGGGTAAAGCGGCTGCACCGGCGACGTGAATCCGCCCAGATATCCCGAGCAGGTCCCTCTGTTGAAGACCGTCTTGAGAAGCTCCAAGGTTTCTTCGAACTCCTTGCCTGTTTCTCCTTTGTCGGCCATGGAATAGACCTTCGTGGCCAGATAGGAGTACGCCGGGGACCTCATGCGCCCTTCGATCTTGAGGGACGTCACCCCTAGGCGGCCGAGCTCGCCCATGAAGTCCAGTCCGTACAGGTCTGCGCAGCTCAGAAGGTATCCCGACCTCGTCTCCGTGGCGTACTTCTTTCTGCATGGCTGCGCGCACGACCCGCGGTTCCCGCTGCGCCCGCCAATGTGGCTGGACATGAGGCATCCGCCGGATACGCAGTAACATAGGGCGCCTTGGATGAAGACCTCCGTCTCTATCGGGGAATCGGGGACGATCGCCGACAGCTCCTCCATCGTGAGCTCCCTTGCCAGGACCGCCCGGTCCAAGCCGTTCTCGGCGCACCATCTGAGGCCCTCCAGAGAATGGATCTGCATCTGGGTGGAGGCGTGCTTCGGAATGTCCACGCTGGACAGGCATTTCAGGAGCCCAAGGTCCTGGACTATGACGGCGTCCGCCCCTATGTCCGCCAGGAATCTGACGAAGGAGACGGCGTCGTTCATCTCCCTTCCCTTGACCAGGGTGTTCACCGTCACATGGACTTTCACGCCGTGGTCGTGCGCGTATCCTACCGCCCCTTCCAACTCGGCGTCGCTGAAATTCCCCGCGAAAGCGCGCGCTCCGAAATCCTTCCCGGCCAGATAGATGGCGTCTGCGCCTCCCATGACAGCGGCAGGAAGGCTCTCTGGTGACCCGACGGGCGATAATATCTCCACGCCGACTCTTATGTCCGCATCCGTATAAGGTTTGTCGTACCGTGCGTGCACGCGTTCCTTGGTTATATTCGAACGTCCAGAATGGCATATGCAGGCGTTGGAGAAAGCCAAGGGAGCCTTACTCAGAAGGCAACCCGAGAAAAAAGAGGCCGAGAGCCGTCCGTCCCGCGCATCGTCGGCGACGATATCCGATGACATTCTAGTCATAAACTGTTCAAGATGCAAGTTCTCGCCCGATCCGGGTACAGCGGAATGCATAGGGTGCATGGTAAGAACGATGTGCGCCGTCGGGGGCTCCGACAGGATCGTCCTCCGCACCGGGAAGGACGTCGAGGTCTCTGGCCGCTCCGGGAAGGCCATCAAGGACACGGCCTCCATAATGAGGTGGTCGATCCCCCAGGATGAGACGAAAGGCAGATGCTCCATGTGCGACCTCTCGAGGGAGAAGGTCGTGAAGGCGGTCTGGGACAGGTTTCCGTCGGACGGTCTGGGAGCGGCCCATGCGACGCTCCAAGGGAAGCGTCCTCCTGGAAAGGATTGCGAGGGGTGCGTCATGCGTACTCGTCGCGCGTTGGAGCAGATAGAGTCAGGGCTCAAAGAAGTGATAGGGCAGATGGCCGACGCATCCAGGGGGCGCTACCGATGGAGAGGCTGGCTCCATGGAGGCAGTTCAGGATAGGGTCCGGTCGCGATCAGGAGTTCGTAGGGAGCGACGATTCCCGGTGGAACGATGTGGATCCTGATGAGGGGCCGTTCTTCGAAAGCGGATGGGAGCCTCAGCCGCACGATCCTTCGGCGTCTAAGAACGATTTCACCTCCCTTTTCGCCTCGATGGTCGTCAAGGACATCCGTTCCAAGCCTTCATACACGGATTGTTGGCTCACGTATCCGTCGGACGTCAGGGTGCTGGCAAGATACGATACGCATTCCGCCCGCGTCACGGTCGGCCTCACCGACGACGGACAGACCGAGTATTCGGCCATCCCTTCGGAGTACGGGCTTCCAGACAGCGTCAACGCCCTGATTTCAGATGTGATCAGAGACATCAGGGCATCGTATCGTGTCAAAGGCGGAAGGCTGGACAGGGACTCCGTCATGGGCATGGCGAGGTCCATGCTGACCAACAGGTACGAGGACGTCAAGAAGGCGTACGGGGGCGGCGACGACATGGACGCCCTGGTGAACGAGATATGCTCCGCTTCGTATAGGCATTCGGTCGGAGCGGGAATATTCGAGATCCTGCTTTCAGACCCGCATATAGAGGACGTATATGTCGACGCCCCTTGCGATTCCAACCGCATCCATGTGACCGTGAACGCGATCGACGGGGTCAATGCCCATATGAGGTGCAGGACCAACCTGATGATAGACCGCAGGGAGATGGGGAACCTGGTCAACATCCTGAAGCGTGAGAGCGGCCTGAGGTTCTGCCAATCGTCCCCCGTCCTGGAGACCGATTTCAAGGAGTTCGACGCCAGGGCGACGGTGATAGGGTATCCGATGAGCCCCAACGGGGAGGCGCTGGCCATCAGGAAGCATTCCGCCAGGCCGTGGACGCTCTCCAGACTCATTGCGAACGGCACCATCGACGCTCGTTCCGCCGGTCTTCTGTCTTTCTTGGTGAACAACCGCTCCACGGTCCTGGTCTGCGGGGCGAGAGGGGCGGGGAAGAGCTCGCTCCTGTCTGCCTTGATGTTCGAGTTCCCACTGAGCCAAAGGATACTCACCTTGGAGGACACGATAGAACTGCCAGGAGAGCAGATGCGCTCCCTGGGATACAAGATACAGACGCTGCTGATGGACGACAGGTCCGGAGAAGGCCATCTGTCCGGTGCTGCCGAGGCCCTCAGGGTCTCCCTGCGTCTGGGTGAGTCCGCGATAATCATCGGGGAGGTTAGGGGGGAGGAAGCCCGCATACTCTATCAGAGCATGCGCACCGGCAAGGCCGGAAGCGCCATCATGGGGACGGTCCATGGCGACTCGGCTAGATCCGTGTATGACCGCATGGTCCACGACATGGGAATCGCGCCCGAGGCATTCATGGCCACGGACGTCGTCGTCACACTCGGCACGATAAAGGACCGTCGCAGCGGGAACCTGGTCCGCAGGATGAGCGAGCTGGTCGTCACATCCGAAGAGCCCGGGGTGTTCATCGACGTCATGGACCAGAGCAGGCTTCTCGGGACCCCGGTGATGAGACGGGCGTTGCAGACTTCCAGGCTCGGCAAGATGGAGGCCATGAAGGAGATCCGCATCCGCTCGTCCCTGCGTTCATATCTTGCGGACATCGGCAGGAGGAACGAGAGGTTCCTGGATCCCGAATGGATCCTCCTGGCGAACGACATCATCGCCAAGGCCCCGCCGACGGCCACTGCCGAATCGGTGCTCGAGGAGCTGAAGAAAAGGACGGTGGCGGCGGATGCCTGACCTGAGGAGGATAGACTGCAGGAGGCTGCTCAACGAATGCCCCACGGTGGTAGGCATGATGACGTCGTCTCTGGAATCCGGGAGCTCCCTGGACTCCGCGGTGAGGATGATTGCCGCCGAAGGCCCCAAGCTGTCCCGCATGCTCTTCTCCGGAGTCGCTCGCAGGATCGACACCAAGGCATGCAGAGACATGGCATCCTGCGTGACAGCAGCCATATCCCGTCTTCCAGAGGATGCGGCCGGGTACCGGCGTGCCATTCACCTGTGCATAGCAGCCTCGGAATCCTCCGGCGCCGAAGAGAGGACCAGGATGCTCAAGGACGCCTCCGACATATCCCTCTTAGCCGTCAAGGACATGGGAGAAGCCTATGGAGCCTCCCTCAACACCCCTTTCATGACCATATTCGGGCTGGGGATACTCGTCCCGATGATACTGATGTCCATTCTACCTATGTTGAGCATCGGCGGAATGCTGGGCCCGGGGGCGATAGACCAAGGCGTCATCGTCGTTCTTACGCTCGCTGTCATTCCTGCAGCCATCTTGACGATAGCCGTATGGATGAGGGAGACCAATCCGTTCCTTCGCTCAGGCCGTGGAAACTACGATATGCGCTGTGCCGCGCCGATGCTGATCGCGGTCCCGTCTGCGATAGTGTGCGTCCTGTTAGGATGCGACGAGGGGTGGATCATCTTCCTGTCCATGGCGCCTGCATGCGCGGCAACGATACTGATGAACATGGCGGACATGAGACGCGAGCGGCTGCTTAACAAGTGCGAGCAGGGGCTGAGGGACTCCGTCTTCGACATCGGGAGCAGGATGATGTCTGGAAACAATTTCGAAAGGGCCGTCCCGGAGGCTATACTGGCAAGGAAGGAATGCAAGGACGCGGGACGTTCCATGGCCCGCGAGCTCCTCCTCTGCCGGGGGGACGTGGCCAAGGCCGTTCACAGGGCGATACGGCCGATATCCGAGGACATGGCGATCGCGCTCACCGACGTCTATCGCTGCTCCAGACGCGACATGGCAGACGCCGGCAAGTTGGCGATGGCCTTGGGAAGGCAGTTCCAGAACCAGAACCACGCCCGCAAAAGCCTGGAGATCAGCCTGAAGAGCATGACGGACATGATGACGGCGACGTCCATGTTTTTCGCGCCCATCATCCTGGGGATGAGCGTATCGATGCTGGAGCCCCTCTCGGGGCTGTCCGGGTTCCAGAGCCTGGACGGCACGTCGTTGATACTGTCCATTTATTTGACCGAGCTGTGTCTGACGATAACCGTCCTACTGTCCGGGCTGGGAAGCGGGGAGAGCTTCCGCGCGGCGCTTTGGAGGTTCTGCATCCTCTGCCCCTTGGCACAGGCCGTGTTCTGCGTCTGCTGCGGGATCGCTTTCCGACAGGGCCTCGGCTGCGGTCGTTGGCGCTCCTGGCGAACAGCGTCAGGACTATCAGCGCTACGCTGACGGCAGCCAGGATGGCGAACGAGGCGTGTATCCCGTCCATGGTGGCTATGTTCACGGGGAGCCTGTCCCCCGCCACCAGAGATACCACTCCCATGACCACCGACATCCCGAGGGCGCCGGCCACGGTCCTGAGGGAGTTGATCAGCGCGGTGGCGTCCGGCCGGTGGACCGCCTCCACGCTGTTGACCCCCCATGTGGTCATCGGCATCACCATGCATCCCGATATCCCTATGACGGATCCCAGGAGGACCGGGATGACTATGTTGGCATCCACGCCCACCACCGACATCCCTGCGCATGCGGCGAGGCAGAACGCCATGTTGACGATCATGGGCTTGCGTATCCCGTGGGAGTCGTACATCCTCCCGGCTATCGGGGACATGATCGCGCAGAAAAGGGCGCTCGGAAGAATGAAGAGCCCGGACATCGCCGGATCGTACCCGTAGCATTTCTGATAGCATACGGGCATCATTATGGAGTACCCCATGACGACCACATAGTACAACATCCCGCAGACCACCGAAAGGGAGAATTGGCGGTTGCTGAACAGCCTGAGCTCGAGGAAGGGCTTCTCGATGCGGAGCTGCCGGCGGATGAAGGTCGCCGCGCCTGCCAGCCCTATGGCCAGGGGGATCAGCGTCATGGCTCCGAGCGGGCCCGATGTCG
>JAEEGF011681624.1_pt1 | contig 12886 bp, 8 predicted proteins | sample 9134171 | NCBI WGS metagenome assembly JAEEGF01 (sample SAMN16246542, study PRJNA631951) | gut metagenome | biome: gut microbiome; feature: rumen; material: AP-attached | host: Bos | place: Iran: Karaj | collected 2018-10 | reverse complement strand
TACGTAGTAAAGCTCATCCTCATCAAAAGATACTGATCCAAGCACCTTACCTGTCACAATTTCTTCAACAACTGCCCTGTCTTCTCGGAGAAGTGTCATACAGATTAATGTGATATCCTTTTCTCGTGTAAGAAACTGATCAGTTCCTCTGAACAATTTGCCTTGCCATTATTATAGCGATAAATGATTCATTTAACATAATACCATAGTAGCAGTTTCATTTTCATCTATGTCCCCAAAAGAAGTTACGGATAAGATTAGTCTTAAAACATGATTTTATCCGTACTATTTGGTTCTTTAGGGTCTCTTTTTCATGATAGGTACGGATAAGAAAAGAGAAATATACATACTTTATCCGTAAATTAAGAATCAAAATCACCAAAAACCCAAAAAAAGTACGGATAAGTCGGTTCATTAAAGACAAACTTATCCGTAATCCAAGAAAATGCTAGTGCTCAAGCAGATTTCCTGTCATAATACTGCGCCTGGGCGTTCCAAAGTTCAAAATATTTGCCCTTTGTATCTCTAAGCAGTTCCTCATGAGAGCCCTTCTGAATCACTGTTCCTTCATGGAATACTGCAATTTCATCACAGAACTTGCAGGAAGAAAGCCTGTGACTTATATATACAGCAGTCTTATCCCCTACTATGTCGTTGAACTTTTCATATATCTCTGCTTCTGCGATTGGATCAAGGGCTGCTGTAGGTTCATCAAGGATGATGAAAGGCGCATCCTTGTAAAGAGCCCTGGCTATGGCAATCTTCTGGGCTTCGCCTCCGGATATCTCAACTCCATCTTTATCCAGATTCTTATAAAGCCATGTTTTAAGTCCTTTTGTCATCTTGGTATCATCAATTTCAAATCCAGCGTCGTCAAGGCATTTAGCAACTTTTGCTTCATCGGGTGCTATACTACCTGCCACATTTTCATCAAGCGGTCTGGAAAAGAGATTAAAATCTTGAAACACAACAGAAAAGATATCCATGTACTCATCATAGCGATATTTCTTTATGTTGATTCCATTAAGAAGTATCTCACCTTCTGTCGGGTCATAAAGTCTGCAAAGAAGCTTGATAAATGTGGTTTTTCCACTTCCATTCATTCCAACTACAGCAAGCTTTTCACCGACCTTAAATTTCATATTCACGTGACGAAGCACGTAATCCTCTGTTTCCGGGTATTTAAAAGAAACATCTCTGAATTCAACTTCATACTTTCGGTCAATTCTCTTTTCGGTCGTCAAACTTCCCTGATACATTTTATTAGGAATATCAAGAAATTCGAATACTGTATCCAAATATCCTGCATTGGTACGAAGTTTTGTAAAAGCATTAAGAAGGTCTTTTATCCCCATAAAAGTGTTGGTAGCAGCTCCAATATACTGCGTAACAGCACCGATACCGAATGCCCCCGCCCATGCCTTAAGGCAAACAAAAAGATAAATGATACCGGTAAGCAGCATTGATACCGAGCCTTCCAAAAATGCCCATATTCCAAGCGATCCTCTTAAAAGCCTAGCCATCTCGGATTTTTCAGAATACATACAATCAGAGTATTTATTAAAATAATCTCTGGCAATCTTCTGCTGGTTGTATATTCTTACATCAGCAGCCTTCTTATTATCATCACTGATAAATCCATAGTAGCAAAAGACCCTGTTTCCAAACATAATCTTTTCCCCAAGATCGTGCCAAGCTTTATCGACCTTAGCGCCACAAGCCGGTGCCAAAAGAGCTATTACAAGCATTAGTCCCAGAATCAAGAAAATGTAAATTCTATGATTAAGAAAAGAAAGTTCATTCCCTTCAGGGATCATCTTTGTAAAAAGTGATACACAGAGTGTAATTCCCATCACAATCTTTAACAAAGCAGTAATAACCTTTTCATATAGTTTTGCTACTCTTACAAGTCCCCAATCGCTCCATCCTGCAGCTCTTTCAATCTGCTGAGCCAGATTAATAACATATGTACTGTCTGCATCCTGATAATCAAGGCTCTTCATCTTGTCTGAAATGACACGCCACTGATTTCTCCACTGTTCATCTTCAAATATACCGCATCTTCTGGTAAGTATTCCTTTTAATACGCTTATAAGGGCTTCTGAGATCAAAATCGCAAGTGTCCACATGAAAAGACTTTTTGGATCACGCTTTCCTGCAAGCTCTTCAATAAGTTGTGCTGAGAAATAAATCGTTGCATATGGCGCAAGCGCATCCAATATACTCTTTGAAGTAAAAAGAAAGTAAAATAGCGGCTCATATTTTGTCATTATTTTTAAAGCTCTGATATTTTTATGCATATCGTCAAATAGCTTCTTTAAGCTCTTCTTCATACTCAGCTCCGCCCTCCTTGTAATATTTGCTCTGAACTTCAAACAGATGTGCATACTCTCCGCTAAGATTTATAAGTTCATCGTGAGTTCCTTCTTCTTTTATCTTTCCATTATTCATAAGAATAATCCTATTGCAGAATCTGGTAGATGCAAGCCTATGCGAAATGAAGATACTTGTCTTTCCTTTAGTCATCTCGCTATACTTCATATAGATGTCATTTTCAGCTATTGGATCTAAAGCGGCTGTAGGCTCATCAAGGACAAGTACATTGCCTTCCTTATAAAGAGCCCTTGCCAGCATAAGTCTTTGAATTTCACCTCCGGAAAGTTCTATTCCGTCATCAAATACCTGCTTTCCGATTATTGAATCGCCTCCCTTTGAAAGCGAATCAACTTTATCCAATATTCCAGCTTCATCAAGACACTTTCTTACCTTATCTTTGTCATAGGCATATGTTGTTTGGGAAACATTTTCATATATACTGCTTTCAAGTACGGAAAAATCCTGAAAAACAGCAGCGAAGATCTTATAATAATCATTTCTGTTATATTTCCTGATATCCTCGCCATTTAAAAGAACCACGCCTTCCGTAGGATCTAATAATCCTGTGATAAGACGAACTAGGGTAGTTTTACCTGCTCCATTAAGACCGACTATAGCAACATTTTCTTCAGGATTTATCGTAAGATTCATGTTACTAATTATGTTCTTGTCAGCACCGGGATAGTGGTAACTCACATTTTTAAGTTCAATTTTAACCGGAGCATCTTTTCTAATATTAAGCACCGCTCCGTCATTAAATTGATATTTTTCAGGCCACTCCAAAAACTCTCTTACTATGGATAATCCAAGGCTCTTTTTGTGAATATCAAGTAAATCTCTTAGTAGTCCTGTAATCCATGCAGTAAAGCCACCAATTGCGCCAAGATACAAAAGAAACGTGGCTGCAATCATTTTCCCCTGAAGCACCAGATATATCAGATATGCATATGCAATCCCATTCCTAAACAAAGTAGCCAAAAGTCCTACAACGTTTGTAAGAAATAGCTTTCGTTCCTTTTTAATATTCAGTACATGCAAGGTTTGATACACGTTTTCTCTTACATCACAAAGCCATCTATGTAATCCAAACAATCTTAAATCTTTGCCATAACGTCTGCTCGCAAGTATTCCGCCCAGATAATAGACTTCTCTTTCATACTGATTTATCTCATCTTTGTATGCATACTCTGCTTCACCTATTTTTTTATTGATAAAAAACTCAAGAATAGTAAATGCGGATACAATTAGCACAAGCGCAGGATGAAGAGATGAAACGATAAAAAGATATACCATAATCCCCAAAAGGTCGCTTAACATATCTGATAACGCAGTCCATATAGCCTCTGTGGAGCTGCTGTTTTGCTGGGTTTCTTTGTGCGCTGCCTTTCCAGCCTTTAAAAACTCATCCTCATAGATATTACAATAAGATGTATATCCTTTTTTATCAGCAATATCCTGCACGATATCTGTTCTAAGTGCAATTCTCGGAGCGATAACAGCATCCTGAAAATATCCTTTAAGTCCAGTTAATGCAAAAAGCAAAAATGTAAATACCAAAATGCTTAAAATAAGCCTGGAAATAGGCGCATGCTGCTCAATATTCCCCAGTATCACAGGAGATACCAGCATCTGTACCGTTGCAAGTGCAGTATTATTGATTGCTATTAAAATTCCCAATATAATAACCCACTTATGTCCGCAAGCCGCTCGTTTTAGCATATATGCAGTCATCTGCCACATATTATATTTAGCTTTTCTTTTTTCCATAACTCTTTCCTTCCAAGTCAATATTATAAAAGCCTAATTTCTCGAGAAATGTCATCTTACATGACAGAATAAATCATATCATAAAAAAATATCCCCGAAGAAATCGGGGATGAATTGTAAGTTTCGGGGGACGAATTGCATATTCAAATCTGTGGAAGCAATATCTCTGTTGTAAACGCCCCATCTTCACTGTTTCTCGAAAGATATCCACCAAGTTTTTCTATGATAGCATCCATCCTTACAAGTCCAAAGCCGTGGCCTTCGCCCTTGGTGGTGCTAAATATCTTTCCCTGCTTCTTAAGCTTTTTTCCTGCAGTGAAGTTGGTAAAAGAAATATAGAGCTGCGTCCCCTTCATATCCATGTAAACTCTTATTATGCGCTCATCCTTTGGAAGCTCCATGCTTGCCTCTATGGCATTATCAAATAGGTTTCCTATTATGCAGCAAAGATCAAGCTCAGAGATATTAAGTTTAACCGGTATATGAGCATCTGCTTCAACCTGGATATCTTTTGACTGTGCAAGAGATATCTTGCTGTTGAGGATTGCGTCAGCCATGGCGTTTCCAGTCTTAATAACTGTATCTACAGTATTCAGATCTGTATCCAACTCATCAAGATACTTGGAAATACCTTCTATATCTCCATCAGAAGCCAGAACCTTCATCATCTGAATATGATTCTTGTAATCATGACGCCAGCCACGCATCTTTTTGTACATGTTCTCAACTTCCCTGTAGTGTGTCGCTATCAGTTCACGTTGATATGCATCTATCTGATCATTGATTCTTTTGTTAAAAAATCTCATTATTTCCCCAACCTAATTCATCGCTATAATAGCTCTGTTTATTTTTTCATACGCTCCTCTTGGTAGAGGTACCATTTCACCATTTTTTAAAACTATATCCGTCTTTGTTACTTTTGTAATGCAAGTGAGATTAACAATTGCAGATCTGCCTACCCTGTAGAACCTGTTGTCCAATTCTGTTTCTATATCGCTTAACGTCTTTTTTATCGTATATTCTTTCCCCGCATGGATTGTAATATAATTGGCTCTTACGTCAATGTATCTAATCTGATAAACAGGAATAATACTCATGCCATCAGATGTTTCTGCAGTTATAGCTTTCTCATTTAAAGAAAGCTTTTGAACTGCCCTGTCAAGAACACTAAAGAGTTTCTCTTCACTCACCGGTTTCATCAGATAATGAAGAGCCTCTACTTCATAACCTTCTGCAATATAATCAGAATAACCTGTGATAAAAACGATCTGCACTCTGTCATTTTCTTTTCGAAGTTGCTTTGCCATGGAAACACCGTCCATCAGCCCCATCTCTATATCAAGAAGCAGGATGTCGTAGTCTTTTTTTTCATCATAATCAAAAAGGAACTCCTCCGCGGATGAAAAAAGTCTGATTTGGGCAGTAATGCTGCCACCGTCCGCGGCAGCCCACTTCTGCACTAATCTGTCTATATAATTTCTGTCTTCTTTGCAATCATCACAGATTGCTATCTGATAAATACACTTATTCGTCATATAAACACTCGTCAATCATTATGTCTGTTTTTACCTACGCTCTTTTCTTTACTCCGTATCTAATCCTTTTTTGGTGTTCCATAGGAATAGTCTTCCAAGAAAAAGAATACCTCTTACGCAAAGTTCTGTACACATGGCAATCCATGCACCTTTAAGTCCAAGGAATGAGCCAAGGTATGCAGCAAGTGGGATTCGAACAATCCATACACTAAGTAGGTTTAAGATACTGGAAAGAAGTGTTTCTCCGGCACCTCGAAATACTCCTGCAGCAACAATTGATGCTCCGTAGAAAGGTTCTGCAATAGCTTCTATTCTAAGGATTTCTGTACCTAAGGTCCTGATTTCTGTATCCGGGGTCAGTATACCTATCATCTGTGGTGCAAAAATCCACATAAGAGCACCGCTTGCAGCCATAATAGACATGCCAAGGATTACAGTCATCCATCCAAGACGCTTTGCTATATCTTTTCTTTTGGCGCCGATACACTGTCCGACTATTGTTGTGGCTGCCACCGCTATTCCAAAGCCAGGCATATAGCAAAGGCTCTCGGCTGTTATGGCAAAAGAATTAGCTGCAACTGATGCGGTCCCAAATGGAGATACAATTCTGGTAAAGGCTACATATGCAAATCCCATTATGATGTTATCGATGGCTACGGGAATTGCGATCTTAAGCGCTGTCGGTATTTCTTTTGCCCAAAACTCTGAAAGCTTAACATTATGAACTTCAGGGCGACCGGACAGATGGAGCATAGGAGATTTCACAAGTAAGAAATAGAGCATGACCATAGAAATAATCAGGATTGAAAATGCAGTACCAAGGGCTGCTCCTGCTACACCAAGCCTTGAAATAAATATGGAGTTAAAAAGGACATCCAGAAAACACATGATCACATTTAGAATACTTGGAACCTTCATGTTTCCGCTGGACTGGATCATTCCCTGAGATATAAAAAGAAGCTCTCTAAAAGGAATAGAAAGCGCATATATAAGAAAATACCAGGAAGCATCTCTTCTAATGGCAGGTTCACCGCCCATCCAGTTCGGAAGGTAGTTACTTATAAAAAGCCCAGCGATCATAATAAAAAGTCCAAAGATAAATCCCAGTATCAATCCCCATTTTACTATAATTCTGGCTCCATCTTCATCTTTGGCGCCAATTTTATGAGCAACACAAACTGTAAAGCCTATGCTGACAGCAGTCATAATGCCACCCACCAGCCATGTTGTGCTTGAAACCAAACCTATAGAAGCTGATGCATTAGCTCCCATATGGCCAACCATGGATGCATCTATATATTGCATGATTATGGATGATATTTGCGCAAGAATTGCCGGAAGGCTCAACTTAAATATAAGAATAAGTTCATCGCGTAGTGAAAGTTTTTCGCCATTTCTTATTGACACAAGTGGATCTCTCATTGTGTTTTTACTCTCCAGGAATATGTTGTAAGACTCAGAAATTTTATAATATTACTTTGTATATGTCTACAGTAAAGATAAAAAGTAATAGTATCATTTTTCATATGTATAGTATTACGCAATTTGAGTAAATCTGACTATCTCCAACAAACAAGCGGCTTACAATCACTTTTGTGACTGCAAGCCGCCATGAATACTATCAATTTAGTAACCCAGTATTTCTATAATTGCATCCTTTAATTTTTCAGAGATATCAAGAGCTCGTACCTGAGCCGCAGTCTTTAAATCTCCTCTTAAGAAACTATCATAAATTCGCTGTTTCTGATCGTAGCTAAACTTACATCTCTTAAGAAGTTTAAATAATTCTCCTGTCAATCCGTTGCTACTTAATACCACATTTTCAACTATAACAACTTTGCCCTGACATGAGTCAACCTTTCCAAGATCTATAACAACCTGTCTTGCATCCTCTGTATAGTCATAGCCATCAATGCGCTCTACTCCACATAGTACGAGTTTATAGTGCCTTTCATCCGGCAAAAGAGCTGTCTGTCCTGTAGCCGCCTTAATTTCAACAGTGAGCCTCTTTTGCTTCTCGTCATAGCTTTGAGTTATCGTGGTAAAGGAGCCATTATCCTGCATATAATCATTGGAATTTCCGTCATCCTCAAATAAGGTATATTCACCATTTTCTCCAACTCCAAGATAAATATCCAGTTTATCCGGTAGCTTACTCACATCCTCATCTATCTCAGAAGCCATAGGAACTATTCCTCCGGCCTTTACAAGAACAGGTATCTGTTCAAGAGGTCTATAAAGCTTTCTTAACTGCTCTCCATCGTAGACCATTCCATTAAAGATATCTATCCATCTACCTTCAGGAATGAAGGCCAATACTTCTCCCATCTGAAGTTCATCATCAAGCTTAGATGTTATAGGGAAAGCAATCAGTTCACTTCCAAAATAGTAGCCGTTTCTTGCGCGGTACGCATATTCTGTATCAGGACTTCCATAATACAGTGGTTGCATCAAAGGAATATCTTTTCTATATGCCTCGTAATTGGCTGTATATAAGTAAGGAATCATCCTGTGTCTGAGTCTCATAAAGTCCCCGACAATACTGCGCATCGGCTGTGGCAAATTCCATGGCTCCTTGAAAAAGAATGGATTACAGGAGCTATGAAGTCTCATAATAGATGAGAATACTCCAAACTGTACCCATCTGCAGGTTCTCTCGCAGTCCTCTTCGCCATGCATATGACCACCTATGTCGTGGCTCCACCATCCATAGCCTACATTGGAAGCTGTGGATGTAAAGAAAGGCTGAATATCAAGACTTAACCATGTAGCACAAGTGTCTCCCGAAAATCCGATTGGATATCTGTGACTTCCTATGCCGGCAAAACGAGAGAAAATCATTGCTCTTTTGCCCCTGCGAAGCTGATCTAAGTAGTGGTAGTGATTAAGTATCCACAAAGGATCAATATTACCGGTCTTAGCCTTAGTACCCTGTTGCCAGTCTATCCACCAAAAGTCTACTCCATCTTCCTCATAGGGCTGCATGACCTCTTCAAAGTATGTATCCACAAAATTCTTGTCCATAAGGTCAAATTCCACAGGCTTTTCTGTGGCTGGGTCAATCCCCATGCGATTTGCAACCTTATCATACATTACTTCAAAAGCTCTTATTCCATCTGCGGGATGGAGATTTAAAGTAACAGCCTTGCCCCTTCGATGAAGCTCTTTTAAAAACCTCTTGTAGTCCGGAAAGTATTCCTCATTCCAGGTATATCCAGTCCAGCCACTGCCGTACTTACTGTCAACTTCCGTTATATGCCAGTCCATATCGATTACAGCGACTGTAATAGGAACGTTTTCCTCTTCAAATTTGTCCATGAGCTCAAGATAACTCTTTTCAGTATATTTTTCATACTTGCTCCACCAGTTTCCAAGAGCATACCTTGGTATCATGGGCGCTTTACCACATAGATAGTAAAAATCCTTTAAGGCTTCTTTAAATCTACTTCCATATCCCCAGAAGTAAATATCCTTTTCAGGATTAACCCTATCAAATATCTCCTCCCCACAAAGCTCGCAGCTAGCACCATCATCAAACCATGAATACCCCTGCTTTGAGAAAAGACCTTTCTCATAAAGGACTACGCCATTGGTCTCATCAAGAGTTCTTACTGTTCCAAAAAGATTCCATCCATTTTCACCATAGTTCCACAAAACATCATTATCAAGAAGCTTTATGGTAAGACCACTCGGTGAAAAAGCCTTTTTATCATAATGTACTAAAAGTCTGGTAGTACTAAAAGCAAGCTCTTCCTCGCTGTCACAGATCACCTCGAAGTTAACCTTTGGGAAGTTTCTGTTTAGAACTACCTGTGTTGCATTGTCAGTAAAATGTCCGTTTTCCTCATATTCCAGGCGGAGCAAGCTATCTGTCAAAACACTGATACGAAAGCTTGTACCCTGAATTATATTCTCCTTCGGACAAATGGGATTAAACTCAAATGTCTTCACTTATATTTCCTCGTATTACTTGTTTGAATTGTATGTGTTATAAGCATCCTGCTGGATCTTTATAAAATCATTGTAACCCATTATTTCCAGGGTTTTGATGTAATTATCCCACTGCTCGTCGATTCCACCTTCAGAAACCCATGTAGCCTGATTTGATGTAACATAAGCATCAAGGTCGGTGAAAAGAGTAGCAAGTGTGCTAAGCTGCTCGTTTGTATAACTTACGTTAGGGAAAGCTTCTTTTGCGTACTGACTAAGCTCTTTGTCCAGTGCAAGTTTGGAAGCATCGCCATTTTCTGCCGCATACTTAACCTTGTCGTTAAAGCCATCAGCAACATATTTTGGTCCGAAGTCACGAAGAGACTGAATCCATGCAAATGTGTCAGCTGAATTGCCATCCTGTGGCTCAAGAACTGTGTATGTTCCGTCAGCAGCCTTTTCAACTCCAATTCCAAAAGAGCCATAGAAGTTTTGAATTGAAGCATCCTCTGTGTAGAACTTATCTACCCATGCAAGTAATGGTCCGGGATTCTCACATGCAGAAGTGATTACAAATTCATATCTGCTGTAGTTCCAATGTTCAGGGTCAGATGAGATGTACTTTTCACCATCGGGGCCTGTAAGAGCAGGAAGTGCTACATACTGTCCTGCATTGGCTCCAAAGGTTGCATCTGCTGTCCAGCCAGGAGCTACGCCAACGATTGGAGTCTCGCTCATAAGCTTGGCATCACGCATAGATGTATCCTCCGTAAAAATTTCAGGATCGATAAGTCCCTTTTCAAAGCACTCATGCATCCACTCAATACCCTGCTTGTAACCATCTGTTACAGGAAGATATACAGGCTCTCCATTCTGAATTGCCATCATGTATGTACCATCTGCTCCAAGAGTTGTTCCATATGGAAGGCAGAAAAACATAACTGAATCTGCATATCCCTGGCCAAATGGAATCTCATCATTAGGATCACCATTTCCATTTGCATCATTTTCCTTGAATGCTACAAGTACATTTTCAAACTCTTCATAAGTTGTAGGTACAGAAAGTCCAAGGTTATCAAGCCACTGCTTGTTAATAAACATCTGGTTAGCAACTACAGGTCTGCATGGCTTCTTTGAAGGAAGACCATAGATGTGTCCATCTGCAGAAGTTGCAAGTGCTTTCATGGTAGTATCCTCTTCAATGACCTTCTTGAAGTTAGGCATATACTCGTCAATGTAATCATCAATAGCTATAAATGAGCCGGTATTGGTAAGAACGTCAGATTCTGAGAAACAAATTGAACCCATAAAGGCATCAGGAAGATCTCCACCAGCCAAAAGAACTGCTTTTTTGTCACCCCAGTCTGAGTTAAGGATTGTATCCCAGGTTACTGATATTCCAGCCTCTTTTGCTGCTTCGTCGGGGAATCCTGTATGATAAGACTCTCCCCAATCTGCCCATCTTACTGAAGCAACTTCATATGAAGGCACCCCAGCCTCGGCTCCGGCTTCAGTTTTAGCCTTTGGACTGTCCGGCTGAGCAACTTCAGCCTCCTGACCACATGCAGCTAAAATAGTTGTCAGTGCCAGTGATCCAGCTACCAAATTAAACTTTTTTCGCATTTTCTTTCTCCTTCTCTAAAACTATTCTAAACTATTTATCCCTTCACTGCTCCTATCATTACCCCCTGATTGAAATATTTTTGTAAAAATGGGTAGAGGGCCATGATTGGCAGTGTAGAAACCACAATTGAAGCGTATTTCATCATATCTGACAGTTGTCTCAGTTCCTGCGCCATGGTACCTGTAGCTGCACCAAGAAGTGACTCATTGGAAATAAGTATTCTTCTTAGAAGAAGCTGCAATGGAATAAGATCCTCATTTTGCAGATAAATAAGAGCATTGAACCATGAATTCCAGAGGCCTACTGCAGTCCAGAGACCTACCACTGCAATTACTGCTTTTGAAAGAGGCACCGCAAACTGTACAAAATATCTCATGGTGCTGCAGCCATCTATCTGAGCTGCTTCCCACAAGGATTCGGGCAGGGAGTTTTGGAAAAAGGTCCTTGCCACAATGATGTTGTAAGTGGATACCGCAAATGGAACTACCATTACGAGGAAATTATCAAGGAGGCCGAACTGCTTAACTACCAGGTAGGTGGGGATGAGCCCGCCACCTACGAACATTGGTATCAGGTAAAAGATATTTATAATCTTTCTCCCCGGCAGATCTTTTCTTGACATAGCGTACCCGGCGGTAATATTAACCAGTAGAGCAACCAGAGTGCCGGAAAAGGTATATAAAATGGTGTTCCAGTAACTTTTCCATATCTGACGCTGCTGAAAAAGCTTTTGGTATCCCCTTACATCCAGAACTTTTGGCCATAGCCATACCTTGCCACCTGCAACATCTGCAGGATTGCTAAAAGAAGCTATGATTACAAACCAAAGCGGATAAATTACAGCAAGTATCATAACTACTGCTATCAAATGAAACAGGATATTTACTAAAACATCCTGAGAAAACTTTTTCTTTTTAACCATCTCTTCCTCCCAAAATCAGAATAAGCTGCTATCTGTTAGTTTTTTTGCCATAAGATTTACTAATAGAAGAACAATAACGTTAACCACCGTGTTGAAAAGTCCTATAGCTGTAGAAAGACTGTACTGCATGCTCTGCATACCCATCTTGTAAACGTAGGTTGAAATGATCTCACTGCTCATAATATTCTGCACATTCTGAAGCAGGAATACCTTCTCAAATCCTATTCCAAGGATGCTTCCGGCCCTCATAATAAGAAGTACCATAGCAGTTGGAAGAAGCATCGGAATGTCTATGTATCTTATTTTCTGAAGTGTGCTGGCGCCATCTACTGTTGCTGCCTCATAGTAGGTTGGATCGATTCCTGCGAGTGCTGCGAGATAAATGATGCTATCCCATCCAAGGTGTTGCCATATATCGCTCCAGACATATACATGTTTAAAGCCTGATGCACTTGACATTATGTTTGGAAATTCCCATCCAAATAGCCTGAATAAATTGGCAAACAGGCCGCTGCTTGGTGACAGGAAAATAAGGATAAGTCCGCACATAACCATGGTCGAAATAAAATGTGGCAGATAGGTTATTACCTGAAATACTTTCTTAAAGGTTTTTGTCTTCATCTGATTGCACATGAGTGCAAGGAGAATCGGAAGCGGGAATCCAACCAGAATGCTGTACAGGCTTAGTACCAAAGTGTTTTTTATGGTTACTGTGAACTGATAAGATCTAAA
>JAEEGF012339016.1_pt1 | contig 12887 bp, 5 predicted proteins | sample 9134171 | NCBI WGS metagenome assembly JAEEGF01 (sample SAMN16246542, study PRJNA631951) | gut metagenome | biome: gut microbiome; feature: rumen; material: AP-attached | host: Bos | place: Iran: Karaj | collected 2018-10 | reverse complement strand
CGTCTGTTTTGAATGAAACTCATGATGGTAGCGGTAATTCCTTCTTCTCGTCCTCTCTTTTCACCCCGCTTCTCTCCTCTTTTCTCTCCCCTTTTCTCTCCAATCTTCTCTCCCTTGTCGACAAAAAACTGTTCGTACTTCGATACTTTCTGTGGCATGTCATCCTCCTTCTGTTTTTTTAGTAAGTCTGTATTCAATCCTGTCGCAATGCGGATGATGTCCAAGGCCTCGTCCGGCCCTTCGTCTAGCAACTTGTGGAATGATGGATCCTTTCTAATTTCTTGAGACAATGTATTTATGTCATTCGCATAGTGGATGCTTTTCGCGACGGCCCGCAATGCTCCCGGTGGCATTTTATTGATCTGCTCTATCGGGAGATTGTAGAACGAAATGACGTTGACAGGGCAATCCGCCAGTTTCGGTTTCAAGGACGGCGGACAGTCCAACGTGTCCGTAAATCGCGGCAGTCCCGTCCATGGCTCCAGCCCGAAATGGACCACGAGAATCATCACCGGCATCATTCGGTCGTCCGGCAACACGCCGTCGAGCAACTCCTGATGTTTCTTCAACTCATTCCGTTTTTTGTGTAGACGTTTCATCTCCCGCCGCCAGTCATCCCATCGGATGGCTGTTGACATGAGGCTCCGCCCTGCCATGACAGCACTTGTGTTGGTTTGGTTCTCCAACGCCACCAGCAACGACGCCGTCACGTCGCCGTCAGTGACCTTCAGTTCCGCCACGACATCGTTGCTGACTTTCTTGAACCATGTCTGCACGCCCCGCAATTGCGCGATGGATTCCGCATTCCGCTCCTTCAGCGAACCGCGCACCACCTTGAATCCAGTATCTTGCAATGCGAAATCGACAAGATCACAAAACACCTCTGGAAGCCCTGTGAAGAGCTTTGAGGCCTCATCCATATTTTTCATGGTCTATTCCTTACTAATATATCATACGATTGACATCGGACAAATATTTTTTCTTCTTTTTCCAATACCATAGCACATGAAAATAGAAATGCAAATTCATTATTCAATAAAAAATGAATTATAATTTTGTCTGAATTTATCAAATTATTAATATAACAAACTAATATTCAAATAAATAAAAATATAGTCATAATAAATCATATAAAATCATAATAATTCTTAAAAAGTCATAATAAGTCATAAGATTTCTTAAGCTTTCATCATGTGTTTTTGTGAGATAGAGACTTGTTTGGAATAGAAGTAGACCACAAAACAGGAGATTTTGGAAAAAAAACAGCGGTCGCACTGGAGTGAGACCTTCCATCGTGACCCTTCTATCGTTGAATTGATTAACGACACGGCTTAAAAAGTTGCATTTTGCCAATTTGGATGTCTATTTGTTCATGTTTTTTCAAGACAATAACCACAAACAATCTAGATTTCATGAACTTCGATACCAGTTGCTTTTCACAATTCGATCTTCCGTCGGAAATCATCAACCAGATTTCTGCCGCATGGCAGTACTCCCAGCCGAGCTTTCCTGCGGATGGCGTCTATTTCCTGCAGGAAGATTATCTGTGCAAAATGGCGGAGATGACGAAACTTCAGCGTGATGCCGTGCCTGTGTTCATGGAATGCGGTGCAAAAATTCGTGGAAACGAAGCACTTGCACGTCTGGCATGGCATTGCCACTGGATGAAGCACATCGCCTCCCACAAATTGCAAGAGCTTGGTGTTCCATGGCGGATCACACCGTTAGGTTGCACGTTCTTTCCCGCCATCGTCAATCTCGCGGCTTTCCCGCATGTGGAGGCATGGTACCGCCAGCGCGGCATTCCGGAGAATATCCTGCGCGACTCGCTCTCTGTCGTAAGTGTCTGGACGCAATACCATATGGACCAGCACGGCTGTTGGGGCTGCGACAAAGGGTGGATGTCCAACCACGTCGTCCCGCGGATTTTCCGTCTTCACCGTCTCGAATTCGAATTTTCCTCCTACCATTCACCGTTCAAAATCTACCGCCATAATGGAGACGGACGGCTCGCCATGCTTGCGCCACCAGATCAAAAGGTCTTTTTGGATGGTTTTTTCTGCCAGGCGGATCAAACGCCGTCTTTTACGACAACCTTCACGGAGACAGAGGCTTCCGTCACAGGTTATCCATCCCTTCCCAATGGGCGGCTTGCCAACAAAATCGTCACACTGCCGTTGAAGGAATGGACGTTGTGTGCACAACCGCACGATCCGATGATCGGCGTCCATATTCCTGCCGTTGATCCGCTTGATTATGATGAATGCAAGGCGGCCATCGAACAGGCCCGAGATTTCTTTCCAAGATACTGTCCTGAATTCCATTTCAAAGGCTTCGCGTGCGGCTCGTGGTTGTTAGATCCCACGTTGCAGGATTTCCTGCCGAAAACCTCCAACATCGTTCGTTTCCAATCACTTTTCAATCTCTATCCCAGCCCGGATGGCAACGCTTGGCAGACGCGCGAACGTGTTTTCGGCGATCCGGATCTGCCGTTGGACAAAGTTCCGCTAAAGACCTCCCTCCAGCGGATCGTCCATGACCAGATCTTGAAAGGTCATCGTTTCCGTGCAGGCAATATGTTCCTACCACGGTGATATCATTCAACTATTTCAATACCAATAATTTGTAAACAGGAGTTAACAATGATTAAACCAGGTGTGATGCTAATGAGCAACTGCGGGCCGGATGGACAGCCGTGGGACTGGAAGGCCAAGCTCGCCGAATGGAAATCCTTCGGCCTTCAAGGCGTCGATGTCTTCCAGATGTTCCTGAACCGCACAAACATGACGTTGAAGGATATGAAAGCAGTTCTCGACGACCTGGGCCTGCTACCGACCGTCTATTGCATTCCAACGGATCTTGTCTCGCCAGATCCGCAAGTCCGTGCAAAATCGCTGGATACCGTCCGTGCAGGATTGGATGCCTGCCGTTTTCTTGGCGTGAACCATCTTTTCAGCCATGGTGGTCAGCATACCAACCAAGGCGAAGAGGCTTTCGCGTGCTACATGGATGGACTCCGCCATGCGGCCGAACTTGCGCAGGAAGCGGGCATTCTCTTCAGTATTGAAAATGCTGGAAAGATGTGCAATTCAGGCGATTCGCTCGTGCGTACATTGCAGGAAGTCCATGCTCCGAATATGCGCATCACGTTCGATGGCGGCAACTTCATCACCTGCGGCGATGAACCGCACACCGCCATCATGAAACTACGTGACAAAGTCGCGCATGTCCATGTCAAATCGCATGTTCCAGCTCCACCGGACTATCCGCGCCCCTATAAATACTGCCCGACGGGGGAAGGCCATCCGGACTACAATTTCATCCGTGACATGCTTCGTGAAGTGAAATACGATGCATGGTTTTCTTTCGAGCCGGAAGGCGGATTTGATTCCAAATGGGACCAAAGCATCCGCACGCTTGTCGATATCTTGAAGTAACGAGGGCGTCCCTCCCGAGGTAGCAAGGGCGTCCTCGCCCTTGGCAATGTAACGATGGCGTCTCCGCCATTGGTCGTGTTGCACAGAAAAATGGCCCGGACCATGATGGCCCGGGCCAAAATTTATAAACGCAACTCTTTCAAATTACGGAAGATAGCGTTTTTCTTTGAACCAGAAAACCATGGCTCGGCCCCAATCTTTCACAGCCTTTTTGCTGCGGAGGCCATAGCCATGGCCGCCGTCGGTGTAGTGGCGGAATGTGCAGTCGAAGCCTGCTTCGCATGCGGCTCTCGTAAAGACGCGGGAGCTCGGAACCCAATGCGTATCATCCGCGTTGTGGATGAAGAGCATCGGCGGAAGATTCTCCAATGGAAGAAGTTCGGGAACGACCTGCCCGTCTTTTTCAAGATAGGCGGGATAGACGGGTACGGCGAAATCCGGTCGTGCGCTGATTTTGTCGATGTCGTCGATCGGCGCGTAGGACTGTTCGTTGAATTTGCAGGTGGCGCGGACGGTCAGATGGCCGCCGGCGGAGAAACCCATGATACCGACACGGTTGGGATCGATGCCCCATTCAGCGGCGTGGGCGCGGACTTGACGAATGGCGCGTTGCGCATCCATGAAAGCTCCTGCACGATTGTTGGGGCAACGATACTTAAGGATGACGGCGGTCATGCCGTTGGCTGCGAGAAATTCCGCGATTTCCGTGCCTTCGAGATTCCATGCGAGAATGCTGTAGCCGCCGCCCGGGCAGACGATCATGCAAGGGGCTGGCTTTGTAGCATTTTGCGCGGGATAGAGATACAACGCGGGTTCGCTGACTCCCGAAATGCGGAGAACGTCGTTGGCGGGATCGCCGGCGTGTTCGGGGCCGTTGGCTTTTTCGCCGGGCATTTTGCCGTCCGGCCAGATTTTCAGGGTGGCTTTGGCGCCATCGAAGGCTTCTGAATACTCCATGTCATGACTCCTTTTTATGGTTGGTTTGTTTCCTTGTGGAAGATCTGCTGCGGTCAGAATGGCAAGACTGCCGATAAGAATGAATGTGATGATGGTTTTCATGTTCTGGTTGTAACGACGGCGGGTTGTAGCGACGGCGTCCTCGCCGTTGGAGGGGTGTGCCGTCGCTGGGTGTGTGCCGTCTGAAGTTAAAACGCTTTGAAAAATAATCATTCCAATTTTACTTTATCACATAAACAGGCTATCATAAAGAAAAGAAACCGTAATTTTGTCGGAAAACATGATTTTTCCATGAAAAAGGATGGATGATGAAGAATTTATTGACATTGAATGTTGCGGATACGCAGGTCCTGTACAATATGAACGACAATGGCTACGTGGAGCTGTCGCTGTATCCATCCGGTCTGTCGCCTGCGACAGGCGGCCGTGAGCAGTTGTCGCCTGTCGCTGAGGTGAAAATCCGCGGCGACGCGGCGACGGGTGGTTTCGGCGGTGGCCGCACGATGCGTTTCGGCGGCTCAGTGGGGCGTTTCCGTTACCAATCGCAGAGGGTGGAGGATCATCGCGTTACGACCATCATGGCAGATGATCGCGGATATGAACTGAAACATATATTAATATGGTATGCCGACTGTCCCGTTTTCGCCGTCCATGCGGAATTTACAAACAAATCACAAGCTCCCGTCACGCTGGATTTCATGACGAGTTTCGTTCTCGGCGGGCTTGCTGGCTATGTGCAAGGCGATGCGTATGAACGCCTTAACATCCATCGCTATCGTTCTGCATGGAGTGCGGAAGGCCGCCATGTCTGCGAATCCGTGGAGGATTTGGTTTTGGAACATTCATGGGGCGGCGGCCTGATGCGGGCGGAACGATTCGGACAGGTCGGCACGATGCCCGTGCGCGGCTGGCATCCGTTTGTGGCGTTGGAGGACAAAGGCGAAGGCGTCTTCTGGGGGGCGCAATTGGCGTGGAGCGGCTCGTGGCAGATGGAATTCGTGCGGTACAGCGGCGACACGTTGTCGATGGACGGCGGTCTGGCAGACCGCGAATTCGGCCATTGGAGCAAAGTCGTCGCCCCAGGCGAGACATTTATTAGCCCAGAAGCCTTCATCGCTTGCCGAAAAGGCACGTTCGATGAACTGTGCCAACGACTTCTGACGATTCAGGAGCATCGGCTGAATATACCGTCGGTCGAAGAAGATCTGCCCATCATTTTCAATGAATGGTGCTACAGTTGGGGCAATCCAAAAGAGTCGGAACTGCTGGCGGCGGCGGATCGACTGAAAGGCACACCTGTAAAATATCTGGTCATTGACGCAGGATGGTACAAGGAGGAGGGCAAGAATTGGTCGAACACGCAAGGCGACTGGATTTACAACAAAGATCTTTATCCCGACGGACTTATGGCGACGGCGGATCGCATTCGCGAACGTGGCCTCATCCCTGGCATCTGGTTTGAGGCGGAAGTCTGCGGCAACGCCAGCCATGCCTTTACGGATGATGTGGATTTGCATCTGAAACTCGACGGCAATCCCATCTATGCCAGCGGCCGCCATTTTCTCAATCTGCAACTGCCCGAGATCCGTAAGAAGATAGACGAAAAGATTGTTAACTTCCTAAAGGAAAACCATTTGGGATATATCAAAATCGACTACAACGAGACGATTGGAATCGGTTGCGACCATCCGGATTCTATCGGCGAAGGCCTCCGGAAGCAAGTGGAAGGGACGCATTGGTTCTTCCGTCGCCTGCGGGAGGTCAATCCAGATCTGGTCATCGAAAACTGCGCATCCGGCGGCCATCGACTGGAGCCGTTCATGATGTCGCTGACATCGATGTCGAGTTTTTCAGATGCTCATATGGAGCCGGAAATTCCTGTCATCGCGGCAAATCTGCACAATCTGATGTTGCTGCGCCAATGCCAAATCTGGGCGGTGCTGAAGCCGGAATACGATGACATGAAACTGCGTTATATCTTGGGCGGCGGCATGTTAGGACGTCTGTGCCTTTCTGGCGGTATCACAAAACTGTCGGATGCCCAGTGGTCGATTGTGACGGAGGCGATGTCGTTCTACGAAAAGATCAAAGGCGTTATCAAACATGGCGAATCGGCGTATTATCCATCGGTCGCGCCGTCGTGGCGACATCTCCGCGGCGGCTTTGCGTTGCGCCGCGTCAGTCTAGACGGAAAATCTGCGATCGCCTATTTCTTCGCGTTCAACGAAGCGCCAAAGACATTGAATTTGGACATGCCGGACGGCAGCTGGACGATTGCAGATCGATTCGGCGATGGAGAGGCCGTCTGCGACGGCCATTCCGTGATATTCACGCCCGCCGCGCCCATGAGCTGTGTGATCTTGTATATGCAGAAAGATTAGTTTATGTTGATGGCAGAAAGGACAAAAGGGACGAGAATGGCAATGGAGACCAATATGAAAATATAATTTGTTTCCAGTATGAAAACTGCCCGCAGTGTCTGCGTGACTCTGCGGGCAGTTTCGTTATGGATGGCTCAATGGCTTAGAGAGCGGGTTTGACGGGGATGCCGCCGTTGTCCATGGACTCGTTGATGGCGAGCGTCAGGGCAAGACTCTTGATGGCGTCGGAGTAGGGGGAGAGAATTTCTTCAGGATCGATTTCGCCGCGGACGGCGTCGATGAACGTCTGGTCGCAGTCGAAGCCGTAGTCATTAGACGGCGATCCCGTGAAGACTTGGTTGGGCTCTTCAATGCGGTAGTTGCCGCCGAGGCCGATGGCCATCTTGCCTTTGCGGGTATAGACGTTGATGTCGCCAGGGCCGCCGCCGAAGCAACCCGTGTTGAAGGTGCCGATGATGCCGTTCGCAAATGTCATGATCGTGGAGGATGCGTCTTCGACGTTGTTGTCGGGAATGTCCGTGATGACGCCTTTGCGGCAGGCAGACTGGACTTGGACGATGTCGCCGAAGAGATAACGGCAAAGGTCGTAGTTGTGAATGGTCTGCTCGACGACCTGACCACCGGACTGTTCCTTCCGACGCCACCACCAGACCATCGGGAAACCGCCGAGACGGTAAGCGGACAGCATGGCGATTTCGTTGCGTTTGATTTTCGCTCCGACGTAGCTCTTGATGAAATCAAACGTGTCGGCATAACGGCACTGGAGGCCGACAGCCGTGATGAGCTTCTTCTTCTTGACGCCAGCGAGGACTTTTTTCGCATACTTGAGATCAAGTGTCATCGGCTTCTGGCAGAAGAACGGGATGCCTTTGTCGATGGCGATGAATTCCATGCCGTCATGGGCGCCGGGTTGGACGCAGATGTGGATGGCATCCAGTTTTTCTTTTTCGAACATCTGCTTATAATCGGTATAGACGTGTTTTTCATCGAATCCGAAGCGTTCCGCGCAGGCTTTTGCGCGTTCGGGGATCAGATCGCAGGCGGCGACGATCTGGGCCTTGTCCTTCATTTTGTCGTAGTGGCTGAAATGGAACTGGGCGATACCGCCGCAACCGATGAAACCGAGTCTGACTTTCTTCATGGTGTTTCCTTCTGGATTTACTGGGTGTTCTGGAAGTTCTGGATATTCTGGAGATTCTGGACTGGAAGTTCTGGATATCTGGAAATGGTTATTTCTGCGCAGCTGGTTGGGCGGCTGGCGCCGCAGGAGCAGGAGCAGGGGCCGCTGCGGGAGCAGGGGCCGCCGGAGCTGGAGCGGGTTGAGCGGCTGGAGCGGCTGGAGCAGCCGCTGGTTTAGGGGCTTCAGCAGGTTTAGCCGCGGGAGCAGGGGCCGCAGCAGGAGCGGGCTGTGCCGCGGGAGCAGGAGCTGCCGCGGGAGCGGGAGCGGGAGCCGCGGGAGCCGCGGGAGCAGGAGCTGCCGCCGGAGCAGGCGCGGGAGCAGGAGCTGCCGCGGGAGCGGGCGCAGGAGCCGCTGGTGCAGGAGCAGGAGCAGGAGCCGCCGGTTTGGGCGGTTCAGGCTTCGGAGCGGGTGGCGGCGGTGGTGGCGGCGTATAGACGCCGAAGATCGGAAGCCACATGCCGCCGTTGATATTGCCGGCCTTGTCCTTTGATTGGCAGAGGATCCAGCGGGTCCCTGTGGCGGTGAACTTGGCGCGGATCTTGTTGAGATCGATGTTGTGCTGATCGGCGAAGGAGACGGTCCATTCGGGCTTGCCGTCCGCCGCGAATGCCGTCGCTTCGACGGAGGCGACGCCGCTGATGTCGTACGTCTCGAGATTCATGACATCGGGCTTGGAGGCATCGTCGGGCAGGCCGTGGATGTAGAAGTCATCGATGTCGAGGAAGTCGTTGTGTTGCTGTCCGCGGCGCTGGAAGCGAACGGACGTGAAGGTCATGGCGTCGATCTTCTCCTGCGGGACTTTGCGTTCCTTGAGAAGTTGCGCGACATTGATGGAGATATGCTTGACCTCGCCGGCCTTCCATGTGTAGTTGTCCTCTTGGTTCAGCTCGTTGGCTTCGCCACCAGCCTTGAGGAGGGAGTAGGTATAGACGGAGCCGTCGGCGGCCGAGAGGACAAGATGGAATGTCGCGCCGTCGCGCAGGACATGCTGGTTGGCGCGGAAGGAGAGGATCGGATATCTCTTGACGGACCATGACGTGGCGATGGTGACATCGCCGGCGGCGTAGTAGGAGCCGTTGCGGAGGTAGCCGCCGCAGTTCGGGAGGTGGCAGGTCTGGATGTGGTTGTGCTGGCCCTGCGTCGCCTGGAGAGTGTCGCAGCGGAAGCCGTCCCAGTTCCAGTACCATCCGACGGATGAACCGAACTTCAGATCGTACCAGTTCGGGCCGATCTTATCGGAAGCGTAATCGACTTTGAAGGAGGCGGTGTAGGCGGGAATCTTGTTTCCCGCGCCGTCTTCGATTCCGTCGATGACAAGATTGAAAGTATCGCCATTATTCGATTTGTCAAGATAATTCCTGAAAAGGAATGCATGATTCAAATTGAGATGGAGGGCGTTGCCGCTCATCGTGTGTTGCAGATAGTTGCTCCACGCAGGAATGGTGGCAGGTTTCGCGGTGTCCTGAACGAAGAACTTCAGCTTCTCGACGGCGACAGGCGAGAGGCCTGAATCGGCGATCGTGACGACCAGCGACTTTTTATTATGGTAGTCAACAGCGGAATCCTGCACTTTGTGGCTGACTGTCAGATTGGTCGTGTCCCACAGGAACGGGAGATCCATGACGTTGGATTCGACGCCTGTGGCGTCTTTCGCCTTGAGGACGATGTGGTTGATGCCAGGCTTGAGGCCGTCGGCGGGCGGGACGATCTTCGCGCCTGGTTCGACGCGCGTCCAGGCGATGGCCTGCTGTTCGGCGGCCGTGAGGTCGTAGTAGGGCGAATTGACATGCGTCACGCCGAAGAAGACATCTTTCACGCCGTCGGCGTCATAGTACGCCGGTGTGAAGGAAATCTGCTCGATGGTGTGTGCGGCGGGGCCGGCGATCAAATCGTCGAGGGCGAATTTGGAGAAGCGGCCGGTCTGGTCGGGGGAGCCGACGGAGCCGAAGCGCATGCGTGTCGGCAGATAGCGGGCCGTGTTGAAGGTGTTTGAGGCGAAAGCATCTGAGACGATGCCTGTCCACGAATGCCACTGTTCATCGAGAATGAAATCCTTTCCTGCGCGGACCGCGACGGAATTCGTGTAGTCGTTATTGGCCAACCGGACGTAATGGGATTCGGAACGGGAGAAGCGGAGGGATATCTGCGCCATGTCCCATGCGCGATAGCGGAACTGAACAATCGGATATTGCGCGATAGAATAAGCCATGTTGAAATTGGTCTCCAAGGCTTGTCCATAGCCTGTGTTGCGGACCATGAGATAGCGGCTCTGGCCGTTGGATGGATCGCTTTCGACGCGCATGCGCGGGAAGTTTGCGAACTGAAGCATGGCGGAGGGGCCATCTTCGAAGGAGGTGAAGAACGGTGTGAAACCATCGAGTTTCATGAGTGCGGGGGCGGCGTTTACACGATCCTTCGCGGCGGTTTCGAGGGCGATGGTCTGAGCAGACTGGCTGCCGACAGCGACTTTGAAGTTGAGCTTGCCAGTCTTGGCAGCGGCGATGAGCTTGTCGTTACGCGGGATGCGAAGGATGCGTGATCCGTCGATTTCCGGGAAGCCTTCCAGCTTCTGGCCTTCGAAGGTGACGCTGTACTTCGCCATACGCGGATCTGGATATTCCGTGCTGCAAGCGAGACGGACACCGTCGGGCATGGTCTTGTCCCATCCAAACGTAAACGGAATGGCGTCCGCAAGTTTGATCCACGCGATTGAGCGGGTAAGCTTGCGGTCTTTCAACGTCAATTGGAGCGTGGCAGTGTTGAGGCCGACTTTGGAGACGGCGTCCAGCATGGCCTTCAGCTGTTGCGGGTTGGTGGCTTCGAGGGAGAATTTCGAATCGGCGGCATCGGAAGACACCTTGAAGGCGGCGCCTTCTTCGGCGGCGATGATGGGAGCGTCATAGAAGATCGGCGTGATGTCACCGACGGCGTAGGCGGAGCCTGGGCCATTGCCCCAGATACCGTTCATCATGGCATCCAGTTGTTCGATGCCGAAGCCGACGAGACGGACAAGACGTTGCGACATAGCATCATCCGGCCGACGCAGGCGGCCGGGAATCCAGACGGTGATGGTCGTCCAATCTTTGTCTTCCGCTGTGACCTGCGCGACGGGTGGTACGTCGGAATGGCCCATCATGCGCCACTGGTTATCCGTGAATTCGTCGCCGGAGATGTGCTGGAAGCAATGACGGTTGGCGGTGTATTCGCCTTTGTCGTTCTTGGAGCAAATTTCATACATAATATTGAAGCGCGCCTTTTCGGTGCGTTTCACTTTAATCTGCCAGCCGGCGATGTTGGAGAGCTTCTCGGCGGTGGCACCGCCGGTGGTAGATGTCAGCATGTTGCCGGATCCCAAGCAGTTGTGATAAAGGAAAGCGCTACCGCCGTTGGCCGTCTTGAATGGCGTGAACGTGCTTTGGCCGACCTTGTCGTTGATGGTCCAGAATTCCGCCGCAAGTGGATCGACGTTGAACAGCCCCATGGCCGTATTCCATTTGAACGGATCGCGGGCGGGCAGCGGCTTCGGCTCTTCAAGCGGCAACATCTTGACGAGAATGGGGCGTGGACGGACATCGTCAAACGTGATTTTGATCTGCGCGAGCGTCATGCTGTGGATGAACGTCCAGATGCCGACGATACCTTCATTGAGGACATCAGTGTCTTTTTGTGTGAAAATCAATTCGTCGTCGAAATAGTATTCGAGCTTATCGCCGATCTTGCGCAATTTGATGTAGTACCATGCGCCGTGGTAGGGGCGACCTTGCGCGATCAACGGATTCAAAACCTTGCGGACGAGGCCTTTGCGGCGGCGCGGAACAAGATATGCATCCGACTTCTGGAGCGGAATGCCGTTCTTGTACATGGTTGTCCAGTTTTGGGAGAGGTTCTGGTCCCATTCCGTGCAGGCGACGGTGTAACCGGAATTGGCGGTATTGTCCTGTGCCATGATGGTACAGTTGAGGTTGCCCATTTCGTCGTAGGCGCCCTGACGGGAGCCTGCGTAGAATTCGAGCACCATGTCGCCTTTGAAGATCTGTTTCCGCCAGAAGGCACCGAGGCTTTCATGGGCTTCGCCGATCATGTGAGACCACGATGGCGTGCATTGGAAGCGGTTGATGATCTGCCAGTCGCCGCCATTGGCGAGCCAGTCGTGGGGCGATTCGTTGAAGAATTCGTCGATGACGTTCGTGCGGGTGACTTTGGAGCGGGCAAGTTCGGGGATGCCCATGCCGATGACACGTGCACGGGTGCCGATGGAACGGAGGCTACCTGTCAGGCGGTGGCGGAGGACGGTCTTGCCAGCGACGTCGATCCACAGCCAATAGCCTTCATGATAGAGTTCGTATTCTAGGGCGTCGATGCCTTTTCCTTCCGGAGCGGTGAGCGCGAATTCCTGCACGACGGCGTCTTTATCTTTGAATTCCTTTACGGAGAAGATGATCTTGCCGTCTTTGATGACGATGGAAACGGGGCCGTTGTCGGCATCGTCCGGAACGGCGACGTTGAAATCGCTGTTCGGGATGCAGGGCAGCTTGATGTAGAAGTCGGAGAAGAAGTCGCCTTTGTGCCACATGGCGTTGGCCTTTCCGGCGATCCACTGGCCTTCAGGGGAGGCCCAATGGCGCATGAAGCTGTCCGTCTTGAAGATAGGATTCTTCTGCTCAAGTTCTTTGATTTGAATGCGTTCTGTATTGAGTTTCAGATTGGAGAAGATGGCGGTCGTGCCTTGCGCCGTCCAGATGGCGTTGGCACCGACGAAATCGTTGCCGCGTTGCCAGATGAAGACGAGCTTGCCGTCTTTCAAGGCGCGGAGCTTGCCTTTTTCCGTAGCGTCCAGCATGAGTTTGAAGGAGGTGGCCTTCTTTTCGGCGTCCGTCAAAACGTGTTCGAACGTCTCGATGACTTTGTTCTCCTGTCCGGGCGTGGCCGTAT
>JAEEGF011713369.1_pt1 | contig 12887 bp, 10 predicted proteins | sample 9134171 | NCBI WGS metagenome assembly JAEEGF01 (sample SAMN16246542, study PRJNA631951) | gut metagenome | biome: gut microbiome; feature: rumen; material: AP-attached | host: Bos | place: Iran: Karaj | collected 2018-10 | reverse complement strand
GGTTGAAACGGCCCGCACCGTCAATTACCGCTGCTTCATACAAAGTGGGGTCGATCGCTGTCATAGCTGCGATATAAATAATGGTGTTCCATCCGACCTCTTTCCAGACATTGATGATGCCGACCAGCCACCAGAAAAAGCTTCCTTCTCCCAGAAAGAAAATCGGCTGTTTGATCAGTTTGAGATTCAGCAGCAGCTGATTGAGCGGTCCGTTGCTCGCAAAAACATTCTGCGCCATGCCGACAACGATAACCATACTCAGGAAGTGCGGCAAATACGTGATGGTTTGAACAAAACGTTTAAAACCTGTATGACGTACTTCATTCAGCAGCACAGCCAGCAGAATAGCTGTAACTGTACCTAAGGTCAGATTGATGACGCTCATGCCAAGCGTATTTCGGATACTTTCCAGAAAATCCTTGCGGCCAAAAAGCCAGATAAAATTTTTCCAGCCGACAAATTTACTCCCGGTTATCCCCAGTTTGGGCTTATAATCCTGAAATGCAGTAATCCACCCCCACAACGGGCCGTAGTTAAACAGCAACACATAGCAGATCATGGGAACGGACATCAGGACAAGCTGCCACTGCCGGGACAGTCTTCTCCCGAATGTTGCCTTCTTTGGGCGGCTGGGATTGGGTTCGGTTTTTGTTGAAATACTGTCCATTGCATTACTCCTCATCGTACGATAACGTAAAAGATGCAGAAGAGGGGAGGTGATTAAAACATCCTCCCCTCTGTAATGTACCTTTATGCAGGTTTATCCTTGCAGAGGAACTGAGAGCTCCCGGATATTACCCCAGAACTTTTGCTGCCTCAGCTTTAACTGCACTCCACATGTATTCGCCGAACTCAGTAGCGGACGGAGTAATCGCTTCAACAAAAGCATCCCATTTTGCATCAAACTCTGCCGGATCGCACATAATCAGTTCCGGAAGTGTCTTGTCCTGGATATCCAGGAAGTCCTGGTGCGCAATGTCCACCGGTGTATAGTCGATCTGCCATGCCTCGCCGTAAGGAGCAAGCTCAATGGGAGGATTCACAAAGTCAGCAAACTTCTGATAGCCGTAATTGCTCAGGAACTCCTTGTCGTATTCGCTCATCTGGCCAAATACGATTTCAGGCTGGTTGCCGACCTCCCAGCAGTTGCCTGCCAGGTCTCCATCCAGAATGTAGCCCTGCTTTTTCGGGCTGCTCTGCGTGAAGGCTTCTGCCTTATTGTGCAGCTTCCAGTTATTGTTCAGCGTATTATTATACTGCTCTGCTGTCATCATCAGACGGCCATCTTCAACATAGTAGTCTTCGCCTTCAACGCCCCAGTTGAAGAGGAGCTGCCATTCATCAGACATCATTTCTTCCCACATGGCCACAATACGCTCCGGGCACTGGCAGTTTACAGAAATACCGAAGCCGCGGCGGAGGTTCGGGAGAGAACCGTTGACATAGTGCTCTTCAATTTCTTTGCCGTCTACATACTCAGGGTCATAGACAAGGCCGAGTGCTACATAGGTGTTCTTATACATGTTAGCATCCTGCAGGGCAAATGTAGCAGTATTGAAGTCCCATGTCTGGTCAAACATACCGAGTACAGTGCCGCTGGACAGCTGAGCAATGTACTGGTCATAGTTCATAACAAAGGTGTCTCTGCTGATCAGGCCTTTGTGGAAGGCTTCATTCAGCTTCTGGTAATAGGCTTTTGCATAGGGCTTGTCGATGAATGTCTCGGTGTAGAAGTCATCTGTGCTGACATCTACCAGAACTTCACCGTCATTCGGGCGGCCCATCAGGTGCTGTACGGGGTTGATCAGGCAGAAATGGCGCCAGTCTTCGCAGAGAATATCAAAGCCTACATAAGGGCTTCCGTTCTCATCGACAGGATTCTCAGCTATGAATTTCTCAATCAGGTCAAAGTACTCGTTCAGGGTGTGGATCTGCGGATAGCCGGCCCATGCCAGTACCTGCTTCTGAATAAAGAATGCAGGGCCGTTTACCTGATTAACGATCTGCGGGCCATCGGTAAGACCGTAGTTCGGGATGATGTACATGACATCGTTGCCGTCTTCATCCTTCTCAATGATGCGCTTGATCTGCGGTTCAATATGTGCCCACAGGCGAGGTGTTTTCTCGGGAGTGACATAATCAAGCAGGTTGATCAGTGCGCCGTTGGAGATCAGAAGGTCTGCACTGTTGCCGCCGTCAAACAGATCAGGATAATCTTCACCGGCAATCATCATGCCGAGTTTCTCATCCAGGTCACCGGCAAGAAATTCAAACTCGAATGATACGCCAAACTCATCTTTGATCTTCTGATAGATCTTGTTGTCTTCTGCAGGCTGGTCACCGGGGTCTCCACGGAAAACCGTGAGTGTGATCGGTTCCGGAGCTTCTGCTCTGGCCGGAGCAGAAAACAGAGGAGATGCCACAAAAATCAGCACCAACAGAACTGCCAGGATTCTTTTCATTTCCATATTTCTCCTTTTGTATTTACCCTTCGTTCAGGGCATTGTTATTTTTGTGCTTAGCACTGTAAGTACATTTTATAAAATATTTTTATAAAAGTCAATTACTTATTCCCTTGTTCATCATATTTTGTCTTTTTCAACAAATTTCCTTATCATTTTTTGTGCAATTTGGCAATAAAAAACAGAACCGGGATCAGATCCCGGTTCCGCTTTCTTATAAGTCTATACTGTTCTTGTTTTTCGTGAGATTACTTAACCGCTGTCATGAAGAGTTTCTCACCGGTCGGATAAGTGGTCACACCGGTAATCTCGGGAACAGCAATCCATGTTGTTGCATAGTAGTAAACAGGGATGCAGCAGGCTTCTTCACCAACAGCCAGCGCCTCGGCCTGATGCATGAGAGCAAAGTGCTCAGACAGATCGGTAGTTGCTGCAGCAGCTTCCATCAGTGCATCAAATTCGGGGTTGTTGTAGAAGGTGGAGTTGTTGCCGGAATAGCTGGTAAACAGATCCAGCAGGTTGCTGGGATCGCCGTAGTCAGCTACCCAACCGTCACGGGCGAGAGTATGCTCACCATTACGACGGGCTGCCAGGAAGACATTCCATTCCATCTGCTCGATTTCGACATTCACGCCGAGATTCTCTTTCCACATATAGGCAAGAGCTTCTGCTGTCGGAACATGAACACCGGAAACGTTTGTGCAGTAAGGAACTGTCGGGAAGCCTTCACCGTTCGGATAACCGGCTTCTGCAAGCAGTTTCTGTGCCTCAGCAACATTGGCTGCATAGTCGCTTCTGTCGATAACGGTCTCAAAATCGCCGAAATCAGTGCCGTCATTCTGAACGAAACCGCCGCCAACAAAGTCAGTAGCAGGCAGATATGTGCCCTGGGTAACAACTTCAGACAGATAGACAGGGTCGATAGCCAGCTGGAATGCCTTGCGGACTTTGGGATCATCAAACGGAGCTACCTTGTTGTTGATGTTGACATAGTAGGTACCAAGCTGTGCTTCAGAGTGGAACAGATTCTCAGCTTTCACGCTGTCCAGCTCTTCAGTGGGATAGTCATCGCACCAGTCGAGTTCGCCGGCTCTCATAGCAGAAAGCTTTGCAATAGGATCGGTGATGAGCTTGAAGCAAATACGCTGGGCAACCAGCTTGTCTGCATCATAGTAGTTGGCATTCGGTACCATAACGATTTCTTCGTCCATGGTGTAGCTCTCCAGAACATAGGGGCCGTTGCCGATCAGCGTGTCAGGGCTGGTAGTCCATGCATCGCCATTGGCTTCAATGACATCCTGACGGACAGGATAATAGGTCGGGAAAGCCATGATCTCCAGGAACCATGCGCACGGCTGAACCAGAGTGAGTTCGATCGTCTTGGCATCGAGAGCCTTTACGCCCAGTTCATCCACACTCTTGGCACCGGTGGTGATATCCAGGCCGTTGAGCAGGTACTTGCCCATGTCACCGGCATAAGGAGCAGCAGTAGCAGGGTCTACCAGACGCTTCATGGTGTATACAAAGTCATCAGCAGTCAGATCTTTGCCGTCAGACCATTTAGCATCTTCACGGATGTGGAAGGTGTAAACCAGACCATCATCACTAACCTCATACTTGTCAGCAGCACCGAGAACGATACCTTCGCCATTCCAGCCATACTTCATCAGGCCTTCAAACAGATGCTTGATGTAGTTGGAACCATCGGAAGCAGAGTTCAGCTGCGGATCAAGTGTTTCAGGCTGTGAACCGATGCAGACATTGATCGTCTGTACATCGTCGGCAAATGCCGATCCTGCCATGCTTGCAACCATTACGATTGCCAGTACAAGAGCCAACAGTTTTTTCATAGAAAAACCTCCAATAATATATTGTAAAACGTCTGATTCAGACGGTTTACTCTGATTTTGTAATACCCAGTTCCTGCTGAACCTTATGGCAGGCACAGGTATGTCCGGGGCCGACGGTGACAGTTTCCGGCCGGACTTCCCGGCAGATATCCATCGCATAAGGGCAACGGGTATGGAATTTGCAGCCACGGGGCGGATTGATGGGGCTTGGCACATCCCCTTCCAGAACCACGCGCTGTTTTTTCCGGCTGACTTCCGGATCCGGAATAGGAATAGCGGATAAGAGTGCCTGCGTATACGGATGCATAGGATTCTTATACAGGCTGTCTGCATCGCAGACTTCCACCAGGCTGCCGAGATACATGACACCAACCTGCTGAGAAATGTGACGTACAACATTCAGATCATGGGCAATAAACAAATAGGTCATACCCAGTTTCTGCTGCAGTTCCATCAGCATATTGATTACCTGAGCCTGAATGGAAACATCCAGAGCAGAAATCGGCTCATCACAGACCATAAAATCCGGATGCAACGCCATGGCACGCGCAATGGATACCCTCTGGCGCTGTCCGCCTGAAAACTCGTGAGGGTAACGGTTCATATGTTCACTGTTAAGTCCAACAAGGCTCAGCAATTCCAGGATACGCTCCTGCCTGTCCGCTTTGTTTTCACAAACTCCATGAATATCAAGCGGTTCCCCTACAATGTCTCCCACCGTCATGCGGGGGTCAAGAGAGGCATAAGGATCCTGAAGCACTATCTGCATCCGTTTGCGGTAAGGACGCATATTGACATGGGTGATATCTTCCCCGTCCAGCAGGATTTGTCCTGACGTCGGCTCATACAAACGCAGAATTGTACGTCCTATCGTAGATTTTCCGCAGCCTGACTCCCCGACGAGACCCAAAGTCTCTCCTTTTTTAATAGAGAAAGAAACATCATCAACTGCGTGGACAATGCGGGATTTTGACAAAAGGCCACCGCCTATCTGAAATTCCTTGACAATATGGCGGGCTTCAAAAAGAGGCTGTCCGCTCATTGGCTCACCTCCTCCATGTTATTCAACGCATGAAGCCAGCAAGCGGAGAAGTGATTCTCCCCTACAGAAAAGTTTGGCGGCTGCTCACTCAGACAGACTTTCATACATTTTTCACAACGCGGAGCAAATGCGCAGCCCTTCGGTAATGCCAACAGATCAACCGGTGTTCCCTCAATAGGCTCAAGCGGTTTGGACCCATCGCTGTCAAGGCGCGGAAGACAGCGAAGCAGACCCTGTGTATAGGGATGAGCCGGCCGGTAAAAAATGTCATCAATGCTGCCTTTTTCAACAATACGCCCGGCATACATGACTATGACATCGTCACAGATATCGGATACAATTCCCAGATCATGGGTTATAAGAATAATAGCAGCGTTGATTTTTGTTCTCAGGCTCTTCATCAGTTCCAGGATCTGGGCCTGAATTGTCACATCCAAAGCGGTCGTAGGTTCGTCAGCGATAAGCAGCTTTGGATCACAAAGCAACGTCATGGCAATCATTGCACGCTGACGCATACCACCAGAGAATTCGTGAGGATACTGCTTCATCCTCTGTTCAGGGTTGTTGATTCCTACCAGACGAAGCATTTCCAGGCTTCTTTCAGCTGCTTCGCTTCTGCTCATCTTCGTATGGCGGCGAAGAGTTTCAATCAGCTGTTCCCCTATCGTAAAAACCGGGTTAAGGCTGGTCATGGGATCCTGGAAAATCATGCCGATTTCTTTACCGCGTACTTCCTGAATCTGCTCTTCATTCATTGCCAGAATATCCCGGCCGTCAAATGTGATGCTGCCATCAACTACCCGCCCCGGAAACACCAGGAGCTGCATCAGGGCGCTGACAGAGACGCTTTTCCCACTGCCGGATTCCCCGACAATGCCCAATACTCTTCCTTTATCCAGATTGTAGGATATACCGTTGACTGCCTTAACCTCTCCGGCAGGCGTAAAGAAGGAAACCTTCAGATTATCAATTTCTAAGAGATGATCACTCACGTCTTTTCCTCCCTTAGTTCCTCATCTTGGGATCCAGCGCATCCCGGAGGCCGTCACCCAGCTGGTTCATTGCCAGGATGATCAGGGCCAATACTACCGCAGGAATAAACAGGCGGTAAGGCGCTGTCTGAAATCCATTGAGTGCATCATTCACCAGTGATCCGAGAGACGCCATAGGCGCACTCACGCCCAGACCAATAAAGCTGAGAAAAGACTCGGTAAAAATAGACGAAGGAATCTGGAACGTAGTCGTTACCACAACAGTACCGATACAGTTCGGTACAAGATGTTTGCGGATAATCCAGTTATCACTGGCTCCCAGAGCGCGGGAAGCTGTCACATATTCCGAATTCTTTAATGCCAGGATTTCACCTCTGACCATACGTGCCATGCTGACCCAATACAGGAGGGCAAAGGTTACAAAAATACAGATCAGGCCAGTGCCGACGGTGCGCAGTGCCTGCCAGTGACCTGCATCGAACAGTTTCTGCAGAGGTTCCTTGAGAACAATATTCAGAAGAATGATGATCAGGACGGTCGGAATGGAGTAAATGATTTCACAGATGCGCATCATGACGATATCGACTGTGCCCCCGATAAAACCGGATACTGCCCCGTACAGCACGCCGATAATAACAATAAACAACGTAGATACCACGCCGATAACCAAAGAAATTCTGGTGCCGATCATAACTCTGACGCACAGGTCACGGCCAAGATTGTCCGTACCGAAAGGATGGAAATACTCCGAGTTGATTACCGGAGCCATACGCTCATGTCCGCGGATCTGCTGGTCATAGGAATACGGCATAAAAAGCGGCCCGACAAAAGCAAATAACACAATTGCAATAATCACTGCAAAAGAAATCATGGCCACTTTATTGGCTTTGAGGCGGCGCATGGCATCCTTCCAGTAAGTGATGGATTCCCGCATCATGATCAGCTGTTCGCGTTCTTCCTTTGTTGCAGGAATCATCATCTCGGGGGTCAGCTTCACGCGGAAAGGATCCAGCGACGGCTTTTCAGGCAACTTTATTTCTTTTTCTTTATCCATGGGTCTGCTATCCTCTTTATTCATATTTGATGCGACGGTCAATGATACCATAGAGCAGATCAACGACCAGATTCATAAACACCAAAAGTGCAGAATAAAAGATCGTTACGCCCATGATCAGGGGATAGTCACGGTTGTTGATAGACTCAACAAAGAATTTGCCCATACCCGGAATTGTAAAGATTTTTTCGATGACAAAACCACCCGTCAGGATTCCCGCCGTTAGCGGACCAAGATAGGTAACCACCGGAAGAATGGCATTGCGCAAAGCATGTTTAAACAGAACCGATTTCTTCCTCAGGCCCTTTGCACGGGCTGTCTTGATATAATCCTGCCTCAGCACATCCAGCATGCTGGAGCGCATCAGACGGGAAATATAACACATGGGATTGAAAGACAATGCCAGTGCAGGCATAATATAATGCTTCCATGTTTTTAATCCCAGCGTCGGAAGCCATCCCAGTTTGACACCGAAAATAAACAGCAGTGCCGTAGCCATAACAAAGTTCGGTACGGCGATGCCCAGATTGGCTATAAACATCACCGTCCGGTCCATCAGCTTGTTATGGTTGAAGGCAGCTACGATTCCTACAGGGACACCGACAAATACTGCCAGCAGAATAGCTACCGAACCGACACCGGCTGAGACAGGAAATTTCTCCGCCAGAATCTGATTCACTGTAAAACCGATGCGTTTATAGCTGTCTCCCAGATCAAGCCGCACCAGGCGTTTGAGATACATGACGTATTGTTCAAACAGAGGTTTATCCAGCCCGTATTTACTTTCCATCATGGCAACCGTCTTGGCACTTGCGCGTTCAGTGTTGAACGGGCCGCCGGGAATCATATTCATCAGAAAGAATGTGATGGTTGCAATGATAAACAACGTCAGCAAAGCAGAAAGAACACGCCGAATGATAAATCTGGTCAAAATGAATCACCTACAATAAATATATCTGTTTATCCAAAAGAATTGTCTGCCTACAATACCTGATTTTTTGCAGAACCGGACCTCGGAATGTCCGGTTGAAAAAGGCATAAAAACACTTTATCGATCAGAAAATTGTAGATAATTATACATCAAAAAGCACACCGCGGCAAGGTGTTTGTTTAAATCAGTAAAGTTTTATGAAAATAAAACAATTCCCTTTCCGTTTCCCGCCGAAAAATTATAACTTTTACCTGCATATCAGGACAGCAGCACCACGGTCGGGTGCTGCTGTCAGAATGTTATCTGTTTTTCATGATGGTTTTCATGCGCTGGCTGTGATCAAGGATGCTTTTGCGGAGGCGGAGGCTCTTCGGAGTTACCTCCAGAAGCTCATCGTCCGCAAGAAATTCCAGGCACTGTTCCAGGCTCATCTGCCTCGGCGGGACAAGCCTGAGCGCTTCATCCGAACCGGAAGCGCGGGTATTCGTCAGGTGCTTCGTCCGGCAGACGTTGACTGGGATATCCTCCTGTTTGGGGCATTCGCCTACGATCATTCCTCCGTATACCTGGGTACCCGGCGTGATGAACATGACACCGCGGTCCTGTGCATTCCAGATGCCGTAGGCCACTGCTTCACCGGTTTCATGCGCAATCAGGGAGCCTGTGTGGCGGCGTACGAGATCCCCTTTATACGGACGGTAGTCTTCAAATACGGAGGCAAGGATGCCTTCGCCCTTGGTATCTGTGAGGAATTCATTCCTGTAGCCGAACAAGCCTCTCGACGGCACAAGGAACTCCATCTTCATGCGGTTTCCGACGGGAGTCATTTCTACAAATTCTCCCTTTCTGCTGCCGAGCTTTTCCATAACGGATCCCATGGCTTCCTGCGGGACATCCACAACAACACGCTCGATCGGTTCGCAGGTCTTTCCGTCAATTTCCTTGTAAAGCACACGCGGAGGTGAAACCTGGAACTCATAGCCTTCCCGGCGCATGGTTTCAATCAGGATGGAGAGGCTCATCTCACCGCGCCCTGCCACATTGAAACTGTCCGTGCTGCCGGACACATCCGACACACGGAGAGACACATCCTTCAGCGTCTCGCGGTAGAGCCTGTCGCTGATCTGGCGGGAGGTCACAAATTTGCCCTCTTTCCCGGCGAAAGGACTGTCGTTGACAGAAAACGTCATTTCCAGAGTAGGAGCCCCGATTTTGACGAACGGCAGCGGTTCGGCGAATCCCTTTGCACAGACGGTATCTCCGATGGTAACATTCCCGATGCCGGACATGGCAATGATATTCCCCGCCGTAGCTTCCGTTACCGGAACGCGGTTCAGCCCGTCAAACTGATAAAGGGAGACCGCCTTGGCTTTCATGGGCACTTCGTCTGCCTTGTGGTAATTGCAGACTTCGATTTCCTGGTTCTGCCGGATCACGCCGCGCTCGATCCGCCCGATGGCGATACGCCCTACATATTCATTATAATCTATACTGCTCACCAGCATCTGGAAAGGTGCCTCATCATCCATTTCCGGAGCAGGAATATACTCCAGAATGGTTTCGAACAGCGGTTTGAGATCCGTACCGGCAACATCCGGCGAATAACTGGCTGTACCGTTTCTGCCGGAGCAGAAAAGCATGGGAGAATCGAGCTGCTCGTCGGTGGCATTGAGATCCATCAGCAGTTCGAGGATCTCGTCGATAACATCGTGAATACGCTGGTCCGGACGGTCGATCTTGTTGACTACGACAATAACGCGATGCCCGAGCTCCAGTGCACGGCTCAGCACAAAACGCGTCTGCGGCATGGGGCCTTCCGCAGCATCAACCAGCAGGATAACGCCGTTGACCATTTTCAGGATGCGTTCCACTTCCCCGCCGAAATCGGCATGCCCCGGGGTATCGACAATATTGATTTTGGTATCGCCGTACCATACGGCAGTATTCTTCGCCATGATCGTAATGCCGCGTTCCCGTTCCAGATCATTGGAATCCATTACGCGGTCCACTACTTCCTGATTTTCTCTGTATACGCCCGACTGCTTCAGCATTTCGTCGACAAGGGTGGTCTTTCCGTGGTCAACGTGGGCAATGATGGCTACATTTCTCAGCTTGTCCATGAATATTCGCTCTCTTTTCTTCAACTTTTAAGACAAAAATGCATTTTACCACTTGAAGAGAGAAAACGCAACTAGTATAATAGGAATGTTGTAAAAAAAGGAGTAAAGTATGAGTTATCATTTTTTTGCGTATCTTTCCCGCATGCGTTTCATTGAACGCTGGAGCCTGATGCGCAATTCCCTGCCTGAAAATATTCAGGAGCACAGCCACATGGTTGCCGTGATCGCCCATGCGCTCGGCATTATCCGCCGGGACGTTTTCGGCAGCAGCTGCGATCCCGAACAGTGTGCAGCGGCTGCACTGTATCATGACTGCTCGGAGATTCTGACAGGTGATCTGCCGACCCCGATCAAATATCACAGTGATGAAATCCATCATGCCTATCAGCAGCTGGAGGAACTGGCCTGCACCAGGCTGCTGGCAACTCTGCCGGAAGAAATTCGCGGCTCCTTCTCCCCCTATTTTGGTGGAGAAGCCGAAAAACAGACCCATGACATTGTCAAGGCCGCAGATAAGCTCAGCGCTTATCTCAAGTGTGTCGAAGAACGCCGCGCCGGCAATGATGAATTTCTGTCTGCAGAAAAGCAGACCCGCAGAGCGCTGGAGGAATCCCCTCTGCCCGAAGTCAAATATTTCCTGGATCATTTCGTCCCTGCCTTTGAACTGACGCTTGACGAGCTGGGCACTATTGATCAGGTCTGATAAAGGAGTAATGATATGAAAAAGAAAATCAGCCCCAAGCGCCTGATCGGCGGAGTGCTGTTTACCGTCGCATTTGTTATCTTCGCTTATGTCAGCTGCAGCGTAGCAGTCCACAGCAGCGATACAAGAAACTATGAAATCACAGACCACGGCAAGAATTCTCTCTATGGCTATGACCGTGACCGTTATCTGATCAACCACGGCCGTGCGGACGAGGCTTCCTCTGCTAAAGTTTCTGCTGCCTATACAGAACCTGCGGCTGTTCAGGATGAAGAACCTGCTCCCACAGCCGAAACACCGGTTCCCACTCCCGAACCCACGCCGGAACCGACTGTCGATCCGAACTCTCCTGCCGCCAGAGCCGCCGCACTCGGCCTTCCTGCTCCGCCGGAAATCGATATCACCGAGTGGCAGTACCTGCTTGTCAATGCTGCCCACCCGCTCGAGCCGGTCGATTATGCACCGCAGGAAATGGCTTACCTCAACATGACCGGAGATGAAACGGATATCCAGACGGTCCATAACGACTACCGCTGCGCGGTCGACCTGCGGATTGCCCAGGCACTGGTCGACTTTACCCAGGGCTGCAAGGCGGCCGGGCTGCCTGTCTATCTCTCTTCCGGTTACCGTTCCTACAGCGAACAGCAGTATCTCTTCAACCGCAAGGTCGGCCAGGGATATTCCGAAGAGGTTGCCAAAACCATCGTAGCCTATCCCGGCACCAGCGAGCACCAGACAGGGCTCTGCTGCGACATTACTGACTATTACCGTGAAACCAAGGACAGCTCCCTTGCCCAGACGGCTACCTACCAGTGGCTTTGCGAGCACTGTACTGAATACGGCTTTGTCGTGCGTTATCCGGAAGACAAGAGCGGCAGTGCCGACAGCATCACCGGCATTATCTATGAACCCTGGCATTTCCGCTATGTCGGTGTGGAAGCGGCAAAATATATGACAGAGAACAATCTCTGCCTGGAAGAATTTACGGAATTGTATATCTGATTTTTCTGACAAAAGATCCCCGGTTCATACGAACCGGGGATCTTTTGTGTTTTCAGAAATCAAACGTGTGCGGCAGGAGTTCCGAAAGCTTATAGCTAACATACCGTCCGCCGGCCTTGGCACAGAGGACCTCCATGTCCGGGGAGAATTCCGCCAGGAACTGCCGGCAGGAGCCGCAGGGCGTACACCAGTTCTGGCTGTCTGCATAAATGGCGATGCGGCGGAATTTTCTCTGCCCTTCACTGACGGCCTTGCAGCAGGCTGTCCTTTCGGCACAGATTGTGCTGCCGAGAGCGGCATTTTCAATATTGCAGCCGGTATACACGGTCCCGTCCTCACATTCGAGAGCCGCCCCGACCGCAAAATGGGAATACGGGATATACGCATTCAGTGATGCTTCCTTGGCTGCGGACATCAGCTGTCTGTCTGTCATTGCTATGCATCCTCCTGTTTAAAAATTATCGTCCAGTGCGCAAAGTTATAAAGCGGATTGCCCATGTTGGCGTCAATGCCGCGGATTGCCTGCCGGTGGGAGATGATCTGCTGTTTTTCAAAGCCGATCACCACCAGATGCGCGGCATTTGTCAGCACATACTCCGCAAAGGCTCGGTAGTTGTTCTTCCTGCTGGAATCACCGGAAGCGAGGTAATTGTAGAGGTAGGTCTCATAACCGTTCCCGAAGGAATGGGAATAGTTAATGCAGGATCCTTTGTTGTTGTCTCCTCGTTCCT
>JAEEGF010998975.1_pt1 | contig 12887 bp, 10 predicted proteins | sample 9134171 | NCBI WGS metagenome assembly JAEEGF01 (sample SAMN16246542, study PRJNA631951) | gut metagenome | biome: gut microbiome; feature: rumen; material: AP-attached | host: Bos | place: Iran: Karaj | collected 2018-10 | reverse complement strand
CGATACGGGACAGCATGAAGCTTAAAGCGAGACAGATACCGCCGGCGGCCACACTCAGGATCATCTCACGGCGCTTGGCCGCTTCCTGGGTCTTCTTCATTTTCAGTTCAGCTTCCGCCGCCTGGGCGTCCTGCTCAACCTTGGAAATAACATCTTTTCTAGACATAACAAAATACTCCTCCCTCGTTCCGGCACAGGAAGAAAGGAGAAGCCTTATGACTTCACTTTATGTTCCCTCCGCCGGCATTATCCGGTTCAGGTCAAGGGTCGACGGGAAGCATCCCGTCCTCTCAGCCAGCTCAGTATGCCAGCTCCCCGAAATCCGATTTGCCGTCATTCTAGCATGATGAAGTCCATCGTGCAAGATTATTCCGTTTTTTATTCATAGTCTTCGGAATGTGGGGTTCTTCCGATCAGTTTCTGCCATTCATTATCACTGATGATATCCCGGAATTTGTCGATCTCGGCGGAATATTTCTCCGGAGCGGCATCGTAGCCCATGACGTGGGCGGCGCCTTCGATAAGGCAAATGCGCTTCGGTGAACGGATGCGGTTATAGATATTATCACTCATGTAGGAAGGGACCAGTTCGTCCGCTGTTCCATGGAAAAGAAGCACCGGCACCGGGATGCGGGATGCGATCGAAGCCGGAGAGGCCTTTCGATCGGGAAACCGAAGCGCTTCAAGACGACATGACGCACGAGCATCAGGAAAGGCCGAAGCTGCATGCGGTATTTTCTCTGGGCCAGATAGGCGATCTGGGTGTCGAGCGAATCAAAGGAACTGTCAGCGATGACGCCGGTCAGTGTGTTCGGGGCGATCCCCGAGCCGGCTGTCATGAGGGCACATGCGGCACCCATGGATCTTCCGTGAAGGATGATCTTCAGTCCCTGCCCGAGGCGGGATTCGAGATACTGCATCCACATCGCGATGTCCTGACTGTCGAAAAGCCCGTATCCGACGAAGTTTCCTTCGCTCATGCCGTGGGCGCGGAGGTGCGGGATCAGGATGTGGCAGTCTCTTTTCTCGAGGTGGAGCTGGGCATAGGCCGCCATTACGGACGGCGCATCGTTATATCCGTGGATCAGGATCACGACGTCTTTGGTCGTCTTTTTCGCGGCGGGGATATAGTAGGCATAGAGTTTGATGCCGTCAAAAGCCGTCATCTGCCAGTCGAGAACATTCATACGGTTGCTGTAAAACCAGTTCTTTCCCCGTCCGAAGATCGTGCTCTGGTCGATGGAAAGCGGAGATTTATCGTAAGCGGGGCGCGGGGCCGGGCGGCCGAAGAAACGGTAGGCGACGCGGACAGCATAGGAATAGATGAGAAGCCAGGTAAGACCGGCAACGATCAGGAGCAGACCTACAATGATCAGTGCAAGAATCACTCCATCTGGCATGCCCGTTCCTCCTTTCGCTTCGCCTAAATACCTATACTAATTGTACGGCGGCATTTTATCGTTCGTGTTACAGGGATGTTAGGTTTGTGGGATAGAAAGATATTCGGCGCCGTTTTCGGTCAGGAGGACGTCGTCCTCGACGCGGAAGCCGAAGCCCCACTCGGGGATGTAGATCCCCGGCTCGACAGCGAATACCATACCCGGTACGAAGATCATGTCACGGTCACAGATGTCATGGACATCAAGTCCCATATGGTGAAGTGTGTTATGCCAGTAGTAGCGTTTGCAGGCAGAAAGGGCGTCGGGCTCGCTTTTGCCGATCACGCCGAGTTCCCGAAGACCTGCGGCCGCCGTCTTTCTCGTCTCGTTATTGACCGACTCGATGGTCGCGCCCGAATGGATCGCAGAGAGCGCCGTCTTCTTGCATTCCGTTATCAGATCGAAAAGCGCCTGCTGGCGGCCGTCTCTTTTGCCGTTCACGGCATAGGCACGGGAAATATCGGAGCAGTAGCCGCCGGCACGTGCTCCCGTATCGATCTGGATCATCTCCCCGTCGGAGACGATATCCTTCGGCGTCGGATAATGAAGGCACAAGGTATTCTTCCCGCCTGCCACGATCGTCGAAAAAGACTGGAAGAGGGATCCTCTCTTGACCATCTCGCACTCCAGTATCGCCAGGGCCTCGCACTCTCTCATGCCTGGGCGGAGATTCTCCTTCAAGACCTGGAGAGATTCCTCCGTCACTTTGACCGCTGTGCGGATCGCTTCGATCTCGAGAGGGCTCTTTACCATGCGTAACAGTGTTACAAACCCTGAAATATCAGTCGCTGAGTCGAATCTGTCCGTCCGGGCCAGTTCCTGCTCGAGGCGGGCTCTTTCGTGTGAATGATCGGTCTCATCCCAGGCGATCTTCATGGATCCCGAGAGGATCTCATCGACATCGTACTTCAGCGAATCGAGCATGCGGATGTCGGAAATGCCCGAGATCTCCGAAGCCTCCTGCGGAGAAAGACGCTTACCGGTCCACTTCTCCTTTTCCGGCTCCCGGGGATAGATATAAAGACGGGTCTTGACCGGTTCTTTTGCATCGGACTTGATGAGCATCAGGACCGACTCTTCCTGCTCAATCCCGCAGAAATAGAAGAATGTGCGGTTCGGCAGGAACGGGTACGACTCATCGTGAGAGGCCAAAGGCGCCTTCCCTGCAAAAAGAATCACCGCCGTGTTCTGCTCCAGTTTCAGGGCAAGATTATTGCGGCGGTGGACATATTCGCTCGAAGGAATACTGTAATTTGTGACATCAGTAAACATCAGGCATCTCCTGAACGGACGTTATACTCGTCAAAGAGGATGGTGTTGTTGATGTAGCCCAGTGTGGCGCCCGGAGACTGACGGATGAGGCCCGGGTTGCCGATCACGATGGAGTTGTCCGGCACGTCGAAGTTGACATAGGCGCCGGGGGCGATCAGAACATTATTTCCGATGTTGATATGGCCGACGATCACGGCATTTGCGCCGATCCAGACGTAGTTTCCGATATTCGGGGAACCCTTTCTGGAGCCGCGGAACTGGGTGCCGATGACGACGCCGGTAGAGATGTTGACGTTATTGCCGATGACGGACTTCGGATGGATGATGATGCGGCCGAAATGCGCGATATAAAAGCCTTTATCGATCTTCGTCTCATAAGGGATCTGGAAGTGGTACTTCCTGGACTTGCGGTCTAAGGCCTTACTGCACAGATACAGGCATACTTTATGGAAATAGTATTTGAGGTCGCGGATCTTCGTCTGCGTCTTCAGATAGTGGTAACTGCAGTGACGCATATTGCTGATGTAATGGAATTCCGGGCTGGTCATCATCTCTTCGATGTACGTAAAAAAGACGTTTTTATGACGCTTCGTATTGCCCGTATAACGGAAAAGATCACTATAAATAATGTCTTTTAATTCGTCTGTCATCTTCTATACTACTCCATCACTTCATCTCTTAAAATATGTTACCTCTTTTTGCGATTTTCATCAATAAAGAAACTGACTCGTACACAAAAAATATACAATTGCCTTGACGGACGAGCCCCCTACTTTTATAATCGAATAGCATTTGCACGGTGTTTTTCCCGCATCTGCATCATATGGAGACGTATCGAAGTGGTCATAACGGGGCGCACTCGAAATGCGTTAGCCGGTTTTTCGGCTCGAGGGTTCGAATCCCTCCGTCTCCGCCAGATTTCATGAAGTTACCCCCATTTTTTGTACAGCGATGTACGAAGATGGGGGTACTTTTATAAGCTCTTGTGGCATGATGTGGATCAAGAAAACACTGTACAGAAAAACGGGTAAATAACATGATGAAGGCGCTGTCTCAAAACAAAGAAAGATCTGCCCCGACACCGATCTGCCGTATAAAAATGGGATTTCTGAAATTATACGGCAGGCCAGACAGCGAGTTGCCGTATAAAAATGGAAACGTGTATTGTGTACGGCAGTTTCAGGGAGATTTTCCGTATGAAATGAGAAAACTTAAATCTATACGGCAGTTGGGAAAGAAAGTTGCCGTATGAAATCGGAAAAGTGCTTTTCGTACGGCAAAAGAAAGAAAAATTGCCGTATGAAATGAGAAATCCTAAATCCATACGGCAGTTGGCGGATTTGGCTGCCGTATGAAATCGGATTTTGCAGATTTTTACGGCAGATCGATGCTTCCTGGCATCTGCATGATTTAGAGCGCTCTATTTCTCAATACTGCACGGCTATTCAAATAGACAAATGATTTTTATTTTTCTAGAATTATGGGCGAGGAGAAAACGTAGGGATATATGAAAGGAGAGGCTTATGAAAAAGAAATCGATCATGGCTGTTCTGCTCGCAATGAGCATGATTGCTTGTGTTGCCTGCAGTTCAAAAAAAGAGGAGACAAAATCGAAGAAGCAGAAAAAGAGTGACAAAGAGTCCGCCGTAACTCTCGAGGATGAAGACGAGGAGTCCGAGAAGACCAAGACGACAAGGAAGCAGAAAGCGACGGAGAGCGAAAAGGAGGCTTCCACAACGGAAGCGACCGAGCCGGAGAAAGAAACAGAGAAAGAAACCGAGGCGGAAAAAGAAACGGAAACGAAAACGGAAGAAACGATGCCTGCCAATCCGGCCAATCTTCAGTTTATCAGAGATGAATCGGTGCGTCCCCACATTTCCGGGCCGCAAAAATATGCGGTCGGAGATTATGTCGAACGTGACCGGACAGAGTATACAGTTGAAAGAATTGTCGGGATCCGGGACGGTGAGGTGATTACAAATTACAACGTCAGCAACCGCTGCAAGATCTTAAGCGACACACAAACTTATTATGAAATTTTACCCACCGGCGGCTCTCTGTACTTTAACGGAAGCTTCGATTTCCATGGCACACAATTCCAGTATGAACTGAGACTCTCTCCGCATATCAGCGATGTCGTACAATTTCAGAGAAAAACAGGCATCTTCGACATTGTACCGGAAGATGGCCTGGGGATATATGATATTTATAAAATGACAATAAGTGATTGTGTGGATGAGAATTTAAACTGTTATCTGGTCAAGTATCTGGACGAAGCAGGCATAACTCCGGAATCCCTTAGGGAAAAACCGAAACAGATTGCCAAAGTAATAACGAAAGTTTCTGATGCTATGTATTTCAAGACTGGTGATCTGGCCTTCGTGGTTTGCGGTTATGAGATTAAGATCACCGGATGATCAGTATGAAGAGACTCACTTAGACGGATGAAAGAATCCTGAAAGCCTGAGACCAATGGCTTTCAGGATTTTTCTTTTTCAAAAGATCCTTTAGATCCCCCCTCAGTATGCTATACTTGTACTGGCCAAGTGACATAGAGACTGTACGTGACACCCGTCACACCGCATATAGGAGGATCAACCGTGAAACACAACGCTCGTCCCGGCCAAAGTTCCGGCTACAATGTCAGATCCGCAAAAAGGAGAAAAAAGAATGACAGAAGGAAGATCTTCGTCATTACCTGCCTTCTGATCTGCCTTCTCTGTCTCATCCTCGACATCGTCCTTATCCCGAAGCTTTTCTCCGGAAAGAAGACGGCAAAAGAGTCTTCTTCCATAAACACAAGTGCTGTAGTGACCGACGGATCCGAGATTTCCGCATCCGACAGTTCTTCTGTTCCCGGTGATACTACCGCGCCTTCCGAGGGAAAAACGACCCGTGCGCAGACAGTAGATGCCGCCACACGTGCGGCCAATCTTGAGACGCTAAAGACGAACGTTGCCGATTACCTCAACAAACAGTCCGGCCGTTATGGTGTGTACTACATCAACATGGCAAACGGAGAAACGATGGCGTACAAGGAGACCCAGCCGATCGTTGCCGCAAGCTCCATCAAGATCGCCTATAACACCTACCTCTACGAGAAGGCCGCTTCCGGCGAACTCTCTCTGGATGAGAAGATCATTTACAATGCAGCGAAGTATCCGGAGGGCGACTTCGAGTCCGGCACCGGTTCGATCCAGACGCAGGCGGACGGAACTGAGTTCACGCTTAAGGAAGTCAGCCATCTTTCGATCACGATCAGTGATAACTGCGGCACCAATATGGTCCTTCGGCGTCTCGGCGGTGAGGATGCCGTGAATAACAACTACATGAAGACGATAAGTTCTGTCGTGGATTACCGGCAGAAAGTGACCTATACTGACTATACCGGTGCAGAAAAGACCGGTATGCGCCGCACCAGCGCGATCGATCTGGCCAAATACGCCGAACATCTCTACAGAGATCACGAGGAGGATCCCGCTGCATTTCAGCCGCTGATCGATGATCTGTGCAACACCGAGTACAGCTGGGGAGTACCTGCCGGAGTTCCGGGCGACATCAAGGTCGCGCACAAGATCGGCTTATATCCTGATCTCGGCACATATAATGATATCGGTATCGTCTTTGCTTCTGAAGATTACGTGCTCTGCGTGATGACCGAAAGCGGCAGCGGAGAACAGGCCAAGAAGATCATCTCTGAAGTTTCCCGCATGGTCTATGAGTATGTAGAGTCAAATTACGCCTGATCTTCGCATCATGCATAAGACAGTTCAGATGGTCGTTTCTTCTGTTGTATCTCCGGCCGATATCTCGAATCCGAATCCGAAGAAGCCGGAAACCGACTCGTACCAGTCACTCTTCTCGCCATATGCGATCTGGAAATGGACTCCGTTCTCATAGTAGAAGAAGTCGATCGGTGTGATACCGATAACAAAATCCTCACCTCTCCAGCTTCCGCCCGGCTTTTCCTCAAGAACGGGATGTCTTTCCTTCATGATCCTTATGAATTCCTCGGCCTTGGTGTAGTCGTAGATCTCAAGAACGATCCCTGTTCCGAAGCGATCGATATTTCTCACGAACGGTCCGCCTTCCTCTTCTGAGCCTTCGACATATACACCGCTTACGTAGATGCAGTTGACATTGTCTTTTTCGATTCCGCCGTATCTTCCGCAGAAGGCCAAGGTGTATTTCCAGGGTTCGCGATCGTAGTAATTCTTCCGGACTTCCGAAAGCTTATCTCCGACCTGAGGGATCTTCCGGGTGGTCAGGCCGTCGCAGATATCCGCGATCTCCTCTGCGGTCATCCCAGTAAGATCGAAGACATAGTCGGCCTCATTTCTTTCTGCCGTCTCTTCCGGGGCTGCTTTCGTCTCATCCGAGGCTTCTGTCGTCTCTTCGGGGGAAACTGTCGGCAGCTCTTCAAGCGCCTCGTTCGCGCTCTCTCCTGAGGCTATATCTTCAGCAGTTGTATCCTTTGCATCAACAACAGCGTCGTCACCGGAGCTTTTCGCGCCGAAAAGATCTGCGCCGTTTCCATCGGCTTCCTGCTCCTCCGGATCGACAAGGGTGATCTTATTTTCCGCATTTTGGGCACGTTTTCCCGTACCGGACGTATCGTCCTTTTTCTTCGCCATATAGACGATCCCGGCGGCAGCTGCGCCTACTAATACAATAGAAACACTGGTAATAATAATTTTCTTAAACATGATCTCTGTCCCTTTCTTTATGGCAGAAGAGCCCAGTTTAGAACCGGCGGCTTCTGCGGCCTTCGTTGATGCGGACAGATTCAGCAGTGAAGCGGGCATGGGCCGGAATGGCACCTGCTCGGCTTCCTTGGTAAACAATTGCGTTAAGAATGGTACGACCATAAACAGCTTCGTGTCGTTTTCTTCTTCATATTTCTCGACCTCCTTCTTGATTTTCTTCTTGGCCGCATTTATGCGCCAGGATACTGTCCCCTCCGGGATACCGAGAGCTTCCGCGACCTCTCTGGTGCTCATCTCGTCAAAGTAGAACAGGATAAGCGTCCTTCGGATATCTTCAGACAAAGAATTGTTGATGATATCCATGATGATCTTCCGCGTCTCTTCGGACTCGACAAGCGAGTCTGGAAGGAAATCCTCGGGGACCGTCTCGACTGTGTCAAAGAACTCGTCCTCCACATTGTCCGTCTTCGTCCTGGTCAGACGATTCAGGGACTTGTTGGCGGCGACCTTTTTCAGCCACGGCAGGATCTTGGTTTTGTCCTTTATGCTGTCATACGATTTGATCAGAGTGACAAACGTATCCTGAACGATATCCTGCGCATCATCCTCATTCTTTAGAAGAGAGAACGCCGTCCAGTACACCGCACGATAGGCTTCGCTGTAGATCTTTTCAAGTTCTTGTTCAGTCATTTTTTCTGCCTCCTTTTGTCCGCATCTACCCTATAGACACATAACAAAAGAAATTTCTTGGGTGGTTCGAGAAAAATTTCTCCCCTTATCTTTTATGCTCCGGGGTTTTCCTTATAGTAGGCCTTCTTGTCCTCGTACATGAGCTTATCGATCGTGGCCATAAAGTCCGACGATTCAGTATCATGGGAGAACACGGCACCGCCGATGGATACCGAAAGCAGATACGGCTTGTCGGAGCTTTCGTTATACTCCTGGACCGCGACTCTTATCTTCTCCTTATACGCTTCGATGTTATCTTCTTTGAATTTCCGGATGATGACGATGAATTCATCGCCGGCAAAGCGGATGACGACACCTTCGCCACCCACGACATTGACGAGGATATCCGCAAAGGCGACGAGTGCATTGTCTCCCTCCGCATGGGAGTAGCTGTCGTTGATCTTTTTAAAGCCGTTTAAGTCGAGCATGATCGCCGCGACGCGCTCTTTGCTGTAACGGGAGAAGTTCTTGCGGAAGATCTCGAGTTCGTAGCGGTTATATACGCCGGTCAGTTTATCGATGTAGATGCATTCATTCTGAAGGCACACGACAAGAGCCGTAAACGCGATGGCATAAGCGATCGGCTGAAGCGAGATGCCATAGATCTTCGACTGGATCAATACCGCAAGCACGATCGGCGACAGGAACTGCCATACCGGGAAATGCCGAAGTGACGGGTTCTTGATCTTCGCGACGAAATAGTACGTGTAGCCGTAGATGATCAGAAGCGCACCGCCTAAAAGGAAGATGAAATAGTAATCACAGCGGTGATAAACATTACTCTCATCGATGTAGAACACCAGAGGATAGAAAAAGTTGTGGATCAGGAGCATCCCCTCCACGACGAAAAGAAGCCCGAAGAAAATGATCTGCAGTTTCGGCACTTTCCTGTCGATGTGATTTACGACCAGATGGATGATGCCGACACCGGCCAGAAGGTTATAAAAGAACAGGTAGGTATTGCCGCCGATGCACACCATGCGCATCAGAAAACCCGCCTTACCGTCACAATAGGAGACATAGGCGTCTCCAACACAGTAAAGAATAGAGCTCAGAAGCATAACCAGAATGATGCGGCTCTCTTTCTTTCTTGCAGGAAGGCTCCAGCCCCTCGACAGAAGGAGAAGTAAAAGAAGAAACGCACCCGTTAGATCTGTAGCCAGAATTGTCGCCAGATTAATCGATGTATCCATATTCCCTCATTTTTGCCATCCAATCAAATCCTTACACAGTATAGCAACAAAAAATCGGGCAAACTATAAAAAGTACGTGAAATACATAGAATGTTTACAATTTGACATCCTTACGGGCGAAAAACTATTTTTTCTCTTATTTCTTATCGAAAAGATCCGCTCTTCTTACCGAAAAGGACCGCCCGGCAAGCTCCTTACCAGACCCTCGACAGGAAGGTCAGAAGAAGGTCCGGCCACTTCGCAACATCATCAAAGTGCGGGATCTCTCCCATGGGCGGGGGCGGAAGCTCTTCGCCTTCTTTTCTGTCCGGGAACTGTTCCAGAAGTTCTTTTACGCGGGCCTCGGAAACACGGACACCTCTTCCCTCTTTTACCGCCTTGACCGCAAGTTCGACCTGCTCCATGGTATAGGGCTCGCCGAATTCACCAGAGAACCACTTCTCGCTGCAGATGGATAATCCGTGAAATCCGCTTGGGAAAGCATAGTATGCGAAGGGCACTTTCTTCTCGCGGCAGGCTTTGGCGAACAGTGCGCTGTTTTCGACCGGCACGAGATCGTCGGTGACCGTCTGCCAGATGAATGCCGGCGGAGTATTCTCCGTGACATGATTCTCCAGCGAGAAATAGTCATATTCTTCCTTCGGTCCGTCTTTTCCGAGAAGAGCCCACATGGAGTAGATGTGGGTATATTCACCGGAAGTGATGACCGGATAACTTAAGACCAGAACGTCCGGGCGGTTCGAGACCGCATCGAGCTCCGGGTCCGGATCTTTTACATCGGAATAATGTACACCCAAAGAGCCGCAGACATGGGCCCCTGCAGAAAATCCGCAGACGGCGATCCTCTTCGGGTCAGCTCCGAACCTGTCCGCATTTTTCCGGATGATACGGAGCGCGCGGGAGATGTCGTTTAAAGGCTGATGAAGAAGCGGGACAGACATCGTGATATCCGTCGTGTAGGTAAGAACAGCGCAGTTCATGCCGCGATCGTAAAAGTCCTTCGCGACGATCTCGCCTTCCGGGGGCACGACCATGCAGTACCCGCCGCCGGGAACGACCAGCATGAAGGGGCGGATCGCATCCTTATCTTCTTCGTGAAGATAAAATCGAAGATTCGGCATAAAGCCGTAACCCGCCTCGTAGTTATATTCCTGCTCCTGCCAGATATTTTCCCGGAAATGCTTCATCGCCAGTACCTCAACACCTTAATGCACTTATCTTATCCTTTTTCCGACTTCCTGAAAAGCACCGTTTTTCGTGTTGTGGTATGATGGTCGAAAAGAATCGAGAAGTTTTTCCCCGAAGAAGAAACGGAAAAGATCATGGAAGAGAAGAAAAACAGGTTTGAAAAAGGGATACTGATCCTGCGGATCGTATTTTTCATCGGAGCCGCTCTGATGCTCCTTCTCTTCATCGCGCTTCTTTTCAGCGGCGCCGGAAGAAATATCGGCGGCGCATTCGGCATCTTCCTTTCCCTCGCCATTATGGCCTATGCCCTGTTCTTCCCTTCTATACGTGAAAAGAACCGGAAGCTTCGCGCAGAGGGCGGAAAGAAATGGTTTCTTCTTCGGGCGGTTCATATTCTTTCGATCATTTTCCTTCTTTATGCGCTCCTCGTCGCGGTCCTCATCGGCGTGTCCGCGCATAAGAAAGCCCCATCCTCCGACCGTCCGCCGGTCGTGGTCGTGCTCGGCTGCCTTGTAAAAAACGGCCGTCCCAGCCTCCTTCTTCAGGAGCGCATCGATACCGCCTACGAATACCTTTCCGCCCACCCGGAATGCTACTGCATCGTCACCGGTGGAAAAGGCTCGGACGAGGCGATGTCCGAAGCCCGCTGCATGTATATGGAGCTTCTGAAAATGGGGATCTCCGAAGAGCGGATCTTCATGGAGGAGCGCTCGACTTCCACACGGGAAAACCTCTCGTTCAGTAAGGAGATCATGGAAAGAGAAAACTTAGGCGACACCATGCTCCTGGTGACAAATTCCTGGCACGAACTGCGCGCACAGATGATCGCAAACAGTCAGGGTATCCCATGCGGAGGAGAAGGCGCAGATACGCCGATCTGGCTTCTTCCCTGCTATTATTTCCGTGAACTTTTCGGAGTCATTTACCAGCTGATCTTCTGATCAGAAAATCCCTAAAAAAACGTTATTCTTCCGCGACGACCTGACAGGTCTCATAGCCGTAGTAAAGGAGCCGACGGATCTCTTCATGCCCGATCTTTTCCCCGCAGATCAGGACCGGTACTGCCGGCGGGCAGGAGGTGTCCGAAAGATGCGCGATCCGTCCGAAAGCTTCTTCTGTTTTCACGATTTTCGGAAGCTTCATGGCCGCTTCGCGGATGCTCATTACGCGCTCCGGAAAAGTCGGAGCGATAAGGTCCGTTTCTTCCTCGATCGGTGTCTTCGCCGGTATCTTCAGGATCGCGTCGACCGCGGCTTTTATCTCTTCTTTTGTGTTATTCGGAGATACCATCAGGACCACTATATCGGGGTCGGAAAACTCGACTTCGACCGAGGGGGTATTCGCACGGAGAATCCTGGCAAATTCCGTTCCCCCGTACCCGAGCGATTTCGTTCTGATCGTGATCTTTAAGAGCTCTTCCCCGATAAGAGAAATACCTCCCGATATAAGACGCGCCTTTTCGTCCTTCAGGAACTCGCAAGTCCTCTGAAGATCACTTCGATACTCTTTGAAAAGATAGGGATTTACGCGGTCCAGGGACTGCAGGATCAGCCAGGAAGGGCTCGTCGAGGCAAAGAGCGACATCGCGCGTTTTACGTCTTTTCCCGAAACCGGAAGAAGCTCGCTTTTTACATGAAGATAGGCCCCGCCCGTCAGCACGGGAAGCGTCTTATGCGCGGAGTCGCAGCACATGTCGGCGCCAAGAGCGGTCGGGTGGATCGGATCTTTTAGAAAATGAAGATAGGCGCCGTGGGCATTATCGACCATGAGGATGGTCCCGTAGGCATGGCAGCGCTCCGCGATACTTTCGACCGGAAGGATATGTCCCGTGTAGTCCGGGCTCGTCAGATACACTCCGATCGGAAAACAGCCGTACTTCTCGTGCCCGATCACCAGGGCGTGCTCCACATCTTTTTCATCGATATCCGTAGAAATGCACGTACCTTTTTCGGACCTTATCCATTCACAGTCGATCCCCAGGAGCGCGCAGGCCGTAACAAATGACTTATGAACATTTCTCGCCGAAAGCACCCACGGGGTCCCGCCGATGCGTCTGGTCATGGCCAGATACAGCATCGCGCGGATGCATATGGAGGAGCCTTCGGTGGAGTAATATGTGTCGCAGGAAAAGACCTCGGACGCGTTCTTTTCACTCTCGGCAATGATGCTTTCCGGATGGAAAAGATCGTCCGCTGTCTCGATCTCGGTGATGTCGTAGGGAGTGATCGCCGAAAAAGCGCGGTCGTAGGCGCTTCGCGGGTCCGCGCATGCATCTTTCCCTTTGTGGCCGGGCATGTGCATACGCACGGAATTGCGTTCCGCGTAATCTTTTACGAAATCACATATCGGTGTGTTCATAT
>JAEEGF010278205.1_pt1 | contig 12887 bp, 12 predicted proteins | sample 9134171 | NCBI WGS metagenome assembly JAEEGF01 (sample SAMN16246542, study PRJNA631951) | gut metagenome | biome: gut microbiome; feature: rumen; material: AP-attached | host: Bos | place: Iran: Karaj | collected 2018-10 | reverse complement strand
AGTGAAAGATGTGGAAGGAAACTATGAGTAAAACGTCACACCTTGGACACACGTTAAATATCGATGTTTTAACCAGTTATGACTTGTTGTGACTGTGACCTCAATCATTAAAATACAATACAACCGATGAAAAGTATATTTGAAACGAAAATTAGTCTTTACAGCAATGTGGAAGACAACGTCGGCACGGAAATCTCCCTGCACGACTTCCTCTTCTGCGATCAGTACAAGGAACAGATTGAAGCAATCCGTTCCATTACAGATGAAGAAGTGCAAAAGAGCCTGAAGAAGCAGTTGCCACAGGCAACCATCTCTGGCACATTTGCTCCTACTCGAAAATCGGAAAACCTCGTGTGCCATTCGAACCTACTCTGTATTGACATTGACAAGAAAGACAATATGAACGTTGACTGGTTCGATAATTTGAAACAAGAGTGGCACAACATCCCCCACATTCTATATGCAGCGCATAGTGTGCGTGGTGAAGGTTGGTTTGCCATTTTTCGGATTGCCTATCCAGAAAAGCATCGTGCTCAGTTTGAATCTTTGCGTAGAGACTTCGCCAAAAGTGGACTTGTTATTGACAAGTCCTGTAAGGATGTGAGTCGGATGCGAACCATATCATACGATCCCAATCCGTATGTGAATGAAAATGCTACATTATATAATAAGGTGTGGATTGATCCAAGACCAAAGTTCCGTGCTCAATATAGCGGAGGTGATGATATGGAGCAAGTAGAAAGATATTGCTGTGAAATTGTCAACCGTGGCATAGACATTACCGTCACGTACGATGAATGGTTTCATGTGGGAGCTGCTCTGGCATCACTTGGTGAGCGTGGGCGCCACCTGTTCCATTTGGTCAGTTCACAGAATGACAAATACAAAGCAGCCGAAACAGACAAAAAATTTGATGAGTGTCTGCATCGTGTAAATAGAATTTCTATAGGGTCTTTCTTCTACATCTGTTCCATTCATGGAATAACCTGGAAGGACAATTCGTGATATTATTCCATAGACATCATGCATCTAAGATGTTGATTTGTCTAACCTTCGGAAGGAAGGAGGTGAACTACGGAAAAAAGACATTTTTTCTTTTTATATATGGCTATATCTTTAAAATGATTAAGAAAATGGACAAACAAAAGATTCATTATTGCTTCACTTTGTCAGATAATCAGGTGGAGTACCTTCGCAGCAAGAAATACAGGATAGACCGCATGGATTGTTTCATGTCGCTTGTGACTCTCGCTGCTCGAGAAACGAAACTGGTACAGATAAGCAAGACTCAACAGGTTGAAATCTTGCTCGGCCAAGTGATGGTTGACAATACCCGACTTGCCAAGCTCTGGAATAAAGACCGCAAGACGGTTCCCAAACTGATAGAGGCGATGGAGGCTCTGGGTATTTCCTCTTCACAGAAGGTAGGAGATAACCGCATCCATACGCTTCATGCTTTTTCGGGCTGGTATGTGGATGGCATGTTTGTCAAGAATCCCTTCGCAACAAGAAGGAATGCCGATGGCACTGCAATCGTCACCGCGGAAGTTCCACCTGCCAAGGTCATCACTATCGAGGTGCCAGATGACAGAAACAAAGGTGCGGAAGATTCTGACTCTGATAGCGACAATTCCCAAGGAGGAAACGCGGGTGTGATTCCGTCTGCCGATAGCAGGGTTCCCCATCCATCACCACCATCTAATGATAGTAACAATGTGGGTAAATCTGTGAAGGATGGAAAGACTTCCGATTCTTCTCAGAACAACATTTCCCATCAGTCTGCTGACATCCCTTCTTCGCATGTAGAAGCCGATGGCAGTCAGAATGAAGGGAAAAGAAAAGACGAACCATCAGCACAGCAAGAAGGACAACCGCTAAATCCTAACAGTAACTCGTCTGATGGCAGTGGAGACTACAGTCAGAAATCTAATGGCTATTCCAACCCGAATGGCTTCCATAACAACGAGTGACTGTCCTGAAGGACTCTGGTTTGCGACCTGCGCTGCCCAACCATCCCAAGGGAAGTTTGCCAATACAGGCTGCAAGGAAAGCCGAAACGGACTTCTAAGCCCAGACGGGAACTTCGGAGTTAAAAGACCCGATTTTTTAGAGGGACTTTTCGAGAAATCCTTTTGTAGTACAGAACAGGTGTCCCTGTTTCTGTCCTCCTAAAAACTTCTCGGGCTACTCGCAGGCTCGCAGACCGTGTCCTTCTTTCTAACACTTTTTATTTCATCCCTTTCATTAAAAGATATTGACAATGAAGAAAAAGAACATAACAAAGAAACCACCGACCAGAGTACATGCTTTCAGGTGTACGGATGAAGTCTGGTCACAACTCAAAGAACTTGCCAAGGAATGTGGCATCAGCCTGAACCGCTATCTCACAGAAACAGGTTTGAAGCATCATCCTCGGCTGCGACTCACCAAGGAAGAGGTAGATGCCCTGAACTCATTGGCTATTGCCAGAACTGACCTGATAAAAATCAGCAGTGTCCTTCAAGGAAAAACGGAAGAGGAAAAGTTGAAACTCTTCAAATCGGAGAAGTTCATGGCATGGTGGATAAAGTCTGTCGCAGAACTCGTCCAACATTGGTACAGCATCGAAGAGAACATTTCATCACCTGTACTGACCAAAGAAAGGAGTGCTATATGATTATGCTCGCTAAAGTTGTACCCTACGGCGGCAATGCCGTAAGGTACGCATTGGAGAAAGAGAAGGCAAAGTTGGTCAAGGTAAACCACATGCCTAAAGGTATCGACCCGACTGCCATCTGGTATTTGATGAAGCATCACTGCCAGCTGCATCAGCAGGACAGAACAGTCGGGCGAGCTTTGGAACGTCTCATGGTTCAGTTTGTAATCTCCCCCTCCAAGGAAGAGGCAGCAAACTTCACCATGAATGACTGGGCGACCCTTCAAGATGAAAGTCTGGAAACAATGGACTCCATCGAAATTATCCCCGAGGGTATGAAGAAGGAGGTCAAGACTAATTTCCGCAATTCAATGAATGTTGGTGGACTTCACTCCGATTCCAAGTCGGGAACGCTGCACCTTCACATGGACTGCTGCCGTGTTGACCTTGACGGAAACACCAACGATGTCCACGATATACACAAGAGGGCAATGATGGCTGCGGAAATCATCAACATGAGACATGGATGGAAACAGCCACAGGAAATACGTGACATGCGGAAAGCGGAGATAGCGGAGTTCTGCGAATACACCCTACAGAAGATGCAGGAGTTTGACATTGACTTCTACTTCAAGATGCTTCGCATGAAGGGCTACGAGATTACACCTCGATATGACAAGAGCAAGAAACTTGTCGGCTATACCATCGGCAAGAATGCATCTGTATTTAAGGCTTCTGAGATAGGACGTAAATACATGGCATCACAGCTTGAAGCCACATGGAAGAAGTTACATCCGAAGCCTGTTCAGGTCAAGGTCAAGGTGAAGCCAGCTTCACCAACTGTTATATCAAGCAACCGTCCGTCTCGCCCAGTAACTCCAAAGCCGACATCTACCCAGGCCAAAGTTCAGCCGAGTGTTCAGCCCAAGCCTACACTAGCCAAGACCGTTTTCAACATCGAAACTGGCAGTGAGGTCAAGAAGGTCTGGATTCCTGATTCGGTCAAGGACATCTTCTTCAATGAGGCTCAGGTTCCTGAAGGCAATGAGATTGCAACAGTCGAGAACGTTGCCCATACTGCCATGCTTCTCTTTGCTAGCTACATCGATGCCGCTACGTCCATGTCCGAATCTTGCGGAGGTGGTGGCGGTTCCGCTCCTGAATCTGGCTGGGGCAAGAAGGATGACGAGGACGAACGTGCCTATGCTCGCCGATGCCTCCAGATGGCTCAGTCCATGTGTAAGCCAAAGTCAATTAAACGTGGTTATCATCGTTAAATCAATTCCATATGTCAAATATCAGAAAAAGTAAAAACCATGAGAATATGCCCGACTTCGATGAAATGATGACCGAAGTCGAAGAGGATATTCAGGAGAAGGATGCCGAGGATGCTGTGGTTAATCGTGCGCCAGAACTCAAAAAGCTGAGTGAGGACATTAACAAAGCCACAAATACTTGGATCAATGCCACTCTTCAACTGGAGTCCGCCATCCAGCAGTATCAGCGATGCGAAAGGAAACTGGACTCTACTGTCACAGACATCCGCGGCAAGGTTGATGCCATCAATACGCATATTGACAAAGTCCTTGAAGACGCACCCACAACCCTGAAAGTCTCAGTGAATGTGGCTGATGCAGACTGGCAGAAGATACAAGACCTGTTTGACCAGGAACATAAATGGATGCTTGCAAAGATGCAAGAGCATATCCGTGAAGTCAACGCCATGTTTGTCGAAGAACGCAAGAGGGTTCAGAAACGATACAAGGAATATGACGGGTGCTATCTGGGACATTATGCCCAGTGGTTCTTCTGGTTCTTCTTCGTCTTGGGCTTCTTCCTGTTCACGGCTGTCATTGTCATGATGGTTGGCAAATGGCTTAACTGGTTTTAATCATCTAATATTCCCAAAATGGTTTGTGAGTCTCATTTTGGGAACAATCAACCCACTGATAATCGGCATTGGTGCTGAAAAACAGTGGGGTTATTCGTTTTGTTTTCAATCTTGAAAAGATTATTTATAATTCTACGTAGCAATTTGAATCATGTGGAATAGCGACTCCTTTTGCCCGAGGGTGAGTCTGAATAATTCTTCTCAAAACATTTAATGCGTTAAACACTTTACCTGATATGTCAAATTGTTCAGTGTAATAATCTTTTGAGTATTGCAAATTCAAAAGATTATGCGCTCCTCCTTTGCTCCTTTTTGCTCTTACCTTATTCAATACCCCATGTATTTCCTTCACACTTTCTGGCTTTATTATTTGCAACCATTCCTTAAATAATTGCAATGTTCCTTTTTCTTTTTTTATTTGATAATCGCCATCCTGAGTGTATGAAAACAATTCAAGTCCAAATTTGTCCAAACAAAAAAAATCTTTGTTCAAGTTCTCTACTGTAATGATTTCTAATTGTCTGTAAAACTCATCCAGGTTCCTATTTGTTGGAAGCAAAAGCATCTCAAAATCTCTTAATCTATCATCATCACGAAGAAAATAATATGAGACAATCGGCTTCCCCCATATATGGTTTGTCAACACATACAAATTTTCGATCTCTTCGATAATAGCTCTAAAAACAGTTCTTGGAAAACACCAACTTCCTAACAATTGATTCTCAAGAAAGTTCTTCAAAACCTTACATTTAGATGAATCGACAATCATTTTAGAATACCATTTTTGTTGAGCTACAGCAGGGAGAAAATTTAAATCTCTCAAAAAAACAGCAACAACATAATCGTCTCCATTGCGTCCTATACTAAACGAACTCAAGTAAATATCCTCAGAATCATCGACAGTATTATATGCGTAAATTGAGCCAAAATAATCCCGAAACTTATAGTCGTAACGTGGGTCAATAGCATAATGATGTAAAATATCAATATTAAAAAATCGACATTTCAATTGCGGTTTTCCTAATGCTAACATTTTCGAGAATGGTCTGTCGTTAAAACTTGACACGTCTCGTTTGTTTTCAAGAACTCTTTCCGTTGGATAAATACTGTAATCTCGGAAAGAAAGCGAAGGAAGTAGTGTTATTTGCTTTTCTATTGATTCTGCATCAAACGATTTGATATATGTATTGCCAACGTCTCCTGTTATTATTTCTATTTCCCCTTCTTTTATCAGTTCAATTAAACATTGAAGTAATTCATCTTGGGTACAATCATAGCCTAAGTCATATATGGAACAACCATTGTAACCTAACGAATTGACAAAATTGTTAAATACTTGTTGTAGAATATGATTTTTCAATTCTTCCATAAACGTTTATCTTTCGTGTATCAATCTTAGTAAAATGAATTATTTCATAACGCATCGTTATAATGAAGACAATTCTTCTGTTAAAGATAAAACGGAATCTTTCTTGCCAGAATATACTTTAGTTTTATATCGTTTATCCAATCTGTATTTCTCGATAGTTAGTTTCTTCTCGTTATCTGCAAAGAAATAATCCGAGATACGCAATCCTACGGCAGCCCTGTCTATATCTATTTCATCATTAGGAACTTGCTGTTTGTCATATATGGCTATATCGGCAGACAACAATGAACGGATATTCATTGATGGAATTCTTTCGAATCCATTAGTTTCTAATTCCTTAATCAACTTTTCTGTCTCCCTTTTGTTAATTCTCTTTTTTGTAAGTTTATAAATCAAAAAATCAACTTTATGTAACCCTTCAAATGTACCACAGTTAACACCACGCACCTTCACATATCCTTTTTGACAGAAGTCTTTCAGCCCATCAATATATCTGTCAACTAGCAAGCGAACAATGGCTTTCTGAAATATTGGGTCTATAGAATTTTTTTTATTTGTTCTTATGTCATTATTTAATGGTTGAGTCATTTCCCTTAATTCGTTTACACATTGGGACAAGTTACGATTGTATTTGTGATTATCTTCATTGAAGGCATGTCCTTCATCATAAATGGCAGATATATCTATTTGTGCGTATGGTGCTTTGTGGAGATAAATTGCCTTTGTTGGATTTATCTTCCCTTGCCTTAACAGCATGATTATTTCTGTGGCAGCAATTTCTTCATATCCATAGAATGCTGTCCCATTAGCTAATTCGCGAAAAAAAATATGTTGCTCTATTATCTTTCTTGAGTACTCATCATTGCGATTGCCCGTCTTATCTATGTTTGAACGTCCAACGGTCTCATATAAATGTTCAAGTGGCATAGGACATGAAAGTACTCCCTTGCTTACTTTTTCTTGAATAACCTGACGTAACAGCCCCCATACCGATGTGGGTGCTGCTTCATACATATTGCTCACGGCAAATTGATCTAGATAAAGTATCTTTCTCCCTTTTCTCATATAAAGTAGTCAATCTATTCAAGAAATTCTTTCACCGGAATCTTTGTCAATCCACGGTCTAAAGCCTGATACATATATCTTGCTCCAATGGACTGGTAAGGTATCCATTTTTTACATTTTCTGGAAATACTATCAGGAGTAACTATCTTTGTATTATACAACCATTTATAGGCTTGTAAAAATGCTCCATCTTCATATGGCAAAATATTTTCTCTTTGTAGAAAAAAAATCAGATACATTTTGGAAGTCCATTTCCCAATACCTTTTATTTTAGTAAGTTCTTTTATAACGTCTTCATCTTCAAGGTCATTTATATAGTCAAAATCAATTGCGTTGGAAGATACCATAATCGCAAAATTACGAATATAACTACTTTTAGCATTTGATAGCCCAATACCACGAAGTTGCTCAACCGTTAAATTTGCCAGAGTTTCAGGACGAATTGTATTGTCACATAAAAGTAGTAAGCGCTGTAAAAGCACCTTCTTGACACCAGAAGAAATCATTTGGCCTACGATTTCTCTAACGAGGAAATGAAATTCATCAGATGTTGAATTGTAGGAGTTGATTTGTAAATCTCCAATTTCTTCAATGACTCTTCTAAGCCTGGAATCAGCATGTTTAAGATGCTCTATAATCTCTTTATTTACTCCCATGTTTCCAATACGTGTTGTATTCGAACTCGTAACGTTGTTTTTTAACGTTCTCAGTTATTGAACTTACAGAAGGATATTCTTCATATTAACATCGTTTCATTATAAGGCAAACTCTAATGCTGTATTTTTAATCCATTCAATTGTTTCGTCTTTAGCATTTATAGATTTTGCATAGGCAAGCAATACTGTAACAAACTCCTGAAGAGATATTGAACGTTCAATAGAATAAAGTCTAATTTTTACAAAATCCATGATTGATACTATCGAACAAAAATACCCATTTCTTCCGTATTTGGAAGCTGTTTCTTTTACTGCCTCGGCATCATACATAACTGCTTTACCATATATAAATAATGTGTTTGTCAGTTTTGCATATGCGAATTTTTTGATAGCATGCTCCACGTCAATTTTTGCAAAGTCTTTATCTTTTACCTCAATTGACGAGACAATATTTCCTTCATTATCAAACACATCAATATCGCCAACCTCTTTTGATGATGCACCGCTTTCGTTTACTTTATGTGGAACTACTACTCTTGTTCCACCATAGTAGAAATGCTCGATTGCGGCAACAATAAGAGGACACATTTCACCTTCAAGTTTTGACTCTGTTACTTGACAAACATAGTCAAGAATTATCTGAGGGCCAGTGAAGTCTCCGAGTTCTGAATCTGGAAGTTCGTATTTCTCTGCCACAGCATTTGTTATTTCTGCCATATTCGCAAGTGCAGATGATAGGTATATCTTTGCTGCTGCTGAACTTTCTACTTTTGACAAGATTGATATAACCGACTGAAGAGTTTTCATGTCTTTTCCTCTTCGCACCGCATTGTCGGTTGTCAATCTTGGAAATCTGGCAGGCTTATTAAGGAATGGTTCATTTGAACCACCTAGACTATTTGGCATAATTTCACGTTCAAATGGAACTAAGACCTTATGACAAAGACTTCTTGCATCGTAGGCTCCTTCTGAGTCATCTCCAGCTTGAAGGCTTAATGCATCAATCTCTTCATTGGTGGCTTTCGCCAACAATCCATTGACTAAAACATACTTGTATGTCTTATGTGTGCCGTTTAATACTGATTTTATTTCTCTGCCTACTGCATCATTACGAAAAGTAGGATTTTTCGAAAGAGTCAAAAGGATACTCTTTGCTGATGTTTCTGATACTTTTTTCATACTATGTCGAATAGAGTTTGTTGAACACTACAATAAACGATGGGGGTTCTATGTTTGAGCACATCAATAACCATAGAAACGACAGCCTTACCTAAATTACAAGGTACGGCATTTCCTATTTGAGTATATTTAGACGACTGCGAGCCTTGAAACTCATAATCGATAGGAAATGTTTGTAGGATAGCTGCCTCTTCAACGGTCATTCTTCTCAAGAATGAAGGCGCATCTTGAAACTTCGCTTGTGTAATATCCTTAGAAATCCTCTCATGATACCCTTTAATCCATGGCTCCTCACCATCGTACAATTCCCTTTCATCAATGATTGGTGTTTTATTTCCTCCCATTGACGCTGGTAGTGTTGCACAATAGCCATCAATTTTAGTTGGGCGACCTAATCCATTGAATAACATACCTGCATAAGGAGACTTCCTCATGACAGGATTTGCTGCTAATGTGATTTTGGCTTTGCAAGTGCCCTTGTTATTTCCTTCACCAGCTCTATCTAATACACTTAATGCCTTTCTAACTGTTGGAGCCACTTTGTTGTAGTCTTTTATCATATATTCCCAATCAGGTACAAAGTGACTATTGCCTTGTATTCCAACGACAAATATTCTTTCGCGTGCCTGTGGAACATCGAAATCTGAGGCATTAAGTATCATATAGTTTACAGAATAACCTAACGCTCTCATTTCTGATAAAAGTTTTTCTCGAATTGGCTTCCACTTCTCCAGAGCACCTAAAGCTTTGACATTTTCCATAACGAAAGCCTTGGGTTTAACTATGGAAATAGCCTTAAGATAACTCCATATCAACTGGCTTCGCTTATCGTTTATATCCATTTTCCCTGCAACAGAGAATCCTTGGCATGGAGGACCACCAATAACAAGATCGACGTTTTCAATAGACGGAAAATCTTCTAATATCTCATTGATGTTTCCTTGAACAATATGGTCACCAATGTTCTTTCGATATGACATACAAGCTTCCTTCATCATGTCATTTGCAAAGATGATATGGGCACCAGCTTTAATAGCACCTATATCCAACCCACCTGCACCCGAAAATAGTGAAACGGTATTTATATTGTTACGCTCGTTTTGCTCTTTTATAGTCATATTATGAATAATTATAAGTCGTTGATTAAATCTTTGGGACTTACATCCAAATGCTTAGCAATTTCTCTTAGTTGCTCTAACGAAGGCTGGCTTTTATTCTGAGACCATCGGCTTATCGTAATCTCTGACTTTCCCATTTTTTCTGCAAGCCAACGATTTGTTATGTTCTTTTCTGCAAGAACGACCCTAATTCGATTTGTTGAAGTTACCATGTTACTTATATTTTTCTACAAAGGTAACAATAATATTTAATTAATTATCAAAATCCGATAAACATTTAGCATTATTTATTGTTTTTTTCTCTGTTTGGAACTTCTATATATCAGTTTGGGTTCCGACGTTGCTGGGAGAAAATTCGTTTTTAATCTTGTGTATCATCAAAAAGACTACAGATACTAGAAGTTTACTATTCTAACCTTAAGGTTTAATCTCATGCACATAATAATAATGGTTTTATCCTAGTCTACGAACTTGTACATCAAGGTCAGTATGACCCAATGTAAAACTGCGACGAACTGTCGCAGTTTAAAATCGCCATCGAAGAAGCATATCCAACAAGCGATAATAACAGCTCAGAATCTGCACATTTTAGTGCCTTTTGCGCGTTTCGTAAAGTTAAAAGTGTTAAATTTTCGATTCTTTATCGCTCATAGAATTTACGTCTTCACTTTTCTACCGTTTAAAGATGAAAACACTGATATACAATTAGTTATAGATACTCTAGTTGTAGCGGCCTGACCTCGATAACCATTCCCAACAGTGTGACCAGCATCGGCTCTTCTGCGTTCGATGGGTGCAGCGGTCTGACATCAATAACATGGAACGCGAAGAACTATCCTGCGTTCTCTGGTGATTCATCCCATCCATTTTATAAAATTAGGACTCAGATAACGGAGTTTGTTATAAGTGATGAAGTGACAAGTATTCCGGCATATATGTGTTACGGAATGAGCAACCTAAAATCCATAAACATTCCCAACAGCGTGACCAGCATCGGCTCTTCTGCGTTCTCGGGCTGCAGCGGCCTGACCTCTGTGACCATCCCCAACAGCGTGACCAGCATCGGCTCTTCTGCGTTCTCTGACTGCAGCGGCCTGACCTCGGTAATCATTGGTAACAGCGTGACCAGCATCAGCTCTTATGCGTTCTTTGGCACGAAAATAAAGTCTCTGACGATAGGTAGTGGCATACAGACGATAGCATCCAATGCTTTTGGTTTTAGTTCTTCTGCAAACGGGCCAACACCACCGGTAAAGGTGGTTTGGCTGGCAAATACTCCGCCAAGTGGTTATGAAAATGTAGCAGGCACTGTAAATTATGTAGCAAACAACCTATATACGAAACTTAGCAATGCAACAGTTTATCCTTTCCTAAATTCGATGTTTGAGGTTGATGGAATAAAGTATGTGCCTGTGAGTCCATCTGAACGCACATGTGATGCAATAGACTGTATGTATGACGCTTCTGCAGAGAATATCAATATAGGTAAAACAGTCTCATTTAAAGGTGTGGCCCTAAATGTAAAGGATATCAAACCTTATGCCTGCTATATGAATAACAATATAAAAAGTATAGACATAAGTAATGATGGTTCTATAGGACAATTCGCTTTCAGCCAAGCAGGTATGGAGAAGGCGATAATAAAGAACAATGGGGAAATTGGCAATTCTGCTTTTAGTTTTTGCCCTAAGTTAAAGACTGTAGAATTAGGTCAAGACATTACATCTATTGGCTCCTCTGCATTCCAAAACTGTACAATGCTTGAAAGTATAGATATACCTGACAATGTGAAGACCTTGGGCTCCGGTGCTTTTTATGGCTGTACGTCTTTGAAATCTGCTAAAACAGGCAATGGCATTAGTTTGCTTAAAACTCAGACATTTAGTGATTGCACAAGTCTTGAAAACGTGGAGATAGGAACTAATATTACGAAGATATCAGGAAAAAGTGGCACATATAGTAATTATGGATGTTTCTATAATTGTAGTTCCCTGGAACAGATAAAAGTACCTGGAAACGTCAAAGAAATAGAGGATTATGTGTTTAATGGTTGCACAGGATTAAAAAACGTGATTATAGACAATGCGGACACAGAATTGAAATTAGGCAGTAACGGCTCAAGTCCTATCTTCTCAAGCTGTCCGCTTGACTCTGTGTATATAGGAAGAAATATATCATATCCTACCGCAAGTAGTTACGGATATTCGCCTTTCTATCGAAACACATCACTCCGCACTGTGCATATAACAGATAAAGAGACAGAGATATCAGAGAATGAATTCTATGGATGCACAAACCTGAAGAACGTAAGGATAGGTGACGGAGTGACTTATATTGGTAACTGGGCGTTCAGCGGTTGTTCAAGTATTGAGTATTTCTCTTTTGGCTCAGCTATGCAGTCTATAGGCAAAGAGGCATTCTCTGACTGTACGTCTATGACAAAACTGATAAGCCACGCTATGACTCCACCAGTATGCGATTCGCAGGCTTTGGATGACATCAGTAAGTGGGAGTGTTCGCTTTCAGTTCCTAAGGGCACAGTGTCAAGCTACCAGCAGGCAGCGCAGTGGAAGGAGTTCTTCTTTATTGACTCACTTGCTGTAATGGGTGACTGCAACGGCGATGACGCAGTAACTATGGCTGATGCCAATGCAGTGGTGAACTACTTCCTTGCAAAGGGTACTGACGGTTTCGTGGAAGGAAACTTTGACGAGGAGGCTGCCGACGTGAATGGTGACGGAGAGATTACCATGGCGGATGCCAACCAGATAGTCAACATATTCCTTAGTGGAGGACAATAAGAGTAAGCCTCCGGGAGGGTCTCCAGGTAATGGAGATGTCTTGAGTATGATGATTATTTCAGATAATAAAGCAAGCCGTCTGAGAGCGATGTTGTTCTCAGACGGCTTGTCTATTACAGGGTGTATAAGAGATTCTTATTTTCTTTCAAGCAGCACCACGTTCTCCACGTGTG
>JAEEGF010004690.1_pt1 | contig 12888 bp, 8 predicted proteins | sample 9134171 | NCBI WGS metagenome assembly JAEEGF01 (sample SAMN16246542, study PRJNA631951) | gut metagenome | biome: gut microbiome; feature: rumen; material: AP-attached | host: Bos | place: Iran: Karaj | collected 2018-10 | reverse complement strand
CGATCAATGCCGAAAACGCACCGATATGGTTGAAGATTCTCATAAGCTTAAAAAACCAGAAAGATTCTTTGGCCTGCCGAAGAATCTTTCTGGTAATTACTGTTAAAAGAAGAACATAAAGCTATTTGAAAAGGAAGCTTACTCCGATGTTGAGAGTGTTCCTGTAGGCTATCTCATCGTTATATCCAATGTCCTTGTTGTCTTTCAAGCACTTGGTGAGACCGAAGTCATATCCGCCTCGGATAACTACAGCATCCGCGACAGTAATGCCTAAACCTACACCCCACTGGGCATCGATAGGTCTGATACTCGGATAGGTGTTACCTGTGCTGAAGCAGTTGCCACCGACACCCAAGTTAAGACGGGGACCTGTGAACACCGCGATACCGAAACCGGAGTCTCCGGCAGGGAAGGTGTACTTCAGGTTAACGGGGATATAGAAATAATTGCAATGATAAGACTTGTTTTTCTTTTCGGAAGAGTTTCCGAAAGTGAAGGTCTTGCCATAATGCATTATGCTGAGACCAGGCTCGAGAGTGAAACCCTCAATAGAGGAGAATGGATAGTCAAGCATGATTCCGAAATAGAAACCAGGCAAGGACTCAAAACCAAGAGCCTTGGCTTTGGCGGCGCTTTCTCCGGAAAGACTCAGCATTGAATAACCGCCACCGAAAGACCAAACTCCGTCGATGTTTGAGATCTGGGCAAAGGTCTTCGGACCGGCAAGGAGCATGAAAGCTCCGATGATAGTAAAGATTAACTTCTTCATATTTAAGTGATTAATAAAAAATTACTTTATCTGCGGCAATCCAAGATCCTCAAAAGTACGAGGTGCGGGTTTGCCAGGAAGATCCTTGTGGGACTTCTGAGTCTTGACCTGCTCAAGAGCCACCTCGATAGCCTTAAGGAGTTGCTCGTCAACACCGGAATATTCCTTGATCGGATCATTGTCAAGAAGGATGTCAGGATCGACACCGTAATTCTCGATGATCCACTCTCCCGTCTTAGGATCGAAACTGGTCGACCCAGGAACCCTGACATCAGTGCCGTCCATGTAAGGAAGGGATCCACCGATACCGACGATTCCACCCCATGTTCTCGTACCTATCACGGTTCCCAGATTATTGGCCTTGAAGCCCCAAGGGAACAGGTCGCCGTCCGAGGCGGAGTACTTATTGATCAGTAAGACCTTGGGTCCTGTGTGAGTGCCATCAGGAATAGTCCTGACACGGCTGGATCCGCGACCCGCGTTCAAACGGTAGGCGGTTCTGAGGAGACGCTCGATGATCATCGGGGAGACATTTCCGCCACCATTCTCACGGTCATCGATAATGAGGGCCTCCTTGTCGAGTTGTGGATACCAGTAACGGGCGAACTCATTGAGTCCCTCCGCACCCATGTCGGGAATATAGATGTAACCGACTTTGCCGCCAGACTTTTCCTCTACGGTCTTGATGTTGTTCTGGACCCACTCGTAATGCTCAAGAGGATACTCGTCAGCGATTGGCCTGACAACGACCTTGCGTCCGCCCTCGGCAGCTTTACTGTTGACAGTCAGCTCAATGAGCTTGTCAGCCTTGCCAATGAGCAGCTTGTAGATATTGTCCACATCCTTAAGAGACTTTCCGTCGATGGCGGTGATATAGTCTCCCTCGGAGATGTTCATCCCGGGTTCAGTGAGGGGGCTGCGGAGTTCCGGCCTGTAGGTCGCTCCGGCATAGATGTGGTTGATCTTGAAATAGTCCTTGTCTTTGCTGACCTTGGCGCCGAGAAGACCCATAGGGATGCGGTCCGGTTTGGGATAAGGGCCAGGATTGACGTATGCGTGACCGCTGGCCAATTCCGCTATCATCGCTCCAAGGATATAGTTGAGGTCGAGACGAGTCTTGACATAAGGGAGAAGCGGCTCATATTTGGCCTTGACACCCTTCCAGTCGCGCCCGTGCATATTCTCCGTGTAGTAACCGTCACGGAAGGCTCTCCAGACCTCATTGTAAACTTGAGGCCACTCCTGGGAGTAGTCGACCAGGGCGTACATGTTGTCAGCGTCGATTTCCTCGCCTCCGCCAACTTTGGGTGAAGGGAAATTGACCACCGTGCTCTTGCCTCTGCTTGACAGGACGGCCTTCTTGTCACCAAGCCTGTAGCTGATCATTCCATCAGAGCAATCTTCTGTCTTGCCGGAGGCGAAATCATAGGTCTTGACACCGGCTCCACCGAAACCGCCGCGGCCTCCAGCCATAGGACCGCTGGCTCCACCGTAGAACCAGATTTTCTTCCCGTCGCAGAAGAAAACCCTGCCGCTGACAGGAAGCTTCACTGCCCTGTCGATCAATCCTTCCGGATCAATCTTTGTTTCGGTCACTTTCTGCTCACCCTTGTCTCCAGGCTTATCACCAGGTTTCGCGCCGGGACCGTCCGGACGACCAGGACGCTCGGGAGCGGCCTTGGAGTCCTCTCCAACGGGAGCGGATTCACTATCGGTAGGAAGCAGAGGAGAAGGAGTGTCTTTGGCCAGCATCACCATGTAGGTCCCGGTCATGCTGCTGTACGCATAGTTCCACTCAATCCGGCTATAGATGGGGTTCAAATCTCTTTCAGAGGTGAATATCAAGTATTTCCCATCAGATGAGAAGATAGGGGAACCGGAATCGTACCACTTCTCGGTGACAGGATACTCTTTGCCTGAGGCGATCTCGCGGACATAGACTATGCTCATGTCGTTGGAAGCGGGCTTGGTGTAGGCCATCCACTTGCTGTCCGGGGAGAAGGAGACTCCGTAGAGACCCGCATCCGGATTAGAGTAGACAACCTTCTTGGTCTTGGCGACCGGATCCACCTCAACCAGACGGTTCTTGCGATCCGTGTAATAGACATGCTTTGAATCCGGAGCCCACATCAGGTTGCTGATGTAAGTGTCGTTATCCTTCGTGGCCTGGATGGTCGTGCCTGTCGCGGGCTCATAAAGATAAACCTCATTCTCTCCGGTGGAGTCACTGATGTAGGCGATGTATTTGCCGTCAGGGCTCCATGACGCGCCTCTCTCGTTAGCTCCCGGGGTCTGGGTGATATTCCTGGTTATGCCCTTGCCGACAGGAACATCGAAGACCTCACCGCGGGCAGTCACAGCCGCCCTCTTTCCGTCAGGAGAAACGCTGAAGCCGCGTCCGCTGACTTTCTTGAGCTCGGGACGGGAATAGACCAGGTCGGAAGTGAGGCTGATGTGGATCTGCTCGGCTTTCTTGGTGGCCGGGTCTAATTTGTAAAGGAAGCCTCCCTTCTCGAAAATGACCAGTTTGCCGTTGGTGCTGGGGAACTTGACGTCGAAATCCTCGAAATTGGTAACCTTGGATGTGGCCTTGGTCTTGGTGTTGTAGACGAAGATGTTCATCGTCATGTCACGGTCGGACGCGAAATAAATCTCATCACCGACCCACATCGGGAATATGTCCTGAGCGGGGTTGTCGGTGATCTTCTCGACCTTCTTCCCGTCATAGATCCAGACCTCGTCGGCCATACCGCCACGGTAGTATTTCCAAGTGCGGAACTCCCTCATAACGCGGTTGTAGGCCAGCTTCTTCCCATCGGGGGAATAAGAGCAGAAACCTCCCTCGGGGAGAGGAATCTCCTCGGGCATACCACCGTTGATGGAGACTTTCCAAAGCTTTCCGGGGAAACCGTCACCTGTCCTGTTGCGGTAGATGATGTACTTCCCATCGGGAGTCCATCCCATAACAATGTTATTAGGACCCATACGGTCTCCGAGGTCATCACGGCCATTGGTGGAGGTGTAGGTCATGCGAAGGGGCTCGCCACCCTTGGCAGGGATAACATAGACCTCACGGTTACCGTCGTACTCTCCGGTGAACGCGATGGTCTTGCCATCAGGAGAATACTTCGCGAACATCTCATATCCCACATGGGATGTGAGGCGGATAGCCTCACCTCCGGCAAGAGGGGCGGTGAACAGGTCACCAGCATACGAGAATACGACATCGGTTCCGTTGGTGGCGGGGAACCTGAGCAAGCGCGCTTCATCAGCATTCGCCACTTGGGAGAAAGCCAGGCCGCACGCCAGGGCCATCATTAGGATTCTTTTCATACTCTATGGATTAAACAATTACTTTACTATTCCAAACCTCTCGCCCGGAGAAGCGCGCCAGGATCGGGCTGGGCACCACGGAACATCATGTAGAGAACCATGGGCTCTTCGCTTCCACCCCTCTCAAGGAAGGTTTTCCTGAATTTGGCAGCGACCGCGGGATTGTAGATCCCATTCTGCTCAAAGAACTCAAACGCATCTTTATCAAGCACTTCCGACCAAAGGTAGCTATAATACCCGGCACTGTAGCCGCTGTTGAATATGTGATTGAAATAGGTTGTGCGGTAGCGAGGGATAATCTCATCGATAAGCCCCATCTCCTTGCAAACCTTTTCCTCGAACGCCGCCACATTGGGGCCACTCATCTTCTCCAATTCCTCCATGGTCAGCTCGTGCCACTTCATGTCAAGGATAGACGCGGCGCAAAGCTCGGAAGTCATGAAACCCTGGTTGAACTTGCGGGCATTGCCTATCTTCGCGACGAGGGAATCGGGGATGACCTCACCGGTCTTGTAATGTTTGGCGTACTCAGCGAGAATCTCTGGCTGGAAAGCCCAGTTCTCGTTGAACTGTGAGAAGGTCTCGACAAAGTCCCTCTTGACGCTGGTGCCGCTCACAGACTTGTAGGCGCACTTTGTCAGAAGGCCGTGGAGGGCATGCCCAAACTCATGGAACACCGTCTCCACATTGTCGATGGAGAACAGGGCCGGCTCAGTCTCAGTCGGGGAGGCCATATTACCGACGTTGACGATGATAGGACGCACATCATTCCCGTCTTTCCCCTTGTACTGCTCCCGGAAAGCGTTCATCCAGGCGCCTCCCCTCTTGGTGGGACGGGGGAAATAGTCAGTCATGAATATTCCGAGAAGGCTGCCGTCAGCGTCCGTGACCTTGAAGGTCTCGACCGCGGGATTGTACACTGGCCCCCCCTCAAGAGGTTCGACGTTGATTCCATAGACCTTGTGGGCAGCGGCGAAGACTCCATGGCGGACATTCTCCATCTGGAAATATGGCCTCGTCTGGTTCTCGTCAAGAGCATATTTGCGAGCCCTGACCTTGTCGGCATAGTAGAACCAGTCCCAAGGCTGGATCTTGGACCCCTTGGGAAGAGTACCTGCGGCGATGTCCTCATCCATAATTTTCTGCATATCAGCTACTTCCTGCTTGGCTTTCGCATTGGCGGCCGTCTGGATAGTGGCCAGAAACTCATCGACAGCGGCAGGATTTCCGGCCATCTGGTCATCAAGGACATAAGCGGCGAAGGTGTCGAAGCCAAGCATCCTGGCCTTCTCGGCCCGAAGCTTCAGGATGTCAAGGGCCAACGCTTTGTTGTCATATTCATTGCCATTGTTGCCTCTGGAAGAATATGCCTTGAACATTTCCTCGCGACGGTTCCTGTCCTCGCAAGAGGTCATCTCGTCAGTGTAAGACGAGACCGGGATCCCGAACTTGTCCTTGAAAGCGTTATTCTCGGCCAGCAGGTTCGTCCCGAACTTCTGCTGCAGTCCCGCGATCTTGATGTTGATCTCTTTCAGACGTTCCTGGGAGGCTTCGTCAAGGTCCACACCATTGCGGGTGAAACTCTTGTAGAGATCCTTCAGGACCATCTGCTGTTCCCTTGTGAGAGCGCTCTGGTCCGCGTCGTAGATGACTTTGACCCTTTCGAAGAACTTCTTGTTCATCGAGATGGCGTTCTCATGGGCGGTCAGGAGCTCCGTGGCCTCCTCGACGACTTTCTCCATCTCTTCTCCGCCATCCGTCTCCTGCAGGTTATAGAGGACTCCGGTGACCTTGTCCAAGATCTCACCGGAAAGCTCATAGGTGCCGATGGTGTTATCGAAAGTCGGAGCCTCAGGATTGTCCAATATGGCTTCCAATTCTTTCTGTTGCTGCTCTATACCGGCCTTGACCGCCGGAATATAATCCGCGAGGGTGATCTTCTCGAACGGCGGAATGCCGTAAGGGGTGTCCCATTCCTGGAGGAATGGATTCTTGTTCTGGTCGCATGCTGTCATGGCCAAAATAGCTCCTGTAGCCAATAGTACCTTATTCATAAATAGTCAAGCTCTAATACAACTACGAAAGTTATCAATTTTCCTGTCAATTCGCAATTTTCACCCCGTCAAGATCAATCAGGGTGAACTGCGCGGCGCCATTGTAATTGGTGAGAATGCCTGTCACATTGATCCTCGCTTTCTGCTCAAGGACAGTCTGTTCTATATCCGTGTCAGCGAACTTGGAATAGCCGCTGGAACGGATCTGTATCTCAGTTCCTCCGGGCATCGTGAAATACTGGCTGACAGCGTACGCTCCGGCGTTGTCCATCAACTGCTTGAGGTTGTCCCGGACCGTGCCGTAATTGTAATCACCCGAATTACCTATCTTGGCGGAATCCCAGGCTCCCCAAAGAAGGAGTCTTTTCATCCCCCCCTCGCTTAAGGCCCAGGTGTCAACTCCCCACCTGCTGTCGGAGAGGAAAAGGCGATTGGACGACGCTTTCTTGTCGGCGTTATTGTCAAGATAAATCAGCACGAAGATCTCGTCGGCATAAGTCAAGTTGTTGAGAGTCACGAGTTTCCCGAAATAGGGGCTCTTATATCCCTGCCTCAGGGCGGCCTTAACCTCATCCTCCGTAACCACCTGAGGAGAGACCGGTGTCCCTTGGGGGCCCTTTAACACATGGGAAGCGATCAGGCTTTTGACATCTATGTAGGCGGTCTCATATTCCCCTGTAGGATCCTCGGCGCCGATCTGGAGCATGCCTCCATAATTGCCGACAACCAGTCCCTGGCATTTGACATAGAGCGTCTGGCCGACTTTATAGTCATTGTAAAGACCGGAATTCCCGATCTTGACCTCGATGGCACCCGTGTTGTCCTGGATGTACAAGGAGCGGTAGATGTTGCCGGAAGCGTCAGACGTGGTGACCTGCCCTCCGATGACTATATCCTGGTCTATATGGAGCGGTTTCCCGGTGTACATGGCCTTCAGGTCAGCGATGCTTGTCGTGACCTGAAGAGCCGCCACCGCGGGTTCCTCAGGTTCACCCTGATTCCCGAAGACGGGTTCCCATTCCTGGCAGGAAACAATTGAAAACGAGAGCGCTATCGCAAATGAATATATAATTTTTCTCATGATCGTCCTCCCTGTTTAGAATCTGAAATAAATGTTCAGCATGTAGTTGAAACCTGACATGTAGAAATACTTCGGATCGAAGCTGTAGTAGCGGGACTTGCTGACGGTGTTGTCAACCATCCTGGTCTGCTCAAAACCTCCGGTCTTGATATCTGTCTTGTTGAGGATGTTCTTGGCGTTGAGAGAGAAACCAAGCTGGTACTTCCTCTGGATGTACCAGGACTTGCCGACGCTGAAGTTCACTATCCAAGCCGGATCGAACTTCTCCTGAAGAGTCATGGCCTCAACCTCCTCCGGGGTGATAACCCCGTCAGGACCAGCCGTGGCGTAGTCGGTCCTGCTCAAAGGACTCATGTCCAGGTAGGAATTGGCGAAGTAGTCCACATCCGCATCGATGAACCAGTAGTTGTGGAAGTAAGAGAGACCGAGGCTGGCGGCTGTCTGAGGCGTGCTGGGCACATAATGCTTTTGCCTTGTCCCGTCAACTTTAGGGGTACTCTTCCAGTACGAGACCGGAATATCGTTGTAGATTAGAACGGCGCTGTTGTCCACCGTGGCGGTAAGGAACGGAGTCGAGGTGTAAATGTACTCACCCGTGGTGAACACTCCAACGACCGAGAGGCCGTCCAAAGGAGTCGGGACCTCAAAACCGAGCTCAACTCCGGTGTGCCTCTCGTCTATTCCTCTCAAAGCGAAGTTTCCGAAGGAGTTGTCGAGGTCGTAATAGACACTCATCACATCGGTCTGGTCGGTGATGTTGGTGTAGAACCCCGTCAGACGCAGGCTGTAGCCATTGGTGGCGAACATATAGTTCACATCCGCGGACAATGTCTTTGTGTTCTCAATTCCTTCAATCAAGGTGTTCCTGGTTCTCGGAGCCACGAAAGCCTTGTCAAAGTAAGGCGCTACGTTGTAATAACCCGCATTGGCGTACAGGCGATGTCCTCCCGTCAGGGTATAAGCGAGATTGATCTTGCCCGCATATGTGAGGAACGAGCTTTTCTTGGAGTTCCCCTTGGAGGTGATAGCATCGCCGTTCCCGTCATAAGTGGTGTATATGTCATTTCCGATCTGGATCGGATTTCCGCTTGAGTCAAGTCCGGGGAAAAGGCCTTTCCTGACAAGTCCTTCCCTCCAAAAAGAGTTAGTCCCGAGATGGCCTCCAAGGGTCAGGTCGAGCCCGCCGAGCGCGAACTTTCCTGAAGCCCAGGCCTCGCCTTTTATCAGATGGGCATAATAATCATAGCCGTATTTGTCTCCAACCTTAATCTTGCGGGCCTCTCCATGGGCGAGATAATAGTCAAGGTCGTTCTGTACCCTGGCAGCCGAGGATGAATAATCCCTCTCGGCAAACTGGTCAACGTCAAGGAAGTAAGAACCCCCGAGAAGGTCGTTGATTGATTTATAGTACTCGGTACGGTTGTATTTGGCATTGAAACCAGCCCGCACGGCGATTGTCGATTTAGGCTTCCAAAGGATGCTCGTGGCCAGGTTGAGGTCATTCTGGTCGACATGTCTCTCCTCAAGAGCGTATTTGGAGCGTCCTCCCTCAGAGTTCCGGTTGACAGAGTACAACCTGTCCCAATCGACATGGGCGACCGACGGATCGTGATTTTGCCAAGCCTCTCTGGCCCATGCGGCCTTGGAGGGATTCAGACGGTTGTAGTCCTCGTTCGCCATGTAGAAATAGCTCGGGAGGTTGCGGTAGTAATCCGGACGGGGATCGGGAGCGTCATACCAGTCGAGGGCGGTGTAGCCGTTCTTTCCAGTCCTCCAAAGAATGGTTGCGGAAGCCTCGAACCGCTTTGAGGGGGTGAAGTCGTATTTCAAGAAGGTGATCGGCTCGAAGGTTATCCTGTTTCGGGCATTACGCATCTTTCCGTTCTGGTAACCCCAGTTGGAGTTGTACATATTGTCCCCCATCAGGTCGTAAACCTCCTGGGTCGAGGCGTTCTGCGCACCCCTCTGACCGGGGGCCCCGAAAGTGACGAGAGCGAGCCTGTGACGATCATTCCAGTTCTTCTCAACGCCCAGATAATATGCGAAAGAACGGTAGTAAACTCCTTGTACCCAATCGTTTCCGCCAAGACGTGCGGAGGCGCTGACCGCAAAAGACCAGCCTTTGTCATTCTCAGGCACCGCCCATGTGCCCATCACCCTCATGCGGTAAAGAGCGCTATTGGTAAGGACACTGAACCTTTTCCCGGGACGGACTTGACCAGGAGTCGCGTAGATGTTGGTAAGGCCATTGTAACCTCCGATCCCGTACGGGGATATCTCTGAACCGATCACGGAAGCCTTCGCCCTGGTCACCTCATTGAGGCCACTCCAGAGAGAATAAGGGGAAAATCCCGTCAGGGCGTCGTTCATCTTCACTCCGGCGATGTAAACGTCCTGCGACTCACTGGCATAACCGCGGGCCTTGAAGCGAACCGCGCTGAAGTTGTAGCTGGCGGCGTTGTTGAAGACGTCGTTCTGGTCGTAGAGGATCGTGGGAGTGTCCTCATAGCCGTTACCGTCGAGGTCAAATTCGCCGAAAGAAGAGTCGTCAACCTCACCGGTCACCACGGAAGGCGACAGACTGAGGTTGTACATATTCTTCACGTAACCGTCATTGACTGTCACATTTACTGTCGTGGGGAGGTAGCCTGGAGCCTCGATGACGAGGTCATACATCCCGTCCGCCAGCTCACTGATGAGGAAGTCTCCCTGAGGGTCGGACTTGATGGTCCCGATCTCAGTGGCACCTGACTTGAGCGTCAGGACCGCTCCTACGACGGGGTTCCTGTCCGCCCTGTTCACAACCTTTCCCTTGACTCCGCCGGTCGGGGCTTGGGCGAAAAGGCCGGCCGAGACCGAAACAGCGGCGAGGATTAAGGTTAATCGCTTGATAATATTCATTTTACTTAGATATTACTATGTACGTGGGATAGTGGTCGCTGTAGCCATTGATGAAGGCACCGTTGGACATTGTCCTCTTCGGAGTGCCTTTGTACTGGCCTTCTTGCTGAGTCATGAACGGCTTCTGGAAGACCCTGCCGTAGAACTTCTTCTTGACTATCGGCTGGATCTCGAATGTCCCCTTGGGAGCGTTCGCAAGGTTGGAGTTCACCATGATGATGTCGAATATGCTCCAGACTCCCTGGTAAGCCAATGATCCGAAACCGGCTTTAATCATCGAGAGGAACGGGTTGAAAAAATCGCTCTGGCCCATCTCGTCGATGCGCTCTTTCCCGTGGAGGTAGGTGGCCATGCTCTCATCCGTCGGATTGTCGTTCATGTCGCCCATCACCACGATCTTGATCCCGGGATATTTCTCCATCATCGCCATGGCGTTCTCATAGATGATCTCAGCGCCCCGGCTTCGCAGGTCCCCGCTCTTTCCACCAACCCTGGATGGCAGGTGGGTCACATAGAACGCGAACATCTCATCCGCTATTGTCCCGCGGACTTCGAGGATGTCCCTGGTGCGGAAATTGGCCTGCTCCTCAGGAGTCATGCTGAACTTGATGTCGGACGAGTCAAACGTGAATGGGATCGAGCGGCTCTCAAGCAGAGTGAACTGGTCCGGCCTGTAGAACAGGGCGCAGTCCACGCCGCGGCGGTCCGGACCGTCATAATGGACAATCTGGTAATTGGCCTCGGCGATCTCCGGCTGGATCACAAGCTCTTCCAGGACGTTGCGGTTCTCGATCTCGCTGACTCCCAAGATGGTGTGCCAGACTTTGTTGTCATCTTTCATCGCCCGGATGACCTCGGCCATGTTGTGGAGCTTCTTGCGGTACTTGGCCTCTGTCCACTGATTCGCGCCCTCGGGAAGGTACTCATAGTCATTCTTGCCCTCGTCGTGATAGGTGTCGAATAGGTTCTCGAGGTTGTAGAACCCGATGACATGGCTTTTCTGGACCTTCTGGGCAGAAGCCGCCGGAGAGAGCGCCAGAATGGCCGAAATGGCTATGAATATGCCGATTAATCTATTCTTCATCAGTTATTTGTGTTATTATTGCCACCACCAGCTGACAGTGGCAGGATTCTCTTCTTTGATCTGTTTATATGTCTCAGCGCCGACTTTTTTCTCAAGGTTCACGAAAAGCTTGTAGCCGAGTTTCTTCTCAAGGTCGGCCACGGACATGGACAGGTCCTTGGATATCTTCGCACCGTACTTGTTCTCGTTCTCGAAATAAAACGCGCAGGCCATGAAGCCTTTATGGCCGACAGACTCGCTATTCTTGTACCTCAACAGGGCTTTGAAATATCCTTCCGGGACAGCCACGGCCTTGCCGTGATTGTCATAAGCCTTTATGGTTGACTCCCCGACAAAACAACCTGTCACGACATAGAGGGTATCAGTCCCGGCAATCGCACCTGTCTTCTTCGACCATGTGCGGACCTGGTTCTCAAGGTTTGCCCAAATACCCCCGTTGAACTCATGGTTCTGAGGAGTCATATTAACTCCATAGAAAGTCTGGACGTTCGCTTCCCTGGAAGTCAATCTGTCCGCAGAAGGGATTTGGTGTCCCCGGTCCAAAACACCATTGTATTTGTAACCGTATCCTGAATAGACGTTGAACAAAACTGGCTGTTTGGTGTTTGGTAGCAGCGGATCGATCCCCCACTCATCGGAACGGTTGCCATTTCCGATGTTTCCAGCACAAAGCGGATAGGCCACCCAAGGAGCCACGAGGTTGTCGTAGTCCCAGTCAAAGGAGTAGTTCCTCACAGTGGCATCGCCGAGAGGCATGTAGTGGGCGAAGAACTCAAGTTTGTCTTCTTCAGGTGTTTCCGGCAATTCAAGCCAATTGTAAGGGGCGGTCTTGAACCCGTAGCCGTTCTCCTTCTGAGGGGTCGGATCATCGCCCGGACCTGGGGCAGGAGGGACGGGAACCACCAGTTTGTTCTGGGTGAGAGTCGCTTGCCCCGCACCTCCGATCCCGGTGATTGTAACGGTGGCGGTACGCACCGCGTCCGTGTTCTCGGTGTAGCTGAGAACGACCATGTTGGAGTTGCCGGAGCCGGATGAGGGAGAGACCGTCAGCCACGGGGCCGATGTGGTGATCGTCCAGTTTCCGGAGGCGGTCACGGAGAGGAACTGGCTCCCAGCCTCGCCCGACACGTTCTGTGTCTTGACACTTACCACCGGCGGGACCATCGGCTCTTCCTTGGTCGCGCCGGAAGTGCCTCCGCAAGATATGACCATCAGTGACAGCGCCAGAAGCGCCGCCACTGAAGACAATAAATATGAATTGATTAACCTCAACTTACTTGATCACGATACTCGAGAAATCGAACTGACCAGCCTTATCCGCACCATCAGATCCATAAACAGCCTTTTCACCCACGGTGAACGTGACCGTTTTTGCCGAACCTGTCCAAGTGACGGTCTTGTCGCCTGTGGCTTGCTTTGCCACCGATCCAGTGTTGGCCGTAATATCCGTAAGCCGTTTTTGTCCTTGACTGGAGATATTGAACACGATGCTGGTCATAGCCTCTCCTGTCGTGGTTATAGTCAAGGTACTGGCAGCATAGACACGGCAGTCATTCGCCGAGCCATTGACCGTAGGATTGGTCGTGCCGGAAGCCTTGGCGGCAGAGATTGTAAATGTCCCAGCTTTTAAGGTTATGGTCTGGGCCTTCTCAGCGACACCTGTCCA
>JAEEGF012448610.1_pt1 | contig 12891 bp, 12 predicted proteins | sample 9134171 | NCBI WGS metagenome assembly JAEEGF01 (sample SAMN16246542, study PRJNA631951) | gut metagenome | biome: gut microbiome; feature: rumen; material: AP-attached | host: Bos | place: Iran: Karaj | collected 2018-10 | reverse complement strand
AGATCGTCGGCGGAACGACGGAAAAACTCAACCACAAGGCGGAAGGCGATTTCCTTCAGGATTTTGTCGGTCCTTTAGGCGTTGCCACACATACTGACGGCATCAAAAAAGTGTGTATCGTCGGCGGCGGTGTCGGCTGCGCGATCGCAATGCCTGTCGCTCAGGAATTCCATCGTCTGGGCGCTGAAGTCACTTCGATCATCGGCTTCCGTAACAAGGACATCGTCATCCTCGAAGATGAGTTCAAGGCTTGCTCCGACAAGCTCTATGTCATGACAGATGACGGTTCTTACGGCCAGCATGGCAATGTCACAGTTCCTTTGAAGGAGATGCTGGAAAACGGCGAGACCTTCGATCAGATCATCACGATCGGACCGCTGATCATGATGAAATTCGTCGTTGCCGCAGCAAAACCATACAACATCCCGGTCACTGTATCCATGAATCCGATCATGATCGATGGTACAGGCATGTGCGGCGGCTGCCGTCTCACCCTGAACCAGGATGGCAAGAGAGTCACCAAGTTTGCCTGTGTTGACGGTCCTGATTTCAACGGCTACGAAGTCGATTTTGATGAGGCAATGTCAAGAAACAGAATGTATATGGATTTTGAAAGACACGCATATGAAGAGGCGTGCAATCTGTTTAAGGAGGTCGCATAATGGCAATCGTACAAACCAAGAATCCGATGCCCGTACAGGAACCGGAAGTCAGAGCTCACAATTTCAATGAAGTAGCTTTAGGTTACAGCGAAGAAACAGCGATCAATGAAGCGAACCGCTGTCTCAACTGCAAGAATCAGCCATGCGTTTCCGGCTGCCCTGTCAATATCCACATCCCGGAATTCATCGCCAAGGTCAAGGAAGGCAAGTTTGAAGAAGCTTATCAGATCATTTCCGAGACTTCCTCATTGCCTGCAGTCTGCGGCCGTGTATGTCCGCAGGAAAGCCAGTGTGAATCCAAATGTACTTTAGGCATCAGATTTGAACCGGTCGGCATCGGCAGACTGGAGAGATTCGTCGCCGATTACCACAACGAACACAACACAGCGAAACCGCAGCTTCCGGCTCCAAACGGCCACAAGGTCGCTGTCGTCGGTTCCGGTCCTTCCGGACTGACCTGTGCCGGTGACCTGGCCAAGAAGGGTTACAAGGTCGCTGTCTACGAAGCCCTGCACACAGCGGGCGGCGTCCTGGTCTACGGTATCCCTGAATTCAGGCTTCCGAAGAAGATCGTCGCCAAAGAGGTCGAAACACTGAAGGCCCTCGGTGTCGACATCGATACCAACGTCGTCATCGGCAAGACGCTGACGATCGACGAACTGTTTGAAATGGGCTATGAAGCGGTCTTTGTCGGCTCAGGTGCCGGCTTACCGCGCTTCATGAACATTCCGGGTGAAGCATACAAAGGCGTCTATTCCGCCAACGAATTCCTGACAAGATCCAACCTGATGAAGGCTTACCGCGAAGATCCGGTCACTCCGATCATGAAGGGTGGCAAGGTCGCTGTCGTCGGCGGTGGCAACGTCGCGATGGATGCGGCAAGAACAGCTCTGCGTCTGGGTGCGGAGAAGGTCTACATCGTCTACAGAAGATCGATGGAAGAACTCCCGGCCAGAAAAGAAGAAGTTGAACACGCACAGGAAGAGGGCATCGATTTCAGACTGCTGAACAATCCGGTCGAGATCCTCGGTTACAACAACCCCGATGATCCGAGAGATCCGAAGAACGGTTTCGTCACCGGCATCAAGTGCATCAGGATGGAACTCGGTGAACCGGATGCGTCCGGAAGAAGAAGACCGGTCGAAGTTCCGGGTTCTGAATTTGTCCTGGATGTCGATACAGTCATCATGTCCATTGGCACTTCACCAAACCCATTGATCAAAGATACGACGAAGGGTCTGGAAGTCAACTCCCATGGCGGCATCATCGTCAACGAAGACGGTCTGACTTCCCGCGATGCAGTCTATGCAGGCGGCGACGCAGTCACCGGTGCGGCTACAGTCATCAGTGCAATGGGCGCCGGAAAACTGGCAGCCAAGTCCATTGACGAGTACCTGAGCAAGAAATAATGAAACTTTATCTCTATTACGGCGCTTACATAGCGAAAGAAGATGTGGAAAACATCGGTAATAGATTGAAAGAGAGGGGTCACATCATCTGTGACTCCTTTTCTGATTGTGATCTGATCCTTTCCTTAGGCGGTGACGGCACGCTTCTGAAAGCCGCTCAGCACGCGATCGTCCATGACAAGCCTCTGGCAGGGATCAATTGCGGACGTCTGGGTTATCTGTGTCTGCTGAAACAGGAAGAGATCGGCAGTTTCGATGAGGCGATCCGCTCCGCTGAAGTACAGGACAAGATCCTGCTGGAATGCGAGATGGCCGGAAAGAGGTATCACGCCGTCAACGATTTCGCTGCCGGCAAGACAAGTTTCGGCAAGACGGTCGATCTGAGCCTTTCAGTCAATGGCCACTTCCGTTACATGACGCGCTGCGACGGATTGATCGTCACGACACCGGCCGGCTCATCCGCCTACAACCTTTCAGCCTTCGGACCGCTGCTGGATGACGATACGGGCGTTCTGACGATCACGCCGATCTGTTCACATACCAAGGATATCCATCCGCTGGTCGTCAGGGATGACAAGCAGATCACGATATCCGTCAACCGCGATGAAGCGGGCATCTTCGCCGATGGCGAGTACATCGGCAGCATCGGTGACCCGGTCACGATACGCAAATCGGAAAAGACGCTGAAGCTTCTTGGCAAAGCGCAATAGACAAGAAAAAGGATGATGATTATGGAAAAATGTCTGACCAGCAAGACCGACAACTGCAAGACCTGTTACAAGTGCATCCGCAGCTGTCCGATCAAGGCCATCTCGTTTGAGAACAACCGGGCTTCGATCATTCATGAAGACTGTGTGCTCTGCGGCACCTGTTACAATGTCTGTCCTTCAAAGCTGAAGGTCATACGCAATGACCTGGCTGTTGTGAAAAAGATGCTGAAGAGCGAAAAGGTCATCGTTTCCCTCGCTCCGAGTTTTGTTTCCTACTATGAAAACAGCGATATCGGATGCATGTCGGAAACGCTGAAAAAGCTCGGTTTTTATGAGGTGGAAGAGACGGCGGTCGGTGCGACGATCGTCAAGAAGGCCTACGATCAGCTTCTCAATGAGGGAAGAGATGTTCTGATCTCCTCCTGCTGTCACAGCATCAACACGCTGATCCTGAAGCATTATCCTGAATGCAAGCAGTATCTGGCTGATGTCCTCTCGCCGATGTGCGCACATGGTCTCAACATCAAAAAGCGTCATCCCGATGCCAAGGTCGTCTTTATCGGACCATGCATCGCCAAGAAGGACGAGGGCGATCACAGCGAATGGATCGATGCCGTCCTGACTTTTGAAGAACTCGATCAGTGGCTGAATGAAGAGAATATCAGCCTGATGACCACGGAAAACAAAGAGATGCAGGAGAGATCGAAAGCCCGTCTCTTTCCGACGGATGGCGGGATCATCCGCACCATGGAATGTTCCAGCAAGAAGCACGACTACATCGTCGTCGCCGGCATGGACAAGGCGATCGCCTGTCTGGAAGATCTCAAGGAAGGAAAGATCCACAACTGCTTCATTGAGATGTCGGCCTGTGAGGGAAGCTGTGTCAATGGTCCGGTCGTCAGAACGAAAAAGAGTTCACCGGCCAGGAACGCCCTGCTGGTGAACAGTTATGCGGGAACAGAGGATTTCGATTTCAGCATGACGGAAACATCAGACATCTTCACAAAATATGACCGTTCTCCGATCTATCATCGTCAGCCTTCTGAGGAAGAGATCGAAAAGATGCTCAAAAAGATGGGTAAGGAAGACAAGGCCGACCAGCTCAATTGCAGCTGCTGCGGTTATGACACCTGCCGTGACAAGGCGGTCGCCATCCTGAAAGGCTATGCCAATATCGATATGTGTCTGCCGCTGCTGATGGAAAAATCACAGTCCCTGGCCAACAACATCGTCAACAACACGCCGAACGGTCTGATCGTTCTCGACGAGGAACTCAACATCGGCCTGATCAACAACACGATGTGCCGACTGGTGGGCATCCCTTCACCTGACTTGCTGATAGGACAGCATATCGCTTCGATCCTGGATCCTTCCGATTTCTTCGATGCTTTGGAAGGAAAGCAGATCTTCGCCAAGACCGAGTATCTGAAGGAATACGAGCGCTATGTCGTCAAGACGATCTCCTATGACCGGAAATTCAAGGTACTGGTCTGTGTCTTCCGCGATATCACGAACGAGCAGGAAAGCAGACAGTATCATCAGGAACTGGTGAAGAACACGATCTCGATCACCGATTCCCTGCTGGAAAAGAACATGCGTTCCGTTCACGAGATCGCCTCGCTGCTCGGTGAAACGACGGCTGAGACCAAGGTCGCACTGGAAAAACTGAAAAGCCTGGTGAAGAGCGATGAATGAACTCTATACAGATTACGGCCATGTCTCCCTCAATCATGTCGGTGAACTGCTCTGCGGAGATAATGTGTCTGTCAGGAAGCTTTCTGAAGATTCCTATATCATCGTTCTGGCGGACGGCCTGGGCAGCGGCATCAAAGCCAACATCCTGTCCACACTGACCTCGATCATGATGTCCAAGATGGTCGGAAACGATATCGATATCGAACAGTGTGTGCAGACCATCATCGCGACTTTGCCCGTCTGCAAAGACCGGGGGGTCGCCTATTCCACCTTTTCGCTGATCAGCGTGAAAGAGAACCGGTGGATCACCATCTACAACTACGACAATCCTTCGCCTTTCGTCGTTCGGGAGGGAAAGGCGTTTCTGCCTGATTATACGGTCAGTGAGATCCATGGCAAGCGCATTGAAAGAGCACAACTCGAAGCGCAGCGCGGAGACAGTTTCTTCATGATGTCCGATGGCGTCATCAACGCCGGTGCCGGTGAGATCCTCAATTACGGATGGACCTTGCCGGAGGTCATGAAATACATGGAGGAGACCGTCACGGAACAAAGCTGTGCCAAGGTACTGGCTACGACTCTGACCGACCGCTGCAACGCCTTGTATAACGGAAGACCGGGAGACGACGTCACCTGTGCCTGTGTCAGGATCAGGGAAAGACAGCAGGTCTCTCTGATGGTCGGTCCTTCGACCAAGGCTGAGGATGACGACCTGATGGTCTCGCTCTTCCTTTCCAAGAAAGGGAAACACGTTGTCAGCGGCGGAACGACCGCTTCCATTGTTGCCAGATACCTGAACAAAGACATCATGACGATCCCCAATGAGATGGAGACCGACATCCCGCCGATCTCCGCGATCGAAGGGATCGATCTGGTCACGGAGGGCATGGTGACTCTCAACAGGGTGCTGGAATACGGCAAGGACTTCGCTGCCGGCAACCAGGATTATTTCAACTGGAATTATAAGACGGATGGCGCTTCGCGTCTGGCTTCACTTCTCTTTGAAGATGCCAGCGATGTCATCATCTTTTCCGGCTGTGCAGTCAATCCCGCCCATCAGCACAACAAAGAGCTGTCCATCTCTTTGAAGATGAAACTGATCGACGAGCTCAGCGAGGTTTTGAAGAGCCTGAACAAGACAGTCAAAGTCACCTATTTCTAGACAGGACATCTGACAAGGTCAGAAAAAACATCTCATTTCATGAATGAGGTGTTTTTTTGTCCAGCGGATAGCCGTTGTATAATTGATAAGAAAAGAGGGTATCGGCGAAAGGGGCAAGGGATATGAAGAGATCTCATTGGATATTGATGCTGCTCATAGCAATCTGCATGGTCTTTATCGGCTATCAGGCGGGGACTTCAAGGACCCGTTCTTCCTATCTGGAGGAGATCAGGCAGCTGCAGCTCCTCAACAGGAGCAGCATTGAAAACATGGTCGTTGAAGATGGTCCCATCTATGTCATCGGTCACAAAAGCCCGGATTCCGATACGGTCTGCAGCGCGATCGCTTATGCAAGGCTCTTGAATCTTCTGGGTCACGACGCAAAAGCGGTCATCACCGCTGAGGTCAACAACGAGACGGCTTATATCCTGAGTGAAGCGGGTGTCGAAGTGCCGGAGATCCTTTATGACGCATCCGGGGAGAACGTCTTCCTGGTGGATCACAGCGAATACGCGCAGGCTGTCGAAGGGCTGGTGGATGCGCACATCGTCGGCGTCATTGACCACCATGGCATCGGAACAGTCAATACCGGCAACCAGGTCGTCTACGAAGGAAGGCCGATCGGTTCCACGGCGACGATCATCTGGCTCGATTATCTGAATTACGGTCTGGAGATCGACAAAACGACAGCGTATCTGATCCTGGGAGCAGTCCTTTCGGATACAGCCAACCTGGAAGCTTCCACGACCTGCGATGCGGACAGGGAAGCCGTCGCATCACTGGCTAAACTGGCGGGTGTCAGCGACGTCGGAGCCATGTACAAGGAGCTGCACAAAAAAGCCCTTTCCTATGAGGGAAAGAGTGATGAGGAGATCTTTTTCTCCGACTACAAGGAATATGAGGCGTCAGGGATCCGCTATGGCATCGGGATCGTCAATGCGATCGATGAAGAGACGGCCAGAGAGCTGTCAAAGAGGATGAAAGACATCATGCCCGAATGCTTTGCGAAAAGGGAAGTCGATCTGATGTATGCATCAGTCGGCATGAGAGAGAACGGCGAAAAGATCGACCATATCGTCCCTTGCGATGAACGGTCGGAATCGATCCTGAAAAACGCCTTCCCTGATTATGACGAGTACGATGGAGCCGCTTATATATACAAAAAAGGCATGGGCAGAAAGACGGTCTTCGTTCCGGGCTTGAATGATTATCTCGCCGCACATCCGCATGAGTAAACGGATGATAGGCCTATAAAAGGAGTGATATGCGCAAACACAGATTTACTGATAAACACCCAATGATTGCTTCCGTCCTGATCTGTTTTTTCCTGATGATCTTGTGTGAACTGATCCCGGCTTTGTTCCAGATCGTGCACTATATGATCGCGGGAACACCCTCAGAACTGATGTCGATCCTGTATATGGTGATCGGAAGCCTGTTTGTCTTCCTGCTGTACAAATGGTGGTTCGCACCTGACTTTGAAGGCGCACTGAAAGGCGGAAACCTCAGGGAAGGCTTTTCTCTGGAACTGCCTTTCATCATCTATTGGGTCGTCACAGGGATCGCCATGGTCATCGATCACACGTTTGAACTGAAAACACCGACGCTGACGATACTGCGTGTCAGTCTGACGGCCGGTCTTGTTGAAGAGCTCAGTTTCAGGCACGGGATCGTTTCTACGCTGTTCAGGAAATACGATCAGAAAGAAGATGTCCTTAAGGTGTGCATCATCAGCGGTGTGGTCTTTGGCCTCTTTCATATGGCAAATGTGCTGGCAGGCGCAGATCCGATCTCAACGATCGTGCAGGTCATTACGGCTGGCTGCCTCGGCGTTTTCTTTGCATCCGTTTATGTCCGCTGTGGAAACCTCTGGCCTTGCATCATCCTGCACGCTGTACACGACATCTATGCGATCACAACGACTGCCGAAGTCAGCGAAGAGGGGATCATCACGGGCGGCATCGTCTTCTCAGGCATCGTCGATGCGATCGCCTGCATCGCGCTGGCGGCTTTTGCGATCATCCGTTATCTCTCTCCTGATCAGAGGGAAAAGATCGTCAGACTTTGGGATGGCAAGTGGAACAGAAAGAAGATCGAAGCTGTTGAGGAGAAGGAAGAGCTGATCGGTCAGTAAGACAGGAATATAAAGAAGAAGGAAGAGGATATGGAAAGCATAGGAAAGATGAAGATCTCCTGCACCGCTGGATTCCGTGTGATGAGCGATGAAGAGATCGAAAAGCTGAATGCTTCAGAAAAGCCGCAGCTTTGTCTGAAGGACGATGAGAAACACATCATCGTGACCTTTGGCTGCAAGGAAGTGAACGGCTTTGCCTCGATGATCCTGAATGAAAAGGACCTGGCAAAGCAGACGGAAAAAGAGCTGAGGAAGCCGTTTGAAGCGTTCGGGTACCGCTTCGATTCCTTCGTTTCTCAAAACGTAGCGGGACAGAAAGCCGAGGGCTACCTCTATGATTACGATGTTCAGGATACTGAGATGTCCGGGAAGACGCTCTGTCTGAAAAGAGACAGGATCTTCTACTACATCTACGCCTATTTCAGAAGGGCGGGAAAAGAAGAGAGTCTGAAAGCTTTTGATGGATTGCTGGAAACGGCCGTGTGGGACTGACAAAAAAGAACTGTCAAAGTTGCAGGACCGTTATGTTAAGATGAACTTGAAAGATCGAAGGGAGATCAAATGAAACAGGAAGAACTGATAAAGAAATATGAAGAGATCGCCGATCAGAAAGTGATCATGTATTTCAAGCCATACCGCCATTTTCTGGCAGCCAGGAAATTCTATTCCCAGCTTCAGGATGGCGTTGCTGACGAATACACTTTCTTCACCGAGACGATGGTGATCTTCAATGAGACAGATGACCCGGGAAGGGAACCGGACTTCACTTCCGGCAGCGGCAGCCGCTACTGGTATTACAAGGATGGCGTCATCAGAGGGAGCGATCACTGGGGCAATGGAGTCGCGCTATGTGACTGGGCTTTCAGAACAAGAAAGGGAAAGACCATCTATGGATATGACTACGACTGTCCGATCCATCTTTCAGCACCGCGTTTCGGTTTTGCGAAATGGGAAGATTTCATCTTCAAGGCGAGACTGATCGAAGCGGATGGAAAGAAGGCTGTGACGACTTTTGCGAATACCAAAGGTTATGGCGTCTTCGAAGTGGACGGCAAGATCTATCATCGCGTCATCACGGAAACATATGAGGAAGGAGACGGCTCAGAGGAATGAGCCGTTTTTAAATGGCGATCCAGAAGACTGTGTTGTATCCGGGAAATGCGGATATCTTATAATGTAGATATAAGAGGTGTTTCTATGTCCAGAATACTCATCATTCATACAGGCGGTACCATCGGTATGACCAGGACGGCTGAAGGATATATGCCGGATGGCGAATATTTTAAAAATGCGATCTTTCATATGGATTCTCTGAAGGCGGAAGGGATGCCTGAATGGGAATTTCTGGAGATCGATCCGCTGCTGGATTCTTCCAGGATGTCGGTGAAAGAATGGAACAAGATCGGAAAGCTGATCGCCGACCATTATGATTCATTTGATGGCTTCGTCATCCTGCATGGAACGGATACGATGGCTTACACCGCATCAGCCTTGTCGTTCATGTTGAAGGGTCTTAAGAAGCCGGTGATCCTGACCGGTTCGCAGATCCCCCTGTGTGAGGTGAGGAGCGACGGAAGAGACAACCTGATCACCTCGATCCTGATAGCGGGAGAAGGAAAGGTCAGAGAAGTCTGCATCTACTTTGGCGGTCTGCTGCTGAGGGGAAACCGTTCGACGAAGTATTCGGCGATGGGCATGCAGGCTTTCGAAAGCCCCAATTATCCGATCCTGGCGACCGCCGGCATCTCGGTCCAGTATAACGAAGCGGCCTTTCTTAAAGGAAGCGAAGAAGGGTTTTCCTTCATCCCCTTTGAGGATGTGCCGATCGGCATGATCAAGATCTTTCCGGGCTTCCGTTTCGATCTTTTTGAATCACTGCTGACAAAGAAACTGAAAGGTGTCGTCATCGAGACCTTTGGTTCCGGAAATGTTCCGGATGACAACGGTGTTCTGATCCCGTTGCTTCAGAAGGCGAAAGAGAATGGCGTCGTCATTGCGGTCTGTTCGCAATGTCCGCAGGCGACGGTCGACATGTCCGCCTATGAAGCGGGAAGCGCCTTAAGGAAGGCGGGAGCAGTATCGGGAAGAGACATGACATCTGAAGCTGCCGCAACAAAACTCTACTATCTCTTCAATGTGTGCGATGATCCGGATCAGATCAAGAAGCTGATGGAAGAAGACCTGCGTGGAGAGATGACGGTCTGATCTTCAAAAACAAAAAGAGCCTGCAGAACGATGCGGGCCCTTTTAATGATCGCCGGACTTTATGAAGGACTATCTGATGAAGATAGAGAGCGTTTTGAATATGAGGAAAAAGACATGAATGACTGCGATCGCAAAACAGACCAGACCGGCTGTATAAGCGAAACCGCCTCCCGTTTTTTTCCAGATGATCTCCAGCATCGGGTTGTCATAGGTCTCGCGCAGGAACATGAAGTTCCTTTGGAATCTGACATCGACGAAATACATGATGATGACCAGGATAAGGACTTTGATGATCGACGACCAGACACCCGGATAATCCATAGGGATCTCGTTGGCTGCGAAACGGGCAATGATATAGGCGACGATCAGACCGTGGTAAAGGAACTGGTGTATCGAGTAGAAATTGAAAGCCGGAAGCGTGGAGGTCGTCGGGAAAATGATGGCCATGATGGCAGCCGGCAGGAACAGAAAGAGCAGCATCTGCCGGAAAAAGTCGCTGCCGGGGATGAAGGCATCCAAACAGATGAAGTACGCTGCAAAGCTGCAGATCTCCAACGGCAGGTATTCAGAGAGCCGGACAGGTGAGCGGGCAATGAGGATCATCTTGATCACATCGATAAAGATCAAAGTGGATCCGACAGCCTTCAACAGAAAGAGTTTCACATCGGGCGAGGCATGAAGATAGATCGCAACATATCCGCATGTGAAAAGAACGGTGATGATCATCAGGATGCTGTGCTTTGATGTGAATTGTCCGTAGCCTAATCCGGCGGGGATATTGTCCTTGTGAGTCCAGAAATGGCTGGTCTTCATACTTCCATTATAAGATCGAAGCAGAAAAAAAGATATCATAGGCAAACATATCTGCTGTGACCCTGGCTTTTTTGTGTTTCTGATAAATGCATATCCAAAAAAAGACTGATCAAGAAGATATAATGAGATAAAAGTCATCGATACAGATAAGTGTAAACAAAGAAGGAGATCAATCCATCATAGTATATTGAATTGCCGATCGCGATGATTTGGCTCTGAGCATGCCGGTCTTCGTTGTGCTATCATTTAGCTGTATATAGGAGGCGTATGAATGAAAAAATCAACCAGTAAGATCGTTGCGATCTTGACGATCCTGATGATCGTCACATCGTGCTCAGCCGGCAAGAACAAAGCCAACACCAAAGAAGCGGTGCAGGCTCTGACAGAAGAGTTCTTCGACGGACTCGTTGAACAGGAAAGATACACGATCACCAACAGCAACAACGGGAACACATACAGTGTTGCGACCGTTGATGGCGATAAGATCATGATGCATTACGAGGATCCTGATTTCCCGGATTACTACATGTTCATGGAAAACGGAGTCAAGTATTCCCTTTATGACGGCGGAGAACCTTATGAAGATGAAGCCGGATATGACATGAATGCCGATTTCATCCTCGGTGGTCTCAGAACGTACACGGATGCGATCCTTTCAAACGACGATCCTGAAAACAAGTACGAGGGAACTCTGAGTAAAAACGGAGATGAGAAGGAACTGAAGATCACCGTCAAGACGAAGAGCGATGCCGGTGAAGGCACGACGACCTTGACAGGCAAGTCAAGCGGCGAAAAGATCATGAGCTACAGTTATGAGACAGTCGTGGGTGGAAACACGATGTCAAGCCAGACGGTCTACGGTTATGGCGATGATATCGCTGTCGTCCTTCCGGAATATGAGATCCCGGTGGCCCGCGAGTATACGCATATCGAGAGCCCTTACGCCACGATGGGCGATGTCATCGACAAGGTGGGCATAGACAGTTTCGTCCTGGCGATCGAAGACGGCAGGATCTATACGGTGGCGGATATGCTGCAGCTGAGCGGTCCGATCACGGACGATGTGTTTGCGGCATATGACGCGATCGATCCGATGGCCGATGATTTCAACCAGAAAGCATACGAAGTGCTCAAGGATCTGCCGATCGATGACTGCATCGATTTCAGCGAATATGTCCTGAGTGAGGAAGATCTCGATGCCTATGCCGGAAAGAGCGTGGAAGAGCTGGTCAACGATGGTTTCGAAGAGAACGGCTGGAGCGTCTTTGAAGGCGATTCGAACGTGCTGGTCGAGAAAGACGGAATGGTCTATGAGTTTAATGTCGGGCTTCCGGAAGGTTTCGATACGAAAGCCGACATCGAATTCTCTGATCTCTATGGCGCAACCGTCAAAGACGGTCATTTCTCAGAGATCAGCATGGCCATGATCCCGTTGAAATAAGCGTCTGATATCACGATGGATCGAAGGCCGGTCTGAGAAGACCGGCTTTTCTGTGGGGGGAGAAGAAGGTTTTTGCGTTTACAATAAAGACGAGGAGACGATTATGAGCAAATACTATAAAGATCATTATGATGTGATCGTGATCGGCGGAGCCTGCCGGATCAAGATCCTGAAGGGGACTTGCTACGTCTGTCCGGTGAACGATGGAAGAAGGAGCCAGGACAGGATCTTCGGCTATGTCCATGCCTGTTCGGCTTATCCGACTTCGGATATCGAGATCAAGGTCGACATCGATCAGTAAAAAAGCTCATAAACAAAAAAGCAGGAGCCGGAAGGCTCCTTTGTGTTTGATTGGATCAGAACGATCAGACTTCTATCAGAAGACCATCTTTCAGGATGTATTCCTTGTCTTCATCCGGGAAGTACTGAAGGCTGCCGTTGGCAGCGAGATTTTCCGGCTGTTTGGAGTGGACGGCGACGACAGCCTTCGCTTTGATCGTGTCCGTCAGCCAGGATAACTGATTTGGATAGGCGTGTGAGAAGGAGTAGAGATTGGAAAAGGAATGGAATTCAAATCCCAGCTTCTCAAGTATGTTCAGCATGATCTGCCATCTCTTTTCGGTGCTGACCAGCGGTTCACCAAAGAGGTGAAAGTACTGC
>JAEEGF010104129.1_pt1 | contig 12891 bp, 10 predicted proteins | sample 9134171 | NCBI WGS metagenome assembly JAEEGF01 (sample SAMN16246542, study PRJNA631951) | gut metagenome | biome: gut microbiome; feature: rumen; material: AP-attached | host: Bos | place: Iran: Karaj | collected 2018-10 | reverse complement strand
CATGAACAGGAGTGCGGAAACGATTCCCACAGGGCCTGACTGGGCCGCGGTGATGATATTGTCCGCCTTCTGGATGGCGATACTCACCAGGTCCAGGTTGTTGGGGAGTATCTTGGTAAGCAGCATCTCCAGTTTGTCGGCGAGATGCAGACCGTTGGATACGAAGAAAATGAATGCCGTAAGAGGGATGATGGCGAGCGTGACGAAGTAACTCAGGGCGACACACTGGAAGCCCATGCGGTGCTCGGCGAATGAATCGAACGTGATACGGACGAGCTTGACGAAGCGCACCATGGTTTTCCAGGCTCCGGTAGCGAAGTCCGTTTCCATACCCCAGATCTTGTCCGTAAAGAGTTCCTTTATGTCTTTCCAGGTTACCTTCCTGTCGGTCATCTCATACTTTCTCATCTTCAGAAAAGACTTAACTGTTCAACTTTGTCTTCCGTTGCGGCCGGTGCGGGGGAGGACGGAAGCATTGCCATGAATGCAGTTTCGTCCACTATCGGTACTCCGAGTTCCTCGCACTTCTTGAGTTTCTCAGGGCCGGGTTTTTCTCCTGCAAGAAGGAATGACGTCTTGCCGCTGATGCTCCCGGAATTCTTGCCTCCGTTCGCCTCTATCAACGCCTTCATCTCATCCCTCGAGATGCTGAAAGTGCCGGAGATGACTATTGTCTTTCCAGCCAGGGCATCTGAGGAAGCAGAGCCGGCTTCTTCTACGTCGAATCTTAGGCCATGCGCCTTGAGCCTTTGAATTTCAATAAGATGGCGTTCATCCCTGAAATAATCGAAAATGCTCTTTGCACACACGTCTCCAACGTCGGGGACTTCTTTGAGCTGTTCTTCGGTCGCGGCGGCAAGGGTATCGACATCCTTGAAATACCTGGCTACCGTCTTTGCCGTGGTTTCTCCCACATAGCGTATGCCGAGGGCGAACAGCACGCGTTCGAAAGGAACCTCGCGGGATTTGTCCAGGCTCGCGCGGAAACGCAGGGCGGACTTTTCCCTCCATCCTTCCAGACCGCTCAACTGATGAAGCGTGAGGTCGTAAAAATCTGCCGGAGTGCGCACCAGACCCAGACTGAACATCTGGTCTATGGTTGCTTCTCCGGCAAGGATGTCCATGGCCTTGCGGCCGCTGAAATGCAGCAGCTCGCCCTTTATCTGCATGGGGCAGCCGTCGCTGTTCGGGCAGAACCACTTGGCTTCGTCCTCCTCGCGCACTAGGGGAGTACCGCAGTCCGGGCATGTCTTGGGAAACTCCGGCACTGAAGCACCGGGTTTACGCCTGGAGGGCTCCACGGCCGTTATCTTGGGGATAATCTCTCCTCCTTTTTCAACATAGACATAATCGCCCTCGTGGATATCCAGGGCACGTATCTGGTCTTCGTTCACCAGCGTCGCGCGCTTGACCATGGTGCCGGAAAGAAGGACGGGTTCGAGGTTGGCCACGGGAGTTATCGCGCCCGTACGGCCTACCTGATAATCTATCGAGAGGATGGGCGTGAGGGCCTGCTCGGCCTTGAACTTGTATGCCACGGCCCACCTGGGCGACTTGGCGGTATATCCCAGCTCGCGCTGGTAGGCCATCTCATTTATCTTGATGACCACGCCGTCGGTGGCGTAAGGGAGGCTCTTCCGGGCCACGTCCCAATGGTCTATGAAGGCCTTTATCTCGTTGATATCCTTGCAGATACGGCGGTCGTCCGAGACCGGAAGTCCCCAGGATGCCGCAGCACGCAGGGCCTGGTCGTGCGATTCGAAGTCCAGGCTCTGGGCAGGGATATGATATAGGGTACACCACAGGCCGCGCCTGGCCACTTCATCCGGATTCAACAGCTTGAGCGAACCGGATGCGGCGTTGCGCGGGTTTGCAAAGGGCTGTTCCTCATCCAGCACGCGAAGCTCGTTGAGCTTGTCGAATGCACTGTAAGGCATCAGCACCTCACCCCGGATCTCGAACTCTTCGGGATAGTCTCCGTGAAGCTGATGGGGGATGTTGGAGATGCGTTTGGCATTCTCCGTAACGTCATCCCCGACCACACCATCGCCGCGTGTAAGCGCCTGCACGAGACGCCCGTGCCTGTACGTCAAACAAATGGCGGTGCCGTCGAACTTGAGTTCGCAGCAGTAGGTGAAGGCCGTGCCGAGGGCCTTGTCGGCCCGTGCGGAGAATTCTTCCACCTCCGCGATGGAATAAGTATTGCCGAGAGACAGCATGGGATAGCGGTGGGGCCGCTGCACGAACTCGCGAACCAGGTCGCTGCCTACGTGCTGCGTAGGGGAGTCGGTGGAGGCGAATTCGGGAAAATCCGCCTCCAGGGCCTCCAGTTCATGTTCCAGGGAATCATACTCGAAATCGGAAATCCTAGGGGAATTCTCGACATAATACAGCCGTCGGTTTTCCTCCAGGATCTTCCTGAGTTCCAGAATCCTGCTATGTGCTGCCTCGCGGTCCATCGAACTTACCAGCCGAGAATCTTCTTGAAGTCGTAGTCCTCAGGATTGGGAACGTACTTCTTCGCAGCCTCGTAATCGGCAGGAGTGATATAGTGGCAGATATGCGAGAAGTAGTTCTGGGCGGTGCCGCCGTCGATGTTCACGCGGCGCGGAGGGATCTTGCCTTCTGCATTCTGCAGGTCCTTCAGGTAGAGAGGATGGGCTTCGCCTTCGGCATCGACATATACCATGCATCCGGTCTCGCCCTTTGCGAAGAGCTCGTAGGCTCCCATGGCAAGCTCGGTGCAGTACGTGAGGTCGTATCCGATAGGATCCTGGCAGCGGACGTCGTAGCCGATCTCCACGGGACGGGTCTTGATCTTGAGGCCTATCTTCTTGAATTCCTTATCGAGGATGTCGTTGAAGAGGACGGCTTTGCTGATCTTGCCGAGCTCGGGATGTCCGTGTTCGTCGTAGGTCATGGTTACGCCGGCGTTCTTGATTTCCTGAGGATCGAGGTCGTGGAATACGCCCTCGGCGACCACCACGGTGCCGTAGGGGATTCCGAGGATCTTGCGCTTGAGGATGGCGGAGATGGCCAGCTTGACTATCTTGTCGAGGTTGATGGCCGTCTTGTTGAACATCTCCGGGATAATGGTCATAGGGCAGTGGGTGGCCTCGCCGATACCAAGGGCCAGATGGCCTGCGCTGCGGCCCATTGCGCTGATCAGAAGCCAGTTGCCGGAGGTGCGGGCATCTTCATACACGGTGCGTGCGAGGTGTGCGCCCTCGTCCTTTGCGGAGTTGAATCCGAAGGTAGGGGCGTTGCCGGGCAGAGGAAGGTCGTTGTCGATCGTCTTGGGCACGTGGATATTGTGGATGGGATACTGCTTGGCCTCGAGGAACTTGGCGATGCGGTTGGCGGTGGATGCGGTATCGTCGCCGCCGACGGTCACGAGGAGCTTGATGTTGTTGTCCTTGAACAGGCCGAGGTTGAAGTTCTTCTCGAAATCCTCGTCCGTGGGCTTGAAACGGCTCATCTGGAGATAGGAACCGCCGCGGTTGAAATATGCGTCAGCCTTGAAGAAGTCGATGTCTTCTGTGCGGGGAGCCTTGCTGAAAAGGCCGGAATAACCGCCGTGAAGGCCGATTACGCGATAGCCGTTGGAGAGGAAAGTCTTTGCTACAGAGCAAACGACGGTGTTCATGCCAGGAGCAGGGCCGCCGCCGCAAAGGATGATTATTGAATCTTTCATAATGATGATAAAGTGTATTTCTACATAACTACGCACGCAAAGTTAAGAAAAAACATGCAAACGGCATATACTTTTCTTATCTTTGTAAAGATATGAAAAAGACACTCATCCTCCTGGCTTCCGTTCTGCTGGCGGCATGGCCCGCGAACGCACAGTTTTTCAAGGAAGCATTCCGCGAGAATCCGGAAAGCAAGGTCCCCGGTTCAAGGCAGGGCGGCATAGCGGCTGACGGCTGCATCTTCCAGTTCATGGACGGCGCCCCAGCCATAGACGTTTTCTCCTTGAAAGACGGCAGACACCTGCAGCGCATCCCCCTGGAAGGCCGAAAGACCTGGCACTGCAACAATGCCTGCGTATCTGATATCTATCTGGTTAAAGGAGACAGGATACCCTTGGTTTACGTGAGCCAGGAGAACAGGAACGAGCATTGTATATGCGCGTTCCGTATAACGGGCAAGAAAGGGGAGTACGGCGCAGAGCTGATCCAGAAGATCGTCCTTCCCGAACCTGCGGTCATGGGCGTCTGGTATCCCAACCTCGTGCTGGACAATGAGAAAGGGGAATTCTATGTCACCGGCTACAGCCGCGAGAGCTGGAACGATGCCCGCTTCGGGAATGGCCTCCAGCTGCTCCGCTTCAAGCTTCCTGCCGCCGGATACGGCGAAGTGAGCATTTCGGCATCAGACATACTTGCACGCCGCAATTATGCCTTCCGGCTGGCCACACAGGGAGCCGTCATCAGGGACGGAAAGATGTATCAGGTTTTCGGCATGGCGGGGGACTCCGCCATAGTCTGCTACGACCTCGAAACCGGGCGCGAACTGTGGTGCATGGACCTACTGTCCGCAGGTATCCCCAACGAACCGGAGTCCCTTTTCTTTGTAGGTAAAGAGCTCTACTGCGTGGATGTCAAAGGCATCGTGTACGCATCCCAGGGCTTCAGGGAAACCTTCACCCGCTGAGGCAGCCAGCCCAGTTCCTTTTTCTGCCGGAGATCTTCCGGAATGTTGATCTGCATTTCCGTGCTCTCGCCCGAGAAATTGCAGACCACAAGCACGGCTTCTGCCTTACGTTTGCGGGGTAGGCGCTTGTAGCGCAGGAAGGCGAAATGCTTCTCGGGATCGAAGCCGAGAAGTATGGAATTGCACCAGCAGAGATCGTAGTTGAAACCTCCGGAGAAGACAGGAGAATCGAGGTTTCCGAGCAGCTCGCGGTATCTCGATAAAAGATTCATCTCACCCTGCGTAAGTCCCTTTCCTGTATGTATATAGGAATACAGTCTTTTCAGTGGTTCAGGATGCGTCCAGTTGAAAATGGAAGTCCTTCCTTCAGCGCCTTCGGATGCATCCGCTCCAATCTCCTGCCCGGCATATATCATATAGGACGCACCGTTGAAAAGGGCCCCGACGGCCAGGGCGGGGAAGGCCTTTCCGGCATCCCCGGCGAACCATGGCGAGGCGAAACGCTGCTCGTCGTGATTCTCAAGGAAATTGAGCATGTTGGGCTGCAGGTCCTGCAGGAACTGCCAGTTGCGGGTTATGTTCCGGGCGGAAGCACCATTGCAGATGATGGCGCGCAGGTTGTCGTACAGCCCGGACTTGTCGTATAGAAGATCGAAGCCCAGGTCCGTAATATAACGCCGGTAGTTGGATTTGTCGTAGACCTCGCCTATGAACATAAGCTCCGGATAATACTTCTTCACATTGGCTATCAGCCACTTGAAGAACTCCGGAGGCACCATCTCCACCATATCGCAGCGCAGCCCGTCTATGCCCGTGGAAGCCCAGAAAAGTACTATTTCCAGCATCTTCTCCCAGGTTTCCTGCTTCCCGTAGTCAACCTTGCGGGTATCAGTCCAGTCGTAGTCGCACCAATCATGTTTTGGGAGGTCCTTGCAGTCAGGGGAGACATGGTTAGGGACATAGTCTATTATCACCTTCAATCCGGCTCTGTGGGTACGGGAGACAAGATTTCCGAACTCCTCCATCCTGCGTTCCGGCACATCGGCAAGATAGGAATTCACGTCATGGTAGTCTTCGATGGAATACGGGGATCCGGGGTCGCCCTTGACATAGGGTCTTCCGCTGGCGTGACGTATTACTCCGGTATACCATACCGCACTGACGTTCAGCGACTTGAGATAGCTGAAAGTCTTTGAATCCCAATCCGAAAACTTGCCTTTTCCCCAGAATCTGGGCAGCACCTGATATATTACTTCCATCTCTTGAATTCAGAAACCACGATAGCGGCGGCAAGGGAAACGTTGAGTGATTCGGCACCACCGCCGAAAGAGGGTATGGTGAGCCTCCTGCTACAGACGGATGCAACCGCTTCGCTTATGCCGTTGGCTTCGTTTCCCATCACGATAAGGCCCTCGGCAGGAAGGTCGGTCTTATAGATGTCCTCTCCATTCAGGAAAGTACCGAAAACATCCAGTCCGGCGGAGCGGAACTCTACGCACTTGACAGCTATGTCGCAGTATATCAGCTTCTTACGGAAGATGGCACCCATCGATGCCTGCACCACCTTGGGATTATATACCTCCACGCTGTCGGGGGATGCGAAGATGCAGTCCACCCCGAACCAGTCGGCCAGGCGGAGGATGGTCCCCATGTTGCCCGGGTCCCTTACGGAATCCAGGGCCAGGCAAAGGCCGGAAGCCGGATGAGAGGCGGGCGACGGCTTACGCACCACGGCCAACACGGGGGACGGGCTGCTGCAGGCGCTGATGCGCTCCATGAGCGCCTCTCCGACCTCGTCCCTGCGGACTGTCATCACTATATCGAAGCCCGATGCCGTGGCCTCGGCTACCATTTTTTCCCCTTCGACCGTAAACATCCCGAGTTCATCGCGGTATTTCTTTTCGCGAAGGGAACGTATGAGCTTGATATCCTTGTTGCTGAGTGTTTCCATCATTGCAAAAATACATCAGGCGACAGACAAAAGCAAATAATTGTTATATTTGTAAGATATGAAACGTGTCCTCATCCTGTCCGCGCTTTGCGTCCTGTTCTTTTCGTGCAGCACCACTCGGGTGCTGAAAGAGGGGGAGTACAGGCTGAAAGGGAACGAGGTCACCATTATCGACGATCCACTCTTCAATACAAGCGAGGTCAGCAACTACATCAGGCAGAACGAAAGCGGTGGAGGAATCCTCGGGTTCAATCCGTTCATGTATGTGTACAACTGGTCCAAAAAGGACGGAATCTTTCACAAACTGGGCACTGCTCCCGTTGTTTACGACGAGGCTTCCGTGGGCACGTCCATAACCAACATAACCAACAGGCTCCACTATCTGGGCTATTACAACTGCCAGGTGGACAGCATCACCGTACGCGGATACAAGACCATCAAGGTCAATTATCTGGTCACGCTGGGAGACAGATACAAGATAGAGGACATCAAGTTCGAAGTGCCTGAATATGAGCCGTTTGCAGCCGATTTCCTTGCCGACACCGCGACCGTCTCTTCGCTGCTGAAAGGCAACTGGCTCTCCGAACGGCTGCTGGAAGGGGAGACCGTGCGCTCCGCCACGCGCCTGCGCAATCTGGGTTATTATTCCCTGACTAAAAACAATTACTCTTTCGAGGCCGACACCCTCGGCGGCCATACCCTCCTCAAGTACAGGGTCAGGGAATATGAGAGGAGCCAGACGTCCGCCAGTGCACTGCCTCTCAACAAGTACACCATAGGCAAGGTCTTCATCAGCCTGCCGAAGGACCTCAAGTTCAGGGAATCTGTCCTGAAAGGCCTGAACACGGTTAAACCGGGCGATGTTTACAGCGAAAACACGGTTGCAACCACCTACAGCCGCCTTTCCTCGATAAAGCTTTTCAGCGGGGTATCCATAGAAATGACACAGGCGGACAGCAGCACGGTCGACTGCAGCATCAATCTCTCGCGTTCCCCGGTTCAGGGCTTCAAGGTCAATCTCGAGGGTTCCAGCAACTCCTCGGGGCTTATGGGAATATCCCCCCAGCTCAGCTTTTTCCATAAAAACGTGTTCCACGGAGGAGAGTGGCTGAACCTCGGTTTCAACGGAGACTTCCAGTTCAAGCTGGACGACGACACGAAGGCGATCGAATACGGTCTCTCCGCCGGTCTCAGTTTTCCCCGTTTCCTCGGTCTCCCGTACAGCCTGTTCCGCCGTTCAAGCATCCCCAGGACGGAAATCAACCTTGCTTTCAACCATCAGAACAGGCCGGAATACACCCGCAACCTGGTATCTGTGAAATACGGTTATTCAGGTACCACGAAGCACAACGTGAGCTATCAGCTCTTCCCCCTGCAGGTCAACTTCGTCAAACTGTACGGTCTTGATGCGGCTTTCAGCAAGACCCTGTCCAACAATCCCTACATGAGGTATTCCTATCAGGACCACCTGGATGCCGGCGTGGGAGCCGTGCTTTACTATAATTCCAGCACCGAAATAGTGCCTGCGGGCGATTATCATTTCCACCGTCTGAGCATGGACGTTTCCGGCAATGTGCTGAGCCTTTTCAAGAACCTCATGAGCGTGAATGCCGACGGTTCCTACTGCATAGGAGGTTCACCCTACGCCCAGTACGTGAGGGCGGAGTATTCGGTTGGGCGGACATGGCGTCTGGACAAGTCCAACTCGGTTTCCACAAGATTGCTTGCAGGTGCAGGCTATGCATATGGCAATTCATCCGCTCTGCCTTTCGAAAAGCAGTTTTATGCCGGAGGTGCCAGCAGCATGAGAGGTTGGCAGGCGAGGGCCCTCGGCCCTGGTTTTTCCGCCGGTGACGATGCCTTCATCATCCCCAGCCAGACCGGTGACATCAAGTTGGAGATGAACCTGGAATACCGCTTCAAACTGTTCTGGAAGCTGGAGGGAGCACTGTTCACGGATATAGGCAATGTCTGGAACCTCAAGTATGAAGATACGGCCGAGGGACGCCTTGGGGCATTCAGGCTGAACGATTTCTACAACAGTCTGGCGGCCGACTGGGGCACGGGTCTTCGCGTGAATCTGGAGTTTATCCTGCTCCGTGTGGATTTCGGCATGAAGATGGTCGACCCGTCCAAGGCCGAAGGGTCACGGATCATAAGCCCCCGAGGATGGCTCAAGGGCTCCAACAACGCATTCCATTTCGGAATAGGATATCCTTTCTGATTATTTAGAGTAGTATTTCGGCCAGCAGGCCTGGAGGTATGCCTTGAGGGCATCCTCATGCTTGTTCGGGGCCGGATGATAGAACACCCTTCCTTCAAGCCCGGCCGGCATGAATTCCTGATCCACGAAGTGTCCCGGATAATCGTGGGCATACTTGTAACCGTCCGAATACCCCAGATCGGACATCAGTTTGGTGGGAGCGTTGCGCAGATGCAGGGGCACCGCCCTTGTCTTGTCTTCTTTCGCAACCTGCAGGGCCTCCTCAAGGGCCATGTAAGAGGCATTGCTCTTGGGAGACGATGCAAGATACACCGTACACTCCGCAAGCGGGATACGGCCTTCGGGAAGACCAATCTGGTTCACCACCTGGAAAGTGGCATTGGCGAGCAGGAGGGCGTTGGGATTTGCCAGGCCAACGTCTTCCGAAGCGCTCAGGCAGAGTCTGCGGGCTATGAAAAGGGGATCCTCGCCCCCGTCCAGCATGCGTGCAAGATAGTATATTGCAGCATTGGGATCGGATCCGCGTATGCTCTTGATGAAGGCGGAAATGATGTCGTAATGCATCTCGCCGTCCTTATCGTATATGGCAACGTTTTCGTTCAGGCACTCGGTAACGACCTTATTGTCTATCACGACCTTCTTCTTGCCAGCCTGGGAATCGACGACGAGTTCCAGGATATTGAGAAGTTTCCGGCCGTCTCCGCCGGACTGGCGGAACAGGGCATCGGTCTCCTTGATCTCTATTTTACGTTCTTTCAGGATCTCGTCGGTGGACAGCGCACGGTCCAGAAGTATCTGGAGGTCCGCGACGTCCAGGCTCTTCAGGACATACACCTGACATCTGGAAAGGAGGGGAGTGATGACCTCGAAAGAGGGGTTTTCCGTAGTCGCGCCTATCAGCACGACAGTGCCGGCCTCCACGGCCCCAAGGAGGGCATCCTGCTGGGCCTTGTTGAAACGATGAATCTCGTCGATGAAGAGGACCGGAGCAGCCGTCTGGGAGAAAATGCCCCCCGCCTTTGCCGCGTCTATGACCTCCCTCACTTCCTTCACTCCTGCGCTGACTGCGCTCAGGGTAAAGAACTCCCGCTTGCAACTGTCCGCTATGATGCGGGCCAGGGTCGTCTTACCCACGCCGGGAGGGCCCCAGAGGATGAAAGAGCTGAGATTGCCGCTCTCTATCATGTTCCTCAGTATGCATCCTTTGCCGACAAGGTGCTTCTGCCCCACGTAATCGTCGAGATTATGGGGCCGCATGCGTTCGGGAAGGGGAGGAAGAAGTCCGTTCATCACTTTATCTCCTTTTTATAGGAACGGCGGCGTTTGTGCTGAATGCGTTCGAACGCCTCGAAATGATTGCGTATGCTGTGATTCTCTTCAAGTTCGGCGTTGGATTCCGCCCACTTGACACCGAGTTTACGGTATTTTTCCACCATGTCGCACACCACAAGGGCTGTCACCCCAGTTTTACGTACATCCGAGCGGGCACCCATCAGAAGAAGCTCGGCTCCTTCACTGTGCTTGATGAACAGAGCCTTCAGGAGATGCCACCAGCCGAAGGGGAAGATCCGGCCACGGGACTTTATGAGGGCGTCCGCGAGCGAAGGCATGGTGATGCCGAACGCCACGATTTCGCCCTTCTCGTTCTCTACGGACGTTATATACCTGAGGTCCAGTATCTTGAGGTAGAAACCTATGTACTTGTCGGCAAGATTGTCCGGCAGCATGGTATATTCGTAAAGCTCCTTGTAGGTGTCGGTAATGACGGCGAAGAGCTTGGTAGCATAATCCTCTTCGCGTATCAGTTTCCTTGTCACAGGGCGTACCCTGAAGTTGTTCCTTTCTGCGACGATCTTCGCTACGCGGACGAACTTGTCAGGCAGCTGCTCAGGCACCGTGATCCTGTATTCCAGCCAGTCCGCATCCTTCTTGAAGCCAAGGGCTTCGATCTGCTTTACATAGTAAGGATGATTGTAGATTAGAGGCATGGTGCTCTGCTGGTCGAACCCTTCCACCAGCATTCCTTCGGGATCGAAATCGGTGTATCCGAGAGGACCGACGATATGGGTCATGCCATGCGCCTTGCCAAACTCCTCGACTTTTGCTATCAGCGCCGAGAATACTTCGGCATCGTCAATGGCGTCGAACCATCCGAAACGCACCTCTTCGTGTTTCCAATGCTCATTAGCCCAACGGTTTATTATGGCTGCGACCCGTCCCACGGGTTCTCCGTCCTTATATGCCATATAGAGTTCCTGTTCACAGAAATCGGAAGCAGGATTGGTGGCGGGATTCAGGGTGCCCATCTCGTCGAAAACGAGACCGGGGACATAATAGGGGTTATGCCTGTACAGTTTCTCCGGGAAAAGGACGAACTTGCGCAGTTCCCGCTTGTTCGCCGTATTGACGGTCTTGATCTCTATGCTCATTTCAGGTCTGGTTCAATACACACTATACTGCGAATTTATACTATTTTGAAATAAAATCAAAGAATAATTCTTAACTTCGTGAATAAAACCGAACCTGCCGTGAAAGCCCGGATTGGCATCATTATCTTTATCACCCTGCTGACGATGCAGTACAATGCATTTGCCGGGGGTTTGTATGCCGGGTTATTCAATTCCTACAGAGGATTCGGATTCAGCATGGACTATGCTGCCACGGAAGATATAATCAACTCTTACAACCTTTACGCGGATGTTTACGGCATGTATGACGGAACTCACCGGAATGCCGGGATAAAACTGGTTTATCTTCATTACAACAAACTCGCTACCATCGATGCCAAGTATGCCAGATACGACCTTTATCTCGGCCCCGGAGCCAGCACGGGATACGCGTGGGACCACGCTGCGGACAGTCGCGGCTTGATTCTTACCGCAGACCTTGGCATGGCATTCAGGGCATGCTTCAAAAGGAACGTAGACATGGAACTCGGCATGTTTGCGGAACTCGGTTTCGTATCCGGGAAATCCGGAGGAAAAACGCAGATAAAGATATACCAGAACGGTCTCTTGCAGGCTCTCATACCAACGCTGAAGATAATGTACCACTTTTGATGAAACGGCTGTCCATCATATTCCTCTTCCTGCTCTTCAGTCTGCCGGCAATGGCCGGCGGAGGAGGGTTCTCAGGCCGTTTTCATCCCGGAGTAGAATGGGGGATGTCCCTTACTCCGGCATCTTTCCACCATTATAATTACCTCGACGAATCGATAGGTTTCAGGATCAACGACGAAGGGTGGGATTATAATACCAAACTCGGTGCATTCGTTCTGGGCTCGGTTGCATTCGATATCACCCGGACCTTTAGCGTGGGATTGCTTTCCGGATGGCAGGGGGTGGAAAGGAACCGAAGGATAGTGCCGTTGATTTCCAGGCTGTCTTTCTATCTGTCGGGGGTGGATGATGACAGCATCTTCGTTTATACCGACCTGGGTCTGGCCCTGAATGAGCTGAAGAAGAAATGCAATTTCATACAGATAGGAAGCGGATACCGTCTATTGCTTACCCCCGGCTACTCTCTCAATCTCCGCGTGAGCGGAAGGATAGTCTATGACCGCCCTGAAGTGTGGGATCCCATTGAGGAAGAATACATTTCAGAGCGCAACATCAAGCGTAATGACGCCTGGTACTGCGCCCTGAATCTTGGCTTTTCCCTGGAATTCTAGAACAGGGCGTTAACCTTTGCAATTATCTCGTCTGCAGGCAATTCCGGGCTTAAAACGAGTTCGGGTTCAAGAAGATGGAAGCCTTTTGCCATTGCTGCCAGGGAACCACCTCCGGTTATGTTCAGCATCACGACATCTTCTTTCCGTACCTGACCTTCACGGACAGCGGTGGCAAGCGCATAAACGGCGCATGCTGGGGCGGGGAAGATATCATACCCTTCCAGATTGCGGAACTGGAGTATCCAGTAAATGATATCGTCGTTGCTGGCCAGGAAGGAGTCTCCACGGCTGTCGACAAGAGCATCATAAAGGCCTCCTGCGATGCCATAAGGAGGTTTGCGGTTGCTTAGCACCTTGGCAAGGATACTTTCGGCCTGGCGGCGTCCCACC
>JAEEGF012431576.1_pt1 | contig 12892 bp, 9 predicted proteins | sample 9134171 | NCBI WGS metagenome assembly JAEEGF01 (sample SAMN16246542, study PRJNA631951) | gut metagenome | biome: gut microbiome; feature: rumen; material: AP-attached | host: Bos | place: Iran: Karaj | collected 2018-10 | reverse complement strand
CGCCTGTTACTGGTTGCCAGAACACCATCATTCCCAACAGCGTGACGAGCATAGGGGATGATGCCTTCTCAGAGTGCTCCAGCCTGACGTCCATCGACATCCCCAACAGCGTGACAAGCATAGGGTCATCTGCTTTCGCTGGCTGCTCCAGCCTGACATCCATCGACATCCCCAACAGCGTGACGAGTATAGGGTTTTGTGCTTTCGCTGGCTGCTCTGCCCTGACCTACGTCACCATCCCCAACAGTGTGACGGACATAGGAACATCTGCTTTCTCCCTTTGCTCTGGCTTGACTTCCATCACCATCCCCAACAGCGTGATGAGCATAGGGGGGAGTGCATTCAATGGCTGTACCAACCTGACCTTCGTTACCGTAGAGAATTCCATTCCTGTGGCTATCGATGAAGATACTTTCACCAATAGCGCAAATGCCACGCTGTATGTGCCCACTGGCTCGAAAATTGCATACCAAACTGCTGATTATTGGAGAGAGTTCAAAGAGATTATTGAGAAGGAGACAGCTTCAGGTTATATCCTTGGTGATGTCAACCAAGATGGAGAGGTCAATGTCGCTGATGCGATGTGCATCTTCTCTTGGCTGTTGGAGAACAAACCTGCTGTGTTTGTACAGGCTGCCGCCGATTTCAACCAGGACGGTACCATCACTGTCTCCGACGGTGTAGCAATTATTGCCTCGATTTTCGGAGGTCAGGCTTACCTCTGATAATTTGAACAGAGTTTTTTTCGTACATTTGATCACAGGAACGGTGCAAATGTTCACAAATGGGAAAAAACGGGGTTGCTAGTTAATATAATGACTACAAATTTTGCGATGTTAAACCTTTACAATAAAACGATGAAACAACTCTTTTTTATTATCATGTTATCGGTGTCATTATGTGGTCATGCACAAGTAAAGGACTCCTTGCTTTTTCGCAATGAAATTTCATTGGGATTTGGCGTGCGTCCAATGATTACCAAATCATGGGATGAATATCGTCACCTCCCAGAAATTCACGGACAATATATATATAATGTGTCTAATCATGTTGGCTTGGGTCTGATGAGTGTATTTGAAATGATTGAAGATAGATATGACCGTTATACCTATGTCACAGTCAATCCTGTTATTCGCTACCGTTGGCTGAACACCCGTCATTTTGCTGCCTATTCCAAATTTGGTGCAGGAATTGCGGTAGAATTTGGAGAAGAGGATGAAGATAGAGTTAAATTAGCATCGAATCTAGTGCTTTTGGGTCTGGAATATGGTGGAAGCCAGTTTCGTGTGTTTACAGACATCGTCCCCATAGGAACTGTGGGATTGCTCAATATTGGCTTGAAACTGAGTTTCTGAACGTCCATTACATGGAGAAGATAGGTTAATCGTGGTTCCTTACTCTCAGTCTCTCTCTGTCTCTTTGTTGAGTAAGGCACCATTCAGAGATTCTTTTTTCGAATAATCACGTTTTTCGTGCATTTGATCATAGATAGGATGTAAATGGTCAGAAATCGGGAAAATGGGGGTTGCAAAAGACGGAAAAAACGCATAATTTTGCAGCGTTGAACCATTCAAACAAAGAGAAATCAAATATAAACCAATGAATTTCATAACTACGATGAAACATCTTTTCTTAACACTGACTTTGATGCTCATGGCATCCATCGCTTATGCAGACGAGGTGACCAATTTGGTCATTAGGCAGAAGGCTGGCAATGAGACCATCCTCTCGCTCGATTCTAACCCCGTCATCACTTTCGATGGGGAGAACATGAACGTGAGGAATGACTTCACTACTTTCTCTTTCCCAATCGCTGACATCGACCAATACAGCATGTCAGGCACATCAGACATCAAGGAGATGCACTCCCAGCCACATTACGCTAACGGCCAGGTTACTATCAAGGACCTCCCCAAAGGTATCAAGGCACATATCCACTCCGTGGACGGTAAGGTTATCCGCGAGATAGAGGCTGACGGCATGGGCACAGTTTCTTTCAGTCTGAGCGATCTTCCCAAAGGTATCTACATCATCAGTGCTGCAAGCACCAGATTCAAGATTTTCCACAAGTAAAAACATCAAAAACTATAATCATGAGAAAACAACTTTTACTCATCGCAATCGTATGGATTTTCGCCAATGTCTGCCAGGCGCAGAAGAAATACGAGATGGTCATCGAGAAGACCGACGGCACCAATATCGTAGTCAACACCGAGGATATCCTCCGTACCTATTTCCGCGAACGAACAGGAGAAGACACCCCTGAACCAGCTGTTCTCGACATTGTCGGCACATGGAATGTATATGAGGCAGATGTGGAGGGCCTTGACGGCATCTGGACTTTCAACGCTGATGGTACCGGTACTATAGAGGAATTCTATCATGGTAAGTCGGAAGGTGTTGACAAGATGACCTACAATTTCAGTGGAACCAGACTCACCATCTATTTAGAGGGTGAAGAAGATGATCCTTTGGTTTTCGACATCAACGTGGTCTCTGAAAACGAATTCACATGGACGGATGGTGAAGATACACTTACTTTCAAGAGACAGGATTCTGATGATAATAATCCGCCCTCTAACATAACAGACTTCAATATCGTGGGCAAATGGCACCAGTATGCCGATGACAGTAAGGAAGCAAGTGCAGAATGGTTGTTCTATGCTGATGGTACTGGCTATTGTGTCCCGTTACCCATCTATCCTGGTGAAGGACAAGACCCATTTAAATATAGTATTGACAGTACCACCTTGACAATCCGTTGGGATGATGGTACGTCAGTCCATAATATCAATATCGTCTCAGCCACAGAGTATTGGTACGAAAACAATTCTGATTGGGCGAAGAAACTTACTTTTAAAAAGGTAAATGATGGCAACGACTAACTCCAGTCCTATCTCTCCTGTCCCGACAACCATCACCCCCACATGATCGACCTCGGACTGCCTTCTGGCACAAAATGAGCCTGCTGCAATGTGGGAGCCTCCGCACTTGAGGGATATGGCGGATATTATGCATGGATGCACAGAGTGGAAAGACTTTCGCCTGTGTGATCTAAGACAAACTAAAATACCTGTCCGTCAACTGCATCGAAAAACAACAAAAGAAAAAACAACAACATCATGAAAAAAATAGTTTCCGCCCTCATCCTACTGCTTCTGGTCTGTGCAGCACAAGCCTCAGCATTGGATAAAAGGATTGATAACCTTTGGGACAGCCCAGCCAGAACAGCGGGTGTGACTGTAGAGGAGATGTCATTGGAGCCATTTAGTTATAGTTCCGAAGCAGTTCTAAACCCTGGTGGAGAGACGATTGCTCAGGGGCCGAGATGGAATTACATTATCGAAAGAGGCCTGAAAGGCATGGAAGGATTATCGGTGAATGATTTGTATGAAATATATGATGTGACTCATCCCATTTCAGAAGTGACGTGGACCACCAACTGGCCCAGCAACTATGCCAGCCTGACTTCTGCTCCTTCTTCGGGACGAGACAATAGTGCTTTCTCTGTCTTTGTTGATCCAAAGGCAAATTCATCTACAGATTCTCCTATCTTTGAATGGCACTTGACACCTGATCAGATTAAGACAATCTATTGCAGTTCAAAGGATGACATCAAAACATTCCATGCCAAGATAACCATCAAGTCGAAAGACAACCGTTATCCTGATATCAGGTTCAATTGGGACTTCACTATCAAATTGCCTACCCTGCCTCAAATTGTGGGATACTATGACCTTTACTGGCTCAACAACTTTACTGAATATGAAATTCTTCCGTTGCCATTTGGTTCAGATATGCAAAGGTGGTGGGCGAAAGAGGGTGGAAAAGACTACTGCTTCTTCGACAACAACTTGATGAACTCTTTTGTCTTTGACAATTCGGCCAACAGCATTCAATCGATTGTGAAGAACATTCCTGAATGTGGTTCTTGGGATATCCAGTTCGCATACAAGCAGTCCATTCTCAACCACAGTGCGAATTATTCTCCTGGAGACGACAATGACCGCAGCACTAACCATGACACCGGTAACGGATATAGAATCTGGAAGAGTGGAGGCTTGGAGGTAGATACCAGAAACTTTGGTGGCATGGATAACTTTCTGACAACTAATAATTGGGGGGCTTTCAAGGAAATCAAAGAAAAAGTTGTTGGCAATGGTGCTGTATTGGGGGATGTCGATGGCAGCGGTGGAATCAACATGGTTGATGTTACGATTCTGGTGGATTATTTGCTTGGACGTGACAATGGTTCCTTTATCCTCGCCAACGCTGATGTCAACAAAGATGGAATCATCACCAATTCTGATGTCGTTGCCCTCATTCAACAGTTATTGCCCAACTTGATTCCATGGCAGGACTTCGGTGCATATCAATACTGGAAAATACCATTCACTAATGGAAAGAATTTGCTCCAAATGATGTGGACATCCAATGAAGGGGATGATCTCAGTCCGAATTATACTCTGACCGATCATGATGTTCCTTGGGATCATAAGGCTTGGTATAAGAGTGCAAAAATACAGGATAGAAGAACCTATCTGCGGGCTGACCACTACACTACTGATCTTGACTGGCAGAATGATTATTACAAAGATCTGCTGAATGGATTGGATCCCGATTCAGCCAATGATATCGTAACATCCAATGGCACAACAGAGCCACGCCGTACGCATACAAAGCCTATTGACATCAATGTCTGGGGCGCACTGAATGCATGGAACTATGTTCCTGTCAAGACATACAAGGCATATTTGATAGCACCATTGAGAATCAATCGCACGGACAATGAGGTGATATGGCATGACAGCCAGGCTGATGGTTCACCTGTTAACTGGACAAATCTCTTCACGCTGACGGATTTCCGAGGATATCTCGTGGCAGACGTTGCAGACGGCACTTATTCAAGTGAGCAGCAGAAGTGGACAAAAAGTCTGTGGAACTTCTATGAGGTTCAGGGGATAGAAGTCGGCCAGGCTCTGTTTGCCTTCAAGGTTCAGGAAGACAGTAATATTATTAATATTATCATTGACAACACAATGCCTATTTCACAATGGATGTCCAGTCGCGAATTGTATACGCGTACCAATGGAAATATCGACATCTCATTTGAGAGAAATGGCGACAAGATTTATTTCCGAAATAACGGTGGCAGCAGGATTGATAAAGCCGTGAAAGTTCGCGTCCCAGTTACCGTGAAGTACGGATTGGGCAAACTTGATTCCTATATCGAGGGATGGGTATATCCACAGGGCATGTAAAAATAGCAGAGTTCCCCCTTTCCCCATTATGTCGGATTTCATCATCGGCCATGGCCATCTTCACAGGCACAAAAATCTCTCCATGAGTTGCCGGCGGAAGGAGGAGCCCACGCGCACATAGTCGATGTCCTGGAAGGGCGGATAAAACTCGCACAGGTTGTCGGTCACCTGAAAAAGGTAATTGATGTTGATGATGTATTTCTGATTGACTTGCACAAACTGGTTGCCCAGTGTCAGGAGCATCTTGTTGTTCACGTTGCGCTTGAGCCTCACAGGCTTTTGGTTGTTGGCAATCACCGCTTCCCAAAGCCTGTGTATGCTGTGGTATTGGAAGATGCCGATATCACGCAGGCGAACAAGTTGGAAGTCGGTGCTGTTGAGAAACATCAGCAGGTTCTCCTCCGCCTTGTGGATCTTGCCTTCTTCCTTCGGTGTCTGTGTGCTTGCTGTTTCCTGGAGTCGCTGCATGACTTTTTCGAGGTCATCCGGCTGGACGGGCTTGAGCAGGAAGTCAAATGCGTTGTTGCGGAACGACTCCAGCATACAGTCGGCGTAGGACGTGTGCATGATAAAACGGCAATTGCTGAGAGTCTCGGCATCAAGGCACTCGATGATGTCGAGCCCTCTCATATCGGGCAGTTCCATGTCGAGGAAGACCAGCGAAGGGCGGATCCTTCGGATGGCTTCCAGTCCGTCGTGACCATTGTTGTATGCACCGCAGATGGTCACATTCGTGTATTTCTTCAGTGCCTTGTTGAGGGAAATCTCGTCTGTCGCACTGTCTTCGATGATGATGGCGTTGAATTTCTGGTCCTTGTCCATGTCAGTCAAAAATCGTATGCAGTGCAAAAATAGTAAATTTTTGGCTTTTCCCAACAGTTTTGCTTACTTCACCACATATTTCTTCCCATTTTTGATATAAATGCCCTTGGGCAGGTTGTCACCTGTCATGCGTACACCTGACAGGGAATAAATGCCTTGAGAAGTGGCTTTGGGTGAGGCTTGGACACCAGGGATGGCATCCACGTCGCACTCCTTGAACAGCAGGGCATGCAACATGTTCTTATTGGGTAAACTGGTGTAGATGTTGAAGCGCGGACTGTCTGTGTTGTAGAGCAGGGTACCTAAGTTCTCAAAGCTCATTGCCACGCCTTCTTCCACCTCTGACAGCACCCATGTCTGGGAGTTCTGGCAATAGGCCAGTTTCTTTGTACCAGTGGCATAGAGATACTGGCCGTTGGCGTTGAGAATGTTGTATCTGTTGTCTGCTCCCTCCAGCGTGAATACCTCCACGTCGTCGTTGATGGTGATGATGTTGTCTTTCAGGCTGATGATAACGCATGCAAGGTAGTTGTTGCCCATCTCTCCGGAGGCTGTGCCTTTGATGGAACCTATGACATAGTGCTTGCCAGACTCCACCTCATTGATGGTCTTCACCAACTGGAACTTGTCTGTTGTCAGGGGAACTCCCGGACGGATGGTGAACTTGGCAGTCACGACGCTGCTCACCTCATCGTCATAGATGGCGATGGCCTTGACAACGGTGTTGGTGTCGATGGTGAAGGGTTCGGTATATTGCGTGCTCTCCTCTGTGGGCGTGCTCCCGTCAGTGGTGTAATAGATGACGGCATCCTTGGTCACGCAGTTGATGGAGATGGTCTGTGTCCCGAAATAATCGCCCTGTTCGGGTGAGATGGTGGGAGCCGCCACGGTGACATCTTTGAAGTTGAATGAGATGAGTCCGTCACTGCTGCGGTTGATGTCGCTCACAAGGAAATCCATGTAATAGGTTCCGTTGTTGGTCAAATTGTAGAACTCTGCTGCCGGTGTGGTTTCCCTGCCGAAGGAGTTGACTTTTCCAAAGGGGAAGGGGTCATTTCTCATACCCAGGAGGGTGTAGTATCTGGTGCCTTGGTAGGTTTGATATTGGTAGTCGTTGTCGGCGGGAATCCATGTCATGCGCTGATGTTTTGGGTCGTCATTGGGGGTGTTTTCCTCCCAAGCCTTCCTGTTATAGTCCACATGGAGGATGAGCAGTCCCGTACCGGGTAAATCGGCATCCCAACCTGTCCTGCCGCGGTTCTCCAGGAGGAAGTACTCATTTTTGTTTCGGTCATTGTATATGATGTATGCCTCAGCCTTTTCCTGCAAGGGGGTCATCTCGCTCACCTTCATCTTGCCGGTAAGTTCAACAGGCTCCATCCATCCGGCCACCCATCGCTCATAACTGGTGTAGCCCGAGGGCAGATAGCCGTCGCCGTTATAGCAACCGCTGTCCATCAGGTCCCAATATCCCATTCCCTGTCCGTTGCTGTAGTCTGTGTCATAGAAGTCGGGGTAGCCGAGGCAATGGCTGAACTCATGGCAGATGGTGCCGATGCCGTCGATTTTTCCGCTGCCGTTGAGTTCGGCTCCGCAGGCGTAGGTGTCGATGGTTACACCGTCAATGGTCTGTGCCCCGCTGCCATCTCCATAGAAACTTGCGGCGCTGAGTTGCCACTCATGTGGCCAGATGGTGTAGGCGGGACCGCCGTCAGACTCTCCCTTGCCGGCAAAAACCACAAATACTTGGTCCACCTCATTGTCGCCGTTCCAGTCGTAGTCGGCAAAGTTGACCAGCGAATCGGCCAAGTGGCATGCCTCTATGATCATGCTGGCGGGGTATTTGTCATCGCCTGATGAGTTGTTGGCTCCGTAATAGTTCCGCTTTTTTGAGACAGTAACGGGACCTACGACATCGAACTCGAGGTCAAACTGTCCTTCGCTTTGGGCATAGAAATAATCGTAAACCGATCCCTTGAAGTTGCCTTCCTTGAAGTTCTTCTCGTTGGCAATGCGGTTGTAGATGTTGTTGTCGTGGGCTTCCTCAAAAGTCATGTCACTGAAATTGACGAGGATGATGATGCCCTTTTTCTTACCGATGAAACTGCTGTTCTTAGCGGCATTGTTGCCTGGTGCCAGGCGCAGTCCGCGACGCTCGTTGGAAAGGTTGCGGCGTGACTTGGCTCTCTCATCGGCAGATAGGCGGTTCGCCAAATAGAAAATACCATTGTTGTCCTCACGGTATGCCTTCCCGTCGGTGCCAAGCCAATAGTGGCCGAATTCATCTCCCACAAGGCGGGCAGTGACGCTCTTCCCATCTGGCAGAACGATTCTTCGGGTCTGTCCGGGTTTGGCGGGTACGGCATTGATGGTAAGGGTACATAGGATGGCTGTTAGCAGCAGTACGAAACGGCCGGCTTTCAGTGTGGGTATTCTCATATTCATTAAATCTTTTCTGTTTGATAGTTTAGTGGATCGTGACCTGAATAATGTTTGAATGATTCGATGTGGTCTAAAAGTCAACAAAGGTATGAAAAAATAATTATCCCACCAAAAACAACTTTCAATTTTTGTATGAATTAACAGAAACAGTGGATTTTATGGTTGTTCAGAGATGACATGAAATCATACTAAAACATGGCCAAACGCTTGCATATTTCATAGTATTGAACTATCTTTGCCGAATGAGGAATGAAAAACCGAAAGTTCAATCACCAAAGACCCCAATCAACATGAAAAAACTTTTGTTTGTCGCTCTTGCCCTGTTGGTGGCAGCATGTGAGAAAGCCGTCTTCGAGGACGAGGATGTCGTTTCACCAAAGGATGCCAATGTCATCCTCCGGATGATGGTGTATGAGCAGACTCCATTTACCCGTGCTGCCACTGATATCACAGAACTTTGCTCGCGCCTGAATGTGGCCATCTTCGATGCTGATGGGACAAAAGTGAAGGCCGTGGCGCAGAAGGAGAGTGATGCTTCTTTCGGCAGTGTTGCCCTGTCGCTTGCTGCAGGAACGTATAAGTTGGTGGTCATTGCTCACAGCGGAGACGGTTCGGCTACCATTACTTCCACAGAGAAGGTGACATTTCCCAATAATAAAGTGACAGATACTTTCTACTACTATGGTGACCTCGTGGTGACTGATGCCATGCAGACGCATGATCTGAATTTGACCCGTGCCGTCGCCATGTTCCGTCTGGTGCTGACCGATGAGGTGATTCCGTCTAACGTCACCAAGATGAAATTTTACTATACAGGTGGTTCCTCTACCTTCAGCCCTGCTGATGGCTATGGATGTGTGAACTCAAAGCAGACGGAAATGCGCGATGTCACTCCTGGCGTGAAAACTTTTGATATCTTTACCATGCCACATACAGAGGAGGACGTGCTGAAAATCACCGTCACTGCCCTCGACGCCAATGAAAACACAGTGAAAGAGCAGGTCTTTGAAGACGTTCCCATCACACGCAACCAAGTCACCAGTTACTCGGGCATTTTCTTTGGCGGCGGCAGCAGCCAGCAGAGTGACGGCAACTTCCATTTCACTGCCGACCCAGATTGGGACAGTGTGAACGATTATTCATTTTAGAAACAGAATCATAAACGGAATAAAACAAATAAGTGACTGATTAAAATCAGTCACTTATTTGTTGGGTGCCCGGTGGGACTCGGACGTATTTGGTGGTTTTTAATAATTCTATATTTGAGCATTGTTTACTGAATATCAGTTAGTTATAGAATTTCTCAAATTCATTAAGATTTACAAAATGTCATAAAAACTCAAAAATGTTCCATCAATGTTCCATCAATTTGAATTTTTATTCCTATCTTTGCACCGTTGATTTTAAACGGAAAGATTATGGCAAAGAAATTCTTTTTGCGGACAAAAGAAACGAAAGGCCGTGCGAGCCTATATATAGAGGTACGCAAGCGTACTCCTAATATACGTGCGTTAGTCTGTACCAATATTCCTGTAGATATTCAGACGTGGACTCGTGTTAACAAATCGCCTAAGGTGTGGGAAACCTTTCGCCAAACTAAAGACGGGAAAGCTCTTTCTGATAAACTTGACCTAATAGAAGCCGCTATCAATGATTCAATTGCCAACGGTATTGATATTGATGGGATACATTATTACATCGAGGATGGCAACTCTTCTCTCAACTCAATGGTTCTTAATACTGCCGTTGAAAAGATTGTCATGAAGGACATCATTGAAATGAGACAGCAGGAAGAGGCGGAGAGGAAAGAGCGAAAAAAGCGAGCCATGCAATCTATTGTGGGTTTCTATGAGTATTTCTTGGAGGGTATTCGGAACAGGGACATCCTTCATCATAGCGGTGAACACTACGAGAAATCCACAATTGCGATTTGGGTCGGATTTGGAAAGTACCTGAAAGAATACACTCCTACTGGCATGACATTCGACGAAATTACCAAACCGTTTGCTGACAGGTTTTATACGTTCTTGGAGAAAAAGGGTATGATGCCTAAGACCATAACAAAAAATATCATCTGCTTCCGTCAGCTCTGCAATCTTGCAGCAGAAGAAGGCATCAATACCAATGCTGTTTCCCTTAAAGTTTGGAAAGAGCGTAGTGTGAAGGCTAACGAGAAACGTGCGGAATTATATCTTACCGATGAAGAAGTCGATGCCTTATATGAGATGCCCTTGGCAGGAAAGGATGCAGAAGTCCGGGATATCTTTTTGCTTGGCATATTCTCTTGTCAGCGTTTTTCTGATTACGGTTGTTTTACACGCGATAACTTCAAGACGACTGATCGTGGAACACCTATCATAAGTCTGTTCCAGCAAAAGACAGGTACATATATTGAGGTCCCGATACTCGATGACAGAATGTTTAGGATCTGTGACAAATACGATTATCGATTTCCTACTGTCGATAAACGCACCATGAACCACCATTTGAAACAGATATTAAAGCAGTTGTCTGAGGATGTTCCCTCATTGGCTGAGAAATACGTCACCCAGATTGACATGCGCCAAAAGCAGAGTGAAGACAACTTTGTGAAAGGGGGAAGTAAAGTTGAAAAGGGCATGAAATTGAATGATAGTGAACGTAGCCAGTATGGCAAATTGAAAAAGTATGCTCAGGAGCACAATGGTTCTCCACTATTTGAACGTAATAGTCATGGTGAAGTCATCATGCCAAAGTACGACTTGATATCAACCCACACCGCACGTCGTAGTGGTATCACTAATCTTTATAAGCAAGGGATTTTCAATACTCGTGAGATGATGGCCATGAGCGGGCATCAGAGCGAAAAGGTGTTTGAGAACTATATCAAGGTGGGTGTGAGCGAGCAGGCTGACCGTATAGCAGAGAAAGCCCGTATGGCTAAGGAAAAGATTATTAAATCTAAAAAAGAAGCATAACATGAAGAAGAAGGACGTTACTGCTGCTAAGAGAATAATCAAGCAATGGCATGACACCCATTTGAGTGAATATAATGAGTTCTTAAAATTGGTTGACACAGCCATGGAACATGGTGATGTCACCATGTTTGAGAAGAACTTCAATATCCTTGAGAAAGCTTTGCCACAAGGTGTAACAGATTATTTTTCAGTCAAGGAAAACAACCCTTTGCTATGGGATTCAAAAGAAATAACACCAGGAAAACTGTGGGATGCAGGAATCAAAATGCGAGAGGATATGCTACAATACACCCCGGGATTCATAAATAACCTAAAAGAACAAAGAATCGAAACGAACGACCCTCAGATGTTCAGTATGTATTACTGGTTGTATTTTGAGGAAGGGGCTAAGAAGATAAAGACCATATACACAAAGTATCTGGTTCCAGAAGGATTCGGAGCTCTCAAAAAATATCTCTATGAAATATGGATAGGATTGGTTGTTTCTTCAAGTGTAAAGTATTACATTAATACTAAGAAAGACTGGATTAACGAAAACAAAACTGAAACAGATGAGGATGCGAAGGCTGTTGTGAGAGAAACACTGAGTCAGGTTCAAGGCGTGAGTCGAGGTAAGAGTGATGTTGATGTGGATTTAGATCAAATGCTTATTGGTGATACTGAAAAGCTTATAGATGCCATTGGTTACTTCGTGAAGAATAGAAAAAAGGATTCTCATTTAGGATATATATTCCATTTTTTACAGAAGGCTGAGTGTATGGAGAAGAACAAGTATAACTACACGACTTTCCACAGGGCTATCATTCGACAATTCCCTGATGCGGGTATATCAGGGGTTGATAGTGCACAAGAATTATATGGAAAAATCCTAGTTCTGAAAGATGCATCTACAAGACTTCTCAATGAATACGATAGAATGAAAGAAAAGATGTTTGTTAAGTTCATAGAAGCCAGGTAATAGTTAACAAATAGTTAAGATTGTTATTTATCTGCCGGTTTAATTCTCAAACAGGATTAAGCCGGCACTTCTTTTTGCCTGTATTATAGGTATTTGTGAAATTTGCAGCTGCATTCGAGTTCGAACAGATGCAAGTGAGTTGTTAACGTCATTCGGCTGATGTTGTATGACACAGTATAAATTCTATAGCAGGTTAAATATGAAAAGGAATATGTGTAAGAGGGAAGATGTCAACACCTCTATGTATGAGGCCGTCGGTAAAATGCTCCTTGGCAACGCTGTTACTGGACGCAACATAAATACCGCAGCCCTTAGTCTCATTACTAAGGCTGTTAGTAAGGAGCAGGACCCGGAGTATGAGGAACTGTTAGAGAAACCTCTTTGGCAGTTCACCGGTAAAGACCATGAGTATATGCTAAAACATGTCCTTATGGAAAGTCTCTCAGTCGATG
>JAEEGF012225770.1_pt1 | contig 12892 bp, 8 predicted proteins | sample 9134171 | NCBI WGS metagenome assembly JAEEGF01 (sample SAMN16246542, study PRJNA631951) | gut metagenome | biome: gut microbiome; feature: rumen; material: AP-attached | host: Bos | place: Iran: Karaj | collected 2018-10 | reverse complement strand
TCCGACGTCACGGACGGCGAAATAGACGGCCTTAAGCTACTCAGAGGCAATATCAGGCTTTTTAAGGGCATAGAGCCGCGTAAGATACCTCATATGGGCTGGAACTCGATAAATGTCGTAAAGAACGATTCCAGGCTGTTTAAGGGCCTTCCCGAGTCACCTTACGTATATTTCGTTCATTCATACTATCTGAGCGCAAAGGACCGCAGCGAGGTTCTCGCGACTGCAGATTACGGCATCACGTTTGACTGTGCGATAGAGAAAGGAAATCTCTTCGGCTGCCAGTTCCATCCCGAAAAGAGCGGCGATGTGAGGCTTGATATCCTGAAGAATTTATGTGAGGTTTGATTATGTTTACAAAGAGGATCATTCCCTGCCTTGACGTGAAGGACGGCAGGGTCGTAAAAGGGACACAGTTTCTGAATCTGCGCGATGCCGGGGATCCGGTAGAGGTTGCCGCGGAATACGGACGCGCGGGAGCCGATGAGCTCGTTTTTCTCGATATCACGGCATCGAGCGACCACAGAGACACCACGATAGACATGGTAAGACGCGTTGCCGAGCAGGTTTTCATACCGTTTACGGTCGGCGGCGGTATCAGAAGTGCCGAGGATTTCAGGAGTATATTGCGCGCGGGCGCCGATAAATGCGCGGTCAATTCCGCCGCCATCGATAACCCTTCCGTCATCCACGAGGCCGCTTCCAAGTTCGGCAGCCAGTGTGTTGTCCTTGCGATCGACGCGAAACGCAGGACCGATACCGATACCCTCGCATGGACCATATACAAGCACGGAGGCCGCATAGATATGGGCATTGACGCCGTAGAATGGGCCAAAAAGGGCGTTTCCTTAGGCGCCGGCGAGATCCTGCTTACCAGCATGGACGCGGACGGCACAAAGGCCGGATATGACCTTGAGCTGACGCGCGCGATCGCAGACGCCGTCAATGTTCCCGTCATCGCTTCGGGCGGTGCCGGCACGATGGAGCATTTCTACGAAGCACTGACCGTCGGAGGCGCAGAGGCCGCGCTCGCCGCCAGCCTGTTTCATTTTAAGGAGATCGGGATACCCGAGCTTAAGGCATACCTTCAGAACAAGGGTGTACCCATGAGATTGTAATATTTTGGAAAAGAGTAAAGAAATGCCGCAGTTATTAAAAAGTGATTTTAATTATTATCTTCCCGAGGAGCTGATCGCGCAGGATCCGCTCGAGAACAGATCTTCCTCGAGACTTATGATACTTGACAGAAAAACCGGTGAGATACGTCACTCGCATTTTGCCCAGATCATAGATTATCTTAATCCCGGCGACTGTCTGGTCATCAACAATACAAAGGTTATTCCCGCGAGACTTATCGGCGCGAGAGTGGTCGACGACGAGCCGTTAAAACCCGGCTTCGCACGTCCCAAGGAGGGAGCCGCGGTCGAGGTTCTGCTGCTCAAACGCCTTTCTGCAGACGACTGGGAGGCCATTGTCCGTCCCGGTAAAAAACTGAGAGTCGGCGCGCGCGTCAAATTCGGAAACGGCGAGCTATTCGGCACGATCACCGAAGTTAAGGACGACGGCAACCGCGTAGTCCATTTCGAGTATAAGGGTATTTTCGAGGAGATCCTCGACAGTCTCGGCCAGATGCCGCTGCCGCCTTATATCACTCATGAATTAAAGGACAGGAACCGTTACCAGACCGTTTATGCGAAGCATGAGGGTTCAGCCGCCGCGCCTACGGCCGGGCTGCATTTCACAAAAGAGCTGCTCGAAGATATCCGCAAAAAGGGTATCGTGATCTCCGAAGTCACGCTGCACGTGGGTTTGGGCACATTCCGTCCCGTCAAAGAGGAAAATGTGCTCGATCACCATATGCACAGCGAGTTTTACGAGGTCCTGCCCGAAGAAGCGGAAAGAATAAATAACGCGAAAAGAAACGGCAACCGTGTGATCTGCGTCGGCACGACCAGCTGCAGGACAATTGAATCCGCGGCTGACGAAGAGGGCATCGTTCACGCCGGATGCGCGGATACAGAGATATTTATCTATCCGGGTTATAAATTCAAGGTTCTCGATAACCTTATCACCAATTTCCATCTGCCCGAATCGACGCTGATCATGCTCGTCAGCGCACTGGCCGGAAGGGAGCATGTGTTAAATGCGTACAATGAGGCTGTCAAAGAGAGATACAGATTCTTCTCGTTCGGCGATGCGATGTTCATCACCGATCTGTAGTCGCATACGCATTTTAGCGGCCGTAATGGCCTTTATCATAGGCTTCTTGTCATTCGACAATATTAGAATACATGCGGGTTCTGCCCGTGATATACGCGTCGGGCTCACATCGCTTTACGGCAAAAAAGATATTATCACGATCTATAACGATCTGCTTGCAGTCGGATATTGTAAAGATAATTCCTTTACAGTATCCGAGACACTGCGATCTGCTTCGGGTTTTTCATTTGAGCCCGATCAAAACGAATGGTATATCGGTTCTACAGTCTACAGTTCCTATAAAAACGCTTCTTACATCTGCACAGAGATGAGATTTGCCGGATATACGGCTTTACCCTGTATGTACGCGAACAGGCAGTGGAAGATCTATGTGCTGATCCCTGCTGATTCCATTGCATCATTCAGTGTTTCCGATTACGGAAGCGAGTTTAAAGACGCCACTTTCCTAAGATCGGGCGCGAAAACTCTGATCCATGCTGAATCTTCAGATTACGAATTCTTGATCGACGGCACAGCCGACGGCTATCCCCAGTTTAAGGCGATTAATTCAAAAGGAGAGCAGATCCCGGTCTCTCTGGGTACGCGCAAGTATCGCGGAAGGATCGAGATCGTACGGGAAAAAGATAAGCTGACCGCCGTCAACGTGGTCGGGATCGAGGCTTATCTGCTGGGTGTCGTCACCTGTGAGATGGGCGCCTCGAAGCCTGCGGAAGCATTGAAGTCACAGGCAATCTGCTCCAGAAGCTATGCAGCGGCAAAGGCCGGTTTTATGGCGGATTCAAAGACCTCAGAACCCTATAAGATGAACGATACAGATGCTTCGCAGGTATACAAGGGGATAAATGCCGAGACCGACGCATCCTACGATGCCGTGAGTTCTACGATCGGTCAGGTAATCCGAAGCAGGAGCGGCAATATCGTGGAGGCCTTTTATTTCTCGACAGACGGCGGCGCGACCGATTCCATATCCGATATCTGGGGATACTCCGATCCCGTATATGAATCCGTTTTCGATCCTTACGAGACCGATCCCGAGGTCGGGCCCTGGATAGAAGAATACACACTTTCGCAGCTGTCAAAGACCTTAAAGGATAACGGTCACGATGTCGGCGACGTTAACGATCTCAGCGTTACGGTCACGACTTCGGGCGGACGAGCCTACAGCGTCCTTATCCGCGGAACCGGCGGAAAAATAACCGTTTCAGGCAATACACTGCGGGAAATACTCGGACTTCCTTCGACAAAGTTCCGCATTATAACCGCCGACAGCGATCTGAATACCGTGTATGCGATCGACGCGAACGGGTACACGAATCCTGTTATTCTGGGTGACAGTTATGTCATTTCCGAAAATTCACCCGTTAGTATACTTGAAACATCCACGGAACAGTATATACTTGTAGGTAACCAAACTCTGTTTAATATCCCCGATACACTGCCTCCTGCCGGCTCTGTTTACATAATCGGCATGGGAAAGGGCCACGGAGTCGGGATGTCACAGTCAGGTGCCGCAGGCATGGCGCGTCTGGGCTTTGACCATACAGAGATAATCAATTATTTTTATCACAACATCACGATAGGCAAATACTGATGAAGCTGAGGATTCTTGCGATGCTCTGCGCCGTATGTCTGATACTTTCAGGCTGCGCGGGCCTTTCAAAAAGGGATTATTCAGCCATGGTACCCGGTTTGGGCCATGGTTCTGTCAGTATTGCCCATGAGCAGACAGCGGCCATTGACGTCATATCATCATTAAAGGATCCGGGTGCACACTCTGCTGATATCGATACAGTTGATGATCTGCCCGGTGATACCGATATAGGTACCGAAGAGCGGATCGATGATATTGCGCAGGCCGGAGAAGGAGATATCACTGATCCTGATACCGACGTTGATCCCGAAAACGACAGAGATCAGTCGGGCGACTATGATCCGGAAAACGGCTCAGACTGTCCGGGTAATGCAGATACAGGCAATCCTGCATCCGATCCTGACAGCAGCGCTGCAGTCGAGCCCACGCCGACTCCGAAGCCGGATAACGGCTCCGACAAAAGCAAAGAGGGCCGTGTTTCCAATACCTACAAAAACGCCAAAGATGACGCGACGGATCCTTACGGTTATCGGTCCACCGATTCCCTCGCCTCGGTCTACAGCGACAATTTCGATATAATCGCGCCCACATCAAATATGACTTTTGCCGAACTCGTCGGCGACAACGGCATATACAGCCTGCCTTCGGGCTTCCCCGAGCCTGAGACCTATAAGATCATCGTCGATAAGTACTATCAGGTGATCATGGTGTTTTCCAAAGACGAAAACGGCGATTATACCGTGCCTGTCAGATATATGCTCTGTTCCACGGGCACATCGTCTTCACCGACCAGATCCGGGACGTTTCATTTAAAAAGCTACCGCGTAAGGTTCGGACTGTTCGCGAATACCGATGTTTACGGGCAATACTGGAGCCAGATCGACGGCAGGATGTATTTCCATTCGATACTTTATTCAAAGCGCGACGCGGCCACATACACGGGCTCATTTAACAACCTCGGCAGGAGAGCGTCTCACGGGTGCATCAGGCTGACCGTCCCCGACGCGCGCTGGATATGGTATAACGCCGCACCCGGAACTACCGTTATCGTCCGTGACGGATCGTCAAAGGACGAGACCACGGCCGCCATCAAAAAGATGCTGACACTGGACAAAATGCCAGACGAGCGACCCGCATCGCTTACCGGAACGGATATACCGTATACCGACAACTGGTCGATCGACGAAGTCCCGCATGATGTCGATTTTATTCAGGGCTCACAAAATAACAGCTGAGCAAAATAAGCGTTTGGCTTATTTTGCGATGACAATAGACCGCAGGTCTATTGTACACATTTTTGAAAATTAATCTTGACATGTATTTTTCATTGTGCTAACATTCACTTCAACAAAATAAAGTATTAAAGGCTGTGACGAAGACGGTCGTAAGGAGATCTTCACAGAGAGCCGGTGGTTGGTGAAAACCGGCAGATCGAACTACATGTACCCATCACTTCCGAGCCGGAGGTCCGAAAGAGAATTCGGTAGGCGCCTCCCGTGTATGCTACGTCAGTGCACAGGGCTTGATTGAGCCTGCAGAGGGCCATCGTAAGATGGAATTTGAGTGGTACCGCGGATATGTTTTTATTCGTCTCAAAGAATTAGTTCTTTGAGGCGTTTTTTTATACTCAAAGTGACGACCTCAGCCGTGCGAAGCACGTGACTGAGGTTAATAGTACTGACGCAAGTGTTTACTTGCAGTCAGTGCTGTTACCTCAGTCAGTAGCATTTATGCGGGCTGAGGGAGGAACGAGGACTGTAATCAGCATCAAAAAGTCTTAGTCTTTGTGACGAATAAAACTTTATCTAAGTCTTTTACATCGAGCGAACATTGTTCGCGAGATGAGTGAATATCAAACCAAAAGGAGAAAGAACCATGGAAAACAACGTTTTATCCGATGTCGCTTCACGAGTAAAGGAAATGCGCGAGCTCTCCGGTATTTCCGTTCACGAAATGTCGGTCGCTACCGGCATGAATGTCGACGATTACATTGCGCTTGAGAGCGGAAAGACCGATTTTACTTTCTCGTTCATTTACAAATGCGCAGAGAAATTCGGCGTCGATATAGCCGATATTCTCCAGGGCTCAAGCCCCAGGCTTGTGTCCTATTCACTCGTGCGCAAGGGCAAGGGTGTACCGATCGCGAGACGTGAGGACTGCGAGTACAACAACATGGCCCCGAACTTCAAGGATAAGGTCGGAGAGCCTTTCTGCTGCAGACTTCCTTTCGATCCCGACAAGGTAAACGAGCCCATGCAGCTTCATGTTCATGACGGACAGGAGTGTACGATCATCACAAAGGGCATGATGCGCCATCAGTTCGGCAACAGGATCGAAACGCTGTATCCCGGCGATGTTATCTATTTCGATTCGAACACGCCTCACGGTGAGCTCGCCATTGGCGGACAGGACTGTGAGTTCTTCACGCTGATCATGAAACCTGAAAACAACGGCTCAGTATCCGTTAATACAAATACCCATGAGACCAACTGGTTCCCGGAGGAGATCATATTCGATGAGCCCAAGACCGGTGCGGTATATGAGAAATTCATCAACTGCAAGATCGATGCGAACGGCGCGTTAAGGGATATCAAATTCAAGCACGAGAACAATTTCAACTTCGGTTTCGACTGCGTGGACGAGATCGCGAAGAAGACTCCCGACAAGCTCGCGATGCTGTGGGTCGGAGAGGATTTCAGCGAGAGAAGATTTTCCTTCGGTGATATCAGCCGTGAGAGCGCAAAGGCAGCGAATTATTTCCGCAGCCTCGGCATCCAGAAGGGCGACAGGGTAATGCTCGTTTTAAAGCGTCATTATCAGTTCTGGATCGCGATCGTTGCCCTGCATAAGCTCGGCGCCGTAGCAATACCCGCCACGAGCCAGCTGATGAAGCACGACTTCGAGTACCGTTTCAATGCGGCCGGCGTTTCGGCTATCGTTGCAACTCCCGAAGACGATGTTCCCGAGCAGGTTGAACTGGCTCTTCCCGATTCACCCACATTAAAGATCAAGATGATCGTTAACGCGGAACGAGAGGGCTGGCACAGCTTCGATAAGGAGTACGAGCAGTTCTCCGACTCATTCCCGCGTCCCGAGGGCTTCGCAGCAGCGAGCGGAGACGATGTAATGCTGATGTTCTTCACTTCAGGTACCACAGGTTATCCGAAGATTGCGACACACAGCTGCAAATACGCGCTCGGTCATTTCATCACCGCAAAATACTGGCATAACGTTCAGCCGGACGGCCTGCATCTGACCATTTCCGATACCGGATGGGGCAAGGCTCTCTGGGGCAAGCTCTACGGCGCATGGCTCTGTGAATCGGCTGTATTCGTATATGACTTCAAGCGTTTCAACGCGGCAGATATGCTTCCGATGTTCGCGAAGTACCAGATCACCACGTTCTGCGCGCCGCCCACGATCCTTCGTTTCCTGATCCGCGAGGATCTGTCGAAATACGATCTTAGCTCGATCAAATACGCGACCGTTGCCGGCGAAGCATTGAACCCCGAGGTTTACAACAAGTTCCTTGAAGCAACCGGCATCGAGCTGAAAGAGGGCTTCGGCCAGACCGAGACGACGCTTACGATCGCCAATCTGGTCGGCAACAAGGTTAAGCTCGGTTCTATGGGTAAGCCTTCACCGCTTTACGATATCGACATTCAGCTGCCCGACGGAACGAGCGCAGGTGTCGGTGAAGTCGGAGAGATCGTTGTGCGCACTGATAAAAAGGTTCCCTGCGGCCTGTTCAGAGGATATTACCGTGACGATGAAAAGACACTCGACGCATGGCACGACGGGTATTATCACACCGGCGATACCGCATGGAGAGACGAAGACGGATATTTCTTCTATGTCGGACGTACGGACGACCTCATCAAGTCATCCGGATACCGCATCGGACCGTTCGAGATCGAGAGCGTTATCATGGAGCTGCCTTATGTACTCGAATGCGCGGTCATCGGTGTTCCCGATGAGATCAGGGGCCAGGTCGTAAAGGCAGTCATCGTTCTTACCAAGGGTACTGTCGGTACTGATGATCTCAAGAAAGAGATCCAGACATATGTTAAGGAACACACAGCTCCTTACAAATATCCCAGAGTTATAGATTTCGTTCCTGATCTTCCGAAGACTATCAGCGGAAAAATCAAGAGAACCGAATTGAGATAATTACTTTTCACAATTTTAATACTTTTTATACAGCAATCCGATTGACTTCCTCCGCATTTTGTGATATCATGAATTCATTACTTGTAGTTCACAAAAAGCGGAGGATTATTTATGCAAAAGAAAAAGGTCAGTTTAAAAGCGGCAATTATTGGAATCAGCGTTGCTCTTGCAGCAGCTCTGATATGCAGTATATTGTATTTTTCCATTCAGGTTAATTCAACTTATTCAAAATCAAAGAACATGTATTTTGATAAGCTTTATCAGATCAGTTCTAAGCTTATCAACGGTGACCGTGATCTCTATCAGGCAATGGTAGCCGCATTCCAGTATTATTCTGTTGCCGCCGGCGGTCCCGAAGCTACGGGTATCCCTGCTGACATTTACGGTGATTATGTAAAGCAGCTTTACAGCGATTACGAGGAGAACCTGCAGCAGACACTCGAAAGAGCAAAGGACGCTTACGACATCGGTCGTCTGGACGATACACTGTTTAACCACGCCGATGAAGAGGGCATTACCTTCGCTCAGAATTACGACGGATTCCTTGCTCAGTACAATACATGGCAGGGAGAGTACGATCTTAAGAACCTCCAGGGTGACTGGGGAACCTTTGTAAATGACTTCGCCAGTGTTCGCGCATTTCTTTCGAACATGACCGATATCACCGAACAGTGGGCTGTAGAAGAGGAAACGAACCTCACAAAGGAGCTTCAGCATAAGATCATCAATTCGATCATACTTTTCGGTATCATCCTGGTAGTTCTGCTCGTTATCGCATTCCTGCTCATCAGGAACATGAGACATTCGCTTAACGAATTCGCGGATATCAATAAGCGTCTTGCAGACGGTAATTTCGCAGATCCCGTTAAGGTTAAGAGCATATACTCCGAATTTAACCAGCTGGCGGCCGAGAACGAAGGCATGCGCAAAAAGCTGCATGACGCTGTTGAGGATATCATCAGCTACGCAGACAATGTAAGCAATCAGGCATCCGAGACCAAGAACAGCATCACCGAGTCTCAGGGCGTTATGAAGGATATTTCCGTTGCGGTCGACAATCTTGCGCTCGGTGCGAGCTCGATGGCAGAGGACGTTCAGAATACATCAGCCATTACTATCGAGATCGGTTCGGCTATCGATACCGTATCCAATTCGGTTAACGATACTATCGCTAAGGTTAAGCAGCTTTCCGACAGCTCCACAGAGATCAAGAACGGTCTGTACGAGCTCAGAAAGTCCGACGAGGCTACAGATTCCATGGCAGGTGAAGTTGCAGCATCCGTTAACGAGACTGCGGAACTTGTCGGCAAGATCTCCAGCGCAGCCGACGGCATCATCAATATTGCCGGACAGACCAACCTGCTTGCTCTTAACGCTTCGATCGAGGCAGCCAGAGCAGGTGAGGCGGGACGCGGATTCTCAGTTGTTGCGGAGAACATTAAGGACCTTGCTACCGAGACAAACCGCCTGGCAGGAGAGATCACCGCTATGCTGAACGACATCAGCAACTACTCCGAGCGCAACAAGAACCTCACCGGCAGCATCAAGGAAGCTACCGCGAACGAGCACGAGGCCCTTACCGCGATGGTTCAGAGCTTCGACGGCATGATGGATATCTTTGCCGAGGCGAGAAGAGAGAACGAGCAGACCGCAAAGGAGACCGAGCAGATGACCGCAAAGAAGGACGGCATCCTCGATTCCGTAGGATCGCTCTCGAGTATTTCCGAGGAGAACGCAGCTTCCACAGAGGAAACCAGCGCTTCCATCGATCAGCTCAGCATCAACATGGAGAATGTCGTAAAGCAGGCTGACGAGCTCAACAATATCGCTGAAAAGCTTAAGGACAGCGTCAAGTTCTTCAAGATCTGATAACGATATCATACCGGGTGTCCCCGTACAGGTGCCTGTCACCATTAAAGAATTATAAATTTTTTAATGGTGACAGGCACCTTATATTTTTCTAAAATTGCAAAAAAATCTGTTGTATTAATGACCTTTTTTTAGTAAAATAGACTACGGTGCTGTCGGAAGGGGTTTAAAGTTTTGTACAATACCGACGGTTCTAAAGTATTAAGCGGAGGATTTTTAGTTATGAACACTTACAAAAGTGAAGACATCCGCAACGTTGCCATCTTAGGCCACGGCGGATGCGGCAAGACGACACTGATCGAAGCTACGGCATTTGCCAATGGCATTATCAGCCGTATGGGACGTGTAGAAGACGGAACTACAATCAGTGACTACGACAAAGAGGAGAACAAGAGAGGCTTCTCGATCAGCACATCACTGATTCCTATCGAATACAACGGAATTAAGTACAATTTCCTTGATACCCCCGGTTATTTTGATTTCGTAGGCGAAGTAGAAGAGGCTCTTGACGCTGCCGGCGCAGCGATCATCGTTGTCAACGCCAAGTCAGGCGTAGAAGTCGGAACCATCAAGGCATGGGAGATGTGCGAAAAGAGAAATCTTCCCCGCATGTTCTTCGTTACCGCCATGGATGACGCAAACGCAAACTTTGCCAATGTTGTTGAGCAGTTAAAGGAGAACTTCGGCACGAAGATCGCTCCTTTCCATACACCTTTCTTTGAGAATGACAAGTTCGTCGGCTTCGTTAACGTTGTTAAGATGGGCGGACGCAAGTTCACAAAGGGCAGCGAGTACACAGACTGCGATATTCCCGCTTCCATTAAGGACGAGGTTGACGCATGCCGTCACGATCTCCTCGAGGCGATCGCAGAGACCAGCGAAGAGCTGATGGAAAAGTATTTCAACGAGGAAGAGTTCACCCAGGAAGAGATCGATACCGCGCTTCACGGATCGGTATTCTGCGGCGACACCGTTCCCGTTATCGTTGGTTCCGGTCTGAACCAGCAGGGCACCAAGATGCTCATGGACTGCATCAAGTCATACTTCCCTTCACCCCTTAACCACAAGGTTATCGGAAAGAACGCAAAGGATGACAGCGAGTTCCAGGCCAACTACGACATCAACAAGCCTTTCACAGCTAAGGTATTCAAGACCATCGTTAATGATTTCGGTACCTATTCCTGCATCAAGGTTTGCTCGGGCAAGCTGACCGTAGATGTTCCCATCTACAACGCAGAGCGTGAGACCGAAGAAAAGATCTCCAGACTCTATGTCCTTCGCGGCAAAGAGGCGATCGAGGTTAAGGAGCTTAACCCCGGCGATATCGGAGCTCTTTCGAAGCTTTCGAACACCCAGACCGGCGATACCCTTTCCACAAAGGCTAATCCCGTGATCTTTGAGAGACCTGTATACAGCACACCTTACACCTACCAGAAGGTTGAGACCAAGAACAAGGGTGATGAGGATAAGTTCGCTCAGGCTATGTCCAAGCTCCTCGCTGAGGACAAGACCATGAAGATCGTTCAGGATAAGGAGAACCGTCAGACCCTTATCTACGGTATCGGCGATCAGCAGATCGATGTTACCGTCAGCAAGCTCGCTTCACGTTACAAGGTTGAGGTTGAGACCGGCAAGCCCCGTGTTCCTTACCGCGAGACCGTCCGCAAGATGGTTGAGAAACAGGGTAAGCATAAGAAGCAGTCCGGCGGACACGGCCAGTACGGTGATGTTCATATCCGTTTCCAGCCTTCAGGCGATATGGAAAAGGCATACGTATTCGACGAGGAAGTAGTAGGCGGCGTAGTTCCGAAGAACTTCTTCCCCGCAGTAGAAAAGGGACTTGCTGAGTCCGTTCTTGCGGGACCTCTTGCAGGATACCCCGTTGTAGGACTTCGTGCGACACTGTTCTACGGATCATACCATCCGGTAGATTCCTCCGAGCAGGCATTCAAGATGGCCGCAAAGCTCGCATTCAAGGCTGCGTTCAACGATCCCAAGGAGAACTGCTCACCTTGCCTGCTTGAGCCCATCTGCTCAGTAAAGGTTACCGTTCCGGATAAATTCACCGGCGATATCATGGGCGATCTCAATAAGCGCCGCGGCAGAGTTCTCGGTATGGATCCCATCCCCGGCGGAAAGCAGACCATCAATGCTGATGTTCCGCTTGCTGAGCTCTACGGATATTCGACCGACCTTCGTTCGATGACCGGCGGTATCGGCGATTTCGAGTACGTTATCGACCGTTACGAGCAGGCTCCTTCGGATGTTCAGGCAAAGGTTATCGAGGAAGCGGCAAAGTATCGTCAGGAAGACGAAGAAGAGTAAATCATATCGTGTTTACATCACGGGCTGTCGTTTGCGGCAGCCCGTTTTTTACGTATACACACGGTACTTGATAAATCTCATGGTTCTGGAGTATAATGTTCATGAACAAAGATCATTTATGAGGAACGCATGAGAAGAAGATTTTCGTATCTTTTCCCGGACGAGTGGATCGACTCCACTTATTCCATCAATTTCGAAGAATATTATAAAAAGGGCTACAGAGGTATTATCTTTGATATAGACAATACCCTTGTTCCTCATGGCGCAGATGCCGATGAGAGGGCGATAGAGCTCTTTACCCGGCTCAAAGCGATCGGCTTCCAGATATGCCTTCTCTCTAACAACAAAAAGCCCCGTGTCGAGCGCTTCAATAAGGATGTTAACGTCAAATATATCTTTAAGGCTCAAAAGCCCTATCACAAAAATTATTACATCGCCGCCATGCTGATGAGGCTCTCGGTCGGCTCGTGTCTGTGTGTCGGAGATCAGCTGTTTACCGACATTTACGGCGCCAACAGGTCAAATATCCATACGATCCTCGTCAATCCGATCGATCCCCACGAGGAGATACAGATCGTGTTAAAGCGCAAACTCGAAGCGATAGTGCTTCATTTCTACAAAAAGAAGCTCGCAAAAGAGGGCAGGTCCTGGCCCGAAAAACGGTGAAAACAATATAATTTCGATGTTTCAAAAAAAATGTTGAAATTATTTGGCATA
>JAEEGF010830980.1_pt1 | contig 12892 bp, 7 predicted proteins | sample 9134171 | NCBI WGS metagenome assembly JAEEGF01 (sample SAMN16246542, study PRJNA631951) | gut metagenome | biome: gut microbiome; feature: rumen; material: AP-attached | host: Bos | place: Iran: Karaj | collected 2018-10 | reverse complement strand
GCTCAACAGAATTGGCACTACGCACGAAAGCATCGAGCAGCATCTCCTCCGTGATGATGTCCTCTTTGATCGCCCTGATGCTCACTCGATAGTAGTTACTATCTATGCCGCATGGCTCATAATACCAGGGCATAAGGTCATCCAACGCAGTCGTCGCAAGTTCCTCGTCCAGATACGCCTTCATCCTTTCGCTATCCGCAACGAGATGCTCTGCCCCCATATAGTCCTGAAAGCACGACTTGTAGATGTCCAGCAATCGCAACTCCGGATAGGTTTCCATCTGCCCGTTGACGAACTTCTCGATGCTTTGTGCATGAAGGGTTAGGGCACACAGTAAAGCTATTGATAAGAGGATTATTCTTTTCATTGATTGTTTCTTCGTTCTTTATGTCGCATTAAGCACAGTTTTATATCCATCAAGTTGAACACTTGCGAAGGTTGAGATGTTTATATATCCTTCCTGGTCATAACATCTATGATAATTGTTTATTGTGTCGATGAGATGTTGAAGGCCAAGAATGGTTGTTGCTAAGTTCTTGAACTTATGATATTGTGCATTATACCTTTCCATGGAACCGCCCGCCAGCCTCTGTTCTATATCTGTCGGAATAAAGAATGAGCTGCGTTCTCCCAAATAAGCGTGGAATTCCGTAAGGAAAATATGTATTCCGGCAAGATCAAAATCTCCGAAATGGACGTAGCGGTTGGGGATGGACTGCAACCAGGAACGAAGGTCAGCAGATTGAGGATAACGGGAAACAAACAGCAAACGGTCGGAGCCAATCGTCTGTTCGAACAATGCTCGCTGCTGGCGAATCACACGAAAATTCTCCATATTCTCTATTCCTACAACGACTATATCCTGTGGAATGGTAAACGACTGCCAATCAGTAATAAACAAGAAACTCCCCGCCTCTGGATTTACTTTTATTTCACGTCCGCTCAGCTTGCAAGTAATTGATTCGTATGTGTTGACAGGGAAACCAGGGCATGAGCGAATGGTTAGGAGTTTCGAATTACCGGTAGCTGATGCTTGAACAGAGCGAGACGTCCCACCGGTCAGTATCGTGTCTCGCATTAAATCCAGATCGGACAATCTTTCGTCAAAGGCAGATAAGGCTTTCAACAGTGCGTCTGGCCGTGGGGCAAAGATGGTGCGTCGGCTACCATGAGAGGTGCTGACTATCACGCCATCGTGCTCCAGTTCATCTACCCATTCGCCACGAAGCTGGCTTGCAGGTATGCTCTCGCCATCACGCAGTAGGATGAGCTTGTCGATAAGTGATGCCGTCAGCTTCATTTCTGTGATATTAATGGATGAACAACAGTCTTCGACCTGCCATCCTTCTGCAACAGATAGGTGTAGCGATAGTCGGAGACGTTATAGGTTGTGGGGGAGGAATTGATGAGCAGGATGTTGCGAGCATTGGCAAAGTCGAGTATTCCCTTGACATTCTGTGGGTGCAGTTTGCCGATCTCGTCCATCATGCAATGGATGTAGAAGTCACCGAATTTCCGGCTCACCTTCTCCTTGAACACATTGATGAGCATGATGTTGATCATCGCCTTGACCAGCGTGTCGGTACCTTCACTGCCCACATGCGACAGTTTGTCGGCCCACCCTGTGTCGTTGTCGTTTTCTATGATGCGGAACTGCAGCTGGAACAGGTCGGAGAGCGTCAGATATTGACGCGAAGGATTGTCTGTCAGCGACTTCATGAAGTCGAGCAAGTGTCCGACAGCCTTCTGGTTCACCTCATCCCTGTTGACGGTTGAGAACAGGTTCAGCTCACCCATGGCAAACTGGTTTTCGTCGTTGAACTCCTTGATGTGCTTCATTAGCTGCACCATCTTGTCAGTCGAGGGAACTGACTGCAAGGCGATGAGCTTGATAACTCCGACAAAGTTGCGTTCCTTGAAGTCTCTGTTGATCTCGTGAATAATTTTGTCAACGTCCGACTCATGACGCGTCAGCTCGCCCATCTCCTTCGACACTCGCGCCAGGATATCCACATACCGTTCACTGGTCCTGCGGCGATACTCTTCCAGTTTGTTATTGATGAGAAAGTCGTCGAGATTGCTGGCGAAATCAAGGTAGTCATCGTCTATCGTCAGCTCTGTTCTGAAGTTGAAAGTGTTCTTCGCCGAGAAGTTGCTCTTGAACACATTGACACTCTGCTTGAACTGGTTATGGCGCGACTGACGTTGAACGATGATGCCCGTCAGCTCGTCAACGGCCTGTCCGGGTGTGCGCAACGTCTGTTTCTCCTTCGCATCGGCATACATCGGTGGGCACAGGTTCTCGTCATGGGCAAAACGGTCAGCTTTCTGCAATTCTTCATCCAGATGTTTCTGTTCATCTCTGCGTTCTGCCAGTTCCCTGCCTAAGGCAGCCAGCTGCTGGTCGTACTTGAGTTTGCGTTGCTGATACTTCTCATTCAGTTGCAACAGCTTTTCTGAAAGCGTTTTCTTCTGATTCTTCAAGTTGTCCTCCTGGTCAAAGAGCTCTTCCTTGTCTCGCTGATAGTCATACACCAGTTTGCGATGCTCGTCAATAAAGCGAAGTTCATCTTCGGCCAACGTTATCTTCGCCTTGCAGTCCTCCACTAGCGTCGTGTCCGCCCCACGGCCTTTCAGCTCGTCCATCTCCTGCTGCTTCAGTTTCAGCAGGTCAGCCTCAGCCGTTTTCTCGGCAATTGCGGTCTCGGCATTGATAGCGGCAATACGTTCGGCATGTGCTTTTACATTCTCGTCCTTCGCGTCATGATACTTCTTCTCCGCACCATCCGACAGTCTCTTCTTTTCGGCTTTTAGCTTCTCCAGCGCGTTTCGTGCCGATGATAACTGGTGGGCCAATTCCTGCTGACGGGTATGGAGTGCATGCTGCTGTTCCTCGATGATTTGCTTGGCTTTAGCTTCATAGTCTTCTATTCTGACAGCGATAGACTTTCGTCGTTGAGGTATCACTCGAAGCTCCGTTTCGGCAAGCGACTTCTGCTGGCGGAGTTCCTTTATCTGGGGTGCGAACTGGTGTTTCAACACTTCGATGGCCTTTTCCAGCTGTTGCTGAATCTGCTGATATTCCTCTTTGGCTCGCTTCAGTTCTTTCTCCAGGTTCGACTTCTCTTCCTGAAGCTGCTTTGGTTTTCTGACATTAAGCGGCAGGTCAGTAAAGTCAAGCTTCACGCCATACAGCGAAGCACCTTCGGCCATCTGCGGATGCAGGCCTGTCTGATATAGCACCTTCTCCTCGTTGATAATCTTGCCGATGTTCTGTTCCCAGTCTGTCTTGTTCTCTTCAAGCCATTCGTAGAGTGATCCCTTTGTGCGTTCAAGCAGCCTGTCAATAGCGGTAATCTGTGCTGAATATTTCTCAATCTCCGCTTGCTTTTCTTCCAACTTTCGTTGGTAGTCAGCAATTGTTTCAGCCTCTTTCTTGTCATATTCTGCCTGAATGCGGTTGATGTCAGAAGCCAATGAGCCTATCTTGCCCGTCAGCTCTTTCTCGCTGAGTTGCAGCTCATACAGTTGCTGATTCAGCGACTCCTTTTCTTCTTTGAATGGTACGAGATACTTTAATTTCAGAAGTTCTTTTTCGCAATCATTCATCTCAGCTTTCACGGAATCGATTACATTCGAAGCTTCTGTCATCTTCTCTGTAAACGACTGCTCTATCTCTGTCCTCGCAACCGTGAAGGCTTTCAGCAACCGTTCGTCAGTCTTTTGCTTTTCTTTCTCTTCCGAGAGGATGCGTTGCTGCTGCGCCTGTCGGAACGTTTCAAGCTGATGGGTGATATTCTGGTGCAAGGCCTTGTATTTCGTGGTGACATCGTTGAACCGTGCTGTCAGGTCTGCCAGTTTGTCCTTGAGACTCTCAAGTTCGGCCTTCAAGCCCTGCTCTCTTTCACAGCAGCTCAGCACGCTTTCTATCTGCAGAGCCGAATAGTATTCCTTCCGCTCCTTCAGACGTTTCAGTTTGTCGTTCACAACACCCTGGTCCTGGTTCAGCTTCGTTTTCTCAGCATCATGCTTTTGCTGGATCTCCGACAAAAGACGCTTCTGCCTGTCTTGCTCCTGCATCAGTTCTGCAATTCTTGCCTCGATCAGCGGGAGTTTCTCTCGCGAAACTCGTTCGGCATATTTCAGCTCACTGCACAATTCTGCAATTTGCTGCTTCATGTATAGCAGTTCGTGGTAGGCTTTCACCACGGCATCGGCCTGTTTCCTCACCAACGACTCCCCTTTCTGATTCAGCTTATACCAGCAGGATATATCCTTGTACTCCTGCTCAAAGTCAGCAACCTGCCTACGGAAATACCCCAGGTCGATATTCGCCTCTTCGTCACTCATCGAACGGATAATGATGTCCTTGATGAAATTTGCATCCAGACGCGAATTGAGAAACACGTTCTGTATGCTTCGTGGGATATTCTGATAACTGCTGGTTTCCAGTAGTTGAAACCTCGCAAACTCTTTCCCTACGGTCTGCTTGTTGCCATAGAGGATGTCGCGATACTGTTCATATCGATCGATAATCTTGCTCATATAGGCGCCGTCGAGCCTGTCGCGTATCACCTTCCATTCTGCCGTCACCTCCCCACGTTCATCTACCAGCCAATCTTTCCTGTAGGCAGCATCCACAAACCTGTAACACGCTCTGCCCGACGAACGGAGCACAAGGATGCTGAAAGGCCCGTGCTCATGCTCAACTTCATAGACCACGTACGAATTGGCATGGGGCAGATAGAATTCGTCAAACGATTTCATCTCCTTGGGTATGCCGAGATGCAACTTGTCGGCATTGTAGAAAAACAGGACGGCTCTGAGCAATGTGCTCTTGCCCACACCCTGGGTGCCGATAAAGTGAACGTTGCCATCCAACTTCACTTCTGCATAGCGTATATTGGCACTGTTGATAAAGACTATCTTGCGTAGTGCTCTCATGACTCTTCCGTTTCGATGATGGTGAGACAATCTATCAGTTCTTCGATATAATGGAAGGCAGCTGTCACCTTGTAGGTGCCGTCCAGCTCGTTCTCCAGCTCCACGAACCCCATTCGCTCCAGGTCGCCTACCAGTTTCTCTATTTTCTCTTCGTTGGTCTTGGTGTCAGTATAAAGGTTACGCGCCTTTTCCTTGAGTTCGATGTCGCTGGAGAACTTTTCGAGGATGTTTGACTTGCGGAAAGAAAAGCCCGAAGCAAAGGTGTTGTTGAAGGTCTTGAGGAAATCTACACGGTCAATCCACAATGCCAGGCGTTGTACCTTATCTGTCAGATCCGCCCTGTTCTCGATTCTTGTGAAATAGTAGTAGCCATTGCCACCCTCCAACAGGAAACCTATGCCGCTGAAGTATTCCTGATAGTCGTTGAAGTCATCTTCTATGGCATCGTACAGGTGCGAACGCTGCTGCGAAATGGAGTTTTGGGAGATAAACCCACCCTTGCTCAGTATGTCGAATATTTCTTTTGTATAACGCATATTGTTTACATCATCTTTGTTTGAGGATAGATAACGGGATACTCGATGGCCCCATGCTGCCTGTATTCGTCATCGATATACAGTTCGTCGAGATATTGCGTGGCAATCTGGCAGAAGAGCACGAGCTTTGCCTCGTCGTCCATCTTGATTCTGTAGTCTGAATAGTTCATCACGAAGTGGAACAGATGGTCGCCTGATGCCATGAAAGCATTCTTCACCTCATTCACGTCAACCATCCGCAGTACCTCTTGCTGTTCGGTCAGCTCACTTGCGGTAAGCGGTTCGGCCAGATTGCCTTTCCGCAGACGGCTGTTGCCCTTTCCTTTGGCGATATCCTGCAGTACCCGGAGTCCCTCTTCCGAGTTTCGGAGCATGGAGAGCGATACCTTCAGCGCGTACCTCGGGCGTGGTTCCATCCATACGGGATTCCGCGCCTGCAGCTTTGCCTGTATGTCGGTATTCGTCTCGAGCAGCATCTGGTCGCGCAGGTATTTCAGCTTCTGCACCTTCTGAAACAGACGGCTTTGGTACTCAATAAAGTTCAGGTAGTTGATGATTTGTCGGTCGAGTTCCAATAGGTTGTGATATACCTCGCGCAGTTGCAGTTTCACGTCCGTCACGATGTCTTTCAGTTGTACGTCCATCGCCACCATAAAGAACGTGGTCTGTTTCTCGTCAATCACCCTTTCACATTCGTTGATCAGGGCAGCGATGTCCTTGCGCTTCTCATCGAGATGCACCAGTTTCTTCTTCTTGATGGCGAAAGTCGGCTCATTCTTGTAGGTGTTGTCTATGTTGCGCTTCAGGTCTATGACATTCCTCAACGTTGTGAGCGCAATATTCCGCAGTATTCGCTTCACATCGCGCAGGTAACCATACTTCCTGTTGGGATTGTTCTCGCTGAGATAGTAGTCGATGGCATTATTCAGACTGTCGATGTTCTCCTTGACGCTCGCCACACTGATTTCCTCGTTCACCTCCAGCACGTCCTCGAAGAACTTCAGATACACATCCTCCAGCTCTACAAAGTCGGCATTCTCACGGATGATGCCATGACGTCGCAGAAACTCAATGCTTTCATCCCTCTTGCTCGCCAGCTCGCGTGCCAGGTCATATCTGAACGACAGCTTCTTCCTGTCCTGGAACAAGGCATGAAGCAACCTGCGTTCCCTGTCCAGGGCACGTATCAGTTCTTCTAACGAGTGGAAATGTGATAGGTTGTCCATATGGTAGTCCGAAAGCAATCAGACATCTTCAGGGAAATGCTCGTAATATATGTCTGCAATCGTATCAGCAAATCCCCATCCGCATGGGGAGGACCATACTACACACTGCTTCAAGCGTGGCTTGAAGTGCTCCAGCAAATTATTCTTGGCAATAAACGTCATGGCCTTTTCGAAGTTGTTCTCCACAGATGTATAATACTGCTCCCACATGTCGCCATAGTCGAAAGTAAACTGACAAGCGTTCTCGACATAGCAAAGCATCAGGTCCGCCAGTTTATCTGCCGAAGGCTTCAGTTTCTTATAGTCAGAGACAGCCTTGCGGCAAACTGAGAACTGCAATTTTGCCGCTTTAGTTTTTTTGGAGGGATAGAATTCTTCGATGATAATCTTCTTATACTCTTCCAGCTTGCCATCCTCGTCAGGATTTGCATAGAACTCCAGATACTCCTTTGCTTCCTTGCGAGCATCATACATTTCCAGAACCATGCTAATGATTTCTTCCTTCGGCATGGCCATAAGCACTTGTTTTACTGTTGCTTTTGACATATTGATCTTATTAAATTATTCCTATCTTTATATGTGCTACCTTATCCGTTTGCCCATCGTACCATTTGTCAGAATATTGCAGAATAATTTGGATAGTTCGGACAAATGGTATTCATTCTATTTCTATTTGAAGTTCAGGGCTGATTGAAATATGCTTTAAATCAGCCATATTTTTCTGCATATTATGTATAATGCAAATCCCCGGTCTTCACTTATTAAAATGCTCAGCAATCTGCATCATCGTAGTATCCGTAAACGTACGCCAGATTTCGAGTTTCACTTTCTTATAGTCATCAAAGAGCTGGCCAACACGCTCAATTTCGAACACAAGCCGGAGGTCATTCTTGTCTTCTTTGTCCTGCCCTTCCTTGCGGTAGCCTAGTCGAGCAATTTTGATATAGTAGAGGTCGCGAATACCTTTGCCTGAGAGGTACGGCATGAAATAGTAAAGTTTGTTGAGCGCAACCGTAGTTGGAAATCTCTTGCCTGTGTAGTAAATCTTGGCCGAACCATCGAGATACTGCTCCCAATTATCCTTCTTGACATTGCAGATGAGGAGATTTTTTGTGAGGTCGACATTTAGTTTACGGTGAATGAGCTTCGTACTGTATTCTACCTCAATATCCTCGCGAACTATGAAGTTCTGTGTGATTGGCTTAAGGTCGTATTGGTCGAAGAGGTCAAGGAAATTAAGCTGTATGTGCTTCTCCTTTGCTGTTTGCTTCTTCTCAACAGGTTTTTCAAGTGTCTCACGAGTCAAACGACGATTGATGATTTTGTGCCAAATTGAACGAGCTAGATTGACCTCATCCTTAGACAATCCCATACCTTGGTACAGGATGATTTCGTCTGTGTAATCAAGTATCTCATCTGCAGTCGCTTTTTCACGAAGCATACGGTCGAGAGTATCAAAGATTTTCTCATTTTCTTCTCTGTATGGCAAATAGATTCCTCCGACTTCGCTCGGCATAAGTTCAAGACAACCTCCACCGAAGTTTCGTCCAAGAATCTCCGCAAAGGCAAACGAGAGTGAGTTATAGTAACTTGCGACAAATGCCTTCTTGTTAACACCATTCTTGATGAAGACCCTATGCATAGTGTCTGTGGTGTATGCACCAGCCTCATTGAGTACAAACTTAGGGTAGAGGTTGTTACGACGAAGGAACAATGCGTCTGAAAGTTTTATGGAAGGAATAACCCACCATTGATCTCTTATACTAGTTTTATATCCTTTGTCAATGCCAGCTGCTTCACCACTATCAAGATAAGCTTTCACACCCTCGTTCCCGTTTGCTTTTGAATCAGGAGTGAACACCAGTAGATGCGCTTTAGCCTCAGATTCAACATTTGCTATCCAGTCACGTTTAGTAAAGCAAAGACTATTTACTTGCACACTCCTTCCGACCATCGGACGAGCATAATCCTGCAACTGATACATACTAACCACAGATTGTGGTACGGTAAAGAAATCGTTTGAACCCGTTGTTATGCCGACCTCTACATTTGCAAATGAAGAAATCGTTGTGGCTTTTTTCACTTTGTCGAGCAAATCAAGTTCTTTCTTGTCAAGGAAGTAATAGGTCCACTTGTCTGTATGGAAGTTAATGTCCTTGCTCGGAAATCTCAACTGAAGAGGATCAAGAGCAAGAAGTCCTTGTGTGTCCTTTACTTCAATGTGTTCAATCTTGTGCTCGTTTGTGCCGTTTTTTTCACAGAGAAGCAGGACTACTTCCTGCTGAATCTCCTCGAAAACAAGATTCTCGAAAGAAATGATGTTTATCTTGTTAAAGGTCTTTGCGAGGTACTTGCGTAACTGTTGGGCATATTTCACCATGAGTAGTTCTGATGGAATGACGAAGCCCATTTTACCATTATCACGAAGAAGTTGCGTACAACCTATGACAAATGTTACCCACGCATTCGTGAGTTTTGTGCGCTTTAGCTTTACATTCTTGAAAATTTCGTCAGCAAGTTTTTGTTGTGCAGGATCGTAATACTGATAACGAATGAATGGCGGATTGCCAACAATAAGGTCGAAACGCTTGTCAGTATCAAGGCAGAATCGGTGAAAATCAAGATTGATTACCTCTGTATCATGCAATCCAACGGTACGAGCTTTGTCTGCCTCGGCTGCCACGTATTCAATTGCTGTTATTGTGTTGAATCGCATGTTTTCATTACGCATACATTCCAAGAACACACCATCACCACAACTTGGCTCCAGTATGTCGGCGTCATGTCCACTGTTTATTCCCCAATGCAGTATGAATGATGCAATGGCTGGTGGAGTGTAGTATGCTCCTCTCAGTTTTTCTGCGGAAGCGTCTTTAATCAGCTGCATATAGTTCTTTGATTTTGGGGATTAATGTTACTTCATCATTTGTCATTCCGTAGAGTTTGTTGTTTGCTTGTTGCTGCTCTGCCTTTAGCAATTCAAACTGACGTTTCAGAGGCGTTGACTTTCTGGTATTGTTCCCTGCTGTTGCTATTCTGTCACCTAGAGAAATCAGAGACTTCTGCCGTTCGGTAATTTCATTATGCAATGCTACATCATCAGGATTGTTGAAATCAATAGTGCGAACTGGAATCTGCTTCAAAACTTTTGTTCCACGAGCAATGAATCCTCCCCTGAATATTTCGCCATAAAGGGATGCAAGCCACTCGCCCTGAATTGATCCAAGTATTGCTTGTATATAATAGATAGAGTATTGGCTGTCAGCTGGAATGCTAACAAGGCAATAACCAGCGGTGCCGCCAGAAGAAACCAATGTGCCATTTGTGTCTACCGCATATTTGTTCTCCAGAGCAAGAACACCAACTATTATCTTTTCTGTTATTTCACATGCTTCAAGACTCTGATGACGGCCGAAGCGATGCCATTCGTTTATCGTTGTAGGAGTAGGCTTGATGTCTCTGTCTGGACGATCAAGCTCAGGCTGAATTACGGTAAGGTAATTGTAAAAATATGGGTATTTGCGTTGGATTGTGCTAAGCTTTATAACATTCAGTTTGCCGTTAGCTTTTTTCTTGTAAGGGAACATTACACGTGCATTAGGCTTGAATGTACGATAGGTGTTGAGAGAATCGTCACCCGATACAGTTTTGAAGTAAGGTTTTGTCACTTTCTTCTCAACCTGATAAGGTTGATTGTTGTACTTGAAATAATAGTACTGCCTATCCTCGCTTTCTGGTTGGAAAATATACACTTTGTTAGCACTTGTTTGAATGCCATTGAAAATGTTATCGTCACCAACAATTTCGCCTAAAGGAGAACTTTGCGCTGAAATGTGGTTGAGGATGGACTGCAATCTATCAGAGCAAAGAATCCAAGGATCTTCCCCCATGAGACTGACATTTCGTTCGGTTTCAGAAAATGAAGTCAAATCGCGGACTCTCCACTTTGACAAGCTATCAATTTCGGAATACTTGAATGAATCATTCTCCTTGTTTTGAAGAACGATGATGCATGAATAGGTCGATTTGTCAGAGAATACCTGATGAGCACCGAACGAAGTGATAGCCTTTATAGCCTTGTGAGTAGAAAGGAATTTACGAAGTTCTTTGCCTGCACCAACCTTCATGAATTTATTAGGTACAATGTATCCCATTGTACCATTTTCTTTCAATAGTTTGAATGCACGTTCTATGAAGAGAAAATACTTGTCGTATTGTTTGTAAGCACTCTTGTAGCGTCTTGGATAAAGTTTGTGCTCTTTTGGTGTAAACTCCTTGATGTCCTCTGTCTTCATGTATGGAGGATTGCCGACAATGAAGTCAAACTTGCGTTCTCCGAAGTCAAAAGGATTGATATCTTCTGTTTGATTGCTTGGAACGTCGGATGCTTCGAGCAAACTATTTCCATAGAAGACATTCTCATCAAGATTGGGCAATATGGGATGGAATGTGGCAATTGTTGATTCATCCTCTCCTTCAAGCAGTTTCAATAGAAGCCCAAACTTACAAGCTTCTACGGCATTGAAGTCTTTATCAACACCATAGATGCATTTTGTAAGTACGTTTCGTTTAATCTCAAATTTGAGTTTGTAGGTATTTACATCTGTTTGGATTAGTTTGCTCCTATCATTTATCATAAAGAAGTCAACCAATGCATCACAAAGAAGCTGGAATGTTTCGAGCAGGAATGCACCAGAACCGCATGCGATATCAGCACATTTAAGGTTTTGTATTTGATTGTCTGTCAGATTCGCAAGGTTATCCTTTATAGTTTGGCGAAGTATTTCACGTACAATGAAATTGGGAGTCGTCACAATGTCTCTGTCTTCATTTTCTGGTTTGTTGACGATACTTAACTGGCCGTCAACAACAGCAAGCCTCTGCGAAAGGAAAATCTCATAAATCTTACCGAGAATGTCGGATGATAGAACCGCAAACGAATAAGGACTTTGTGGATAATAAAGTTTACGGATGATTGTCCAGAAAGAAGAACTTACATTACCAATGATTTCGCCTGATAGTTTTTCCTTAAAAAGACCAGAATTGTAACGTGAGTCAGCAGCTTTGAACTTTACAATAAGTTCCTGATGGCTGTTGCGATCAGCAATCTGCAACAGACTTTGGTATGTCTCTATATTTCGGTCTTCACATACACGAAGAAAGAGTATCTTGTTAATGTAACTCTGCACGACATCGCCAAGATACTCTATTTCAATGTCCGGAATAGCCTTAAGAATTTCTTTGCCAAGAAGCAATCGCCATTCGTTTATCTGTTTCAAGAAGAGCTTGTCAACCGATAGATAATTTACGTTGAGAGAAATGTCCTTCCACTTTTCTTCGAAATCGCCATTATATACAGCATCTTTGCCAAGGAGTTGTAAAAGTTCCTCTGCTACAATTTCGTAGTCTGTATAATGGTATGATTTGACCAACGATTTTATGCGGGGGTCATTATCCTCGACTGGGCGAGAAGTATCATAGATATATAAATCCTCAAAGTTCGAGAGAACAGATATTTTCAAACCTGCTGTATATCCATAACGACGCACCTGTTTTGCTGGCTCATTCTCTATGTCTATTCGTACACATGGTTTCTTCGCTTCTAAGAAGAACTTGCGTTCACCAAAGAGACGGAAAGTATAATCAGGCTTCTTGGAGTGTGTCAATGCATTGGCCCTTAAAGGTTCTTCAAGCAAAACTTCTCGTTCATTTGTTAATTTGCCGGAGGTGTTGCGAATGTCCCAGCCAAGAATCTCGAAAAGAGGATCAAGGAATTGACTACGCACCTCTGTTTCATTAAATTTCGATGATCGATAATAATCCCTGTTAGACTCATATTTCTCGACAAGATTATGAATATTGTTTTTTATCTCCGTAATCATATTTGTATTTCCTTATTTCATTATTAATGCTCTTTCATTATTCTTCCTTTTTGCTCCTTCTATATTTGAAAGATTCATTGTTCGCGTTTGACGAACCATATACTTGGGATAGTTAAGTTGAATAACATTTGTCCTTTTGCTGTGTTTGTTTTGAAATATGACTTGTCAAACATCAAAAAGCTACGCTCAGGCCCATCACATAACAGACCAAACACGATTGGGAAAGAAGGCTGAAAGATGATGAAACTTCATATTTCGGGGTGCAATATACTCATTTTTTTTAATATAAGGTGCATTCGACTAT
>JAEEGF010450155.1_pt1 | contig 12893 bp, 8 predicted proteins | sample 9134171 | NCBI WGS metagenome assembly JAEEGF01 (sample SAMN16246542, study PRJNA631951) | gut metagenome | biome: gut microbiome; feature: rumen; material: AP-attached | host: Bos | place: Iran: Karaj | collected 2018-10 | reverse complement strand
AGTACGATGCGGAAGCAATAGTATTCACTTCAAAACAAAACGTTATGCAAGATCACATTTATTACACCAAGTATGCCCTGCAGTTCGCAGACATGCAGATTCCCGAGTTAGTAACAGTTTTCAATCATCAGGTCGGCAATACCGGCTGGACTGGTATGCGTGCCTATCACGACCAGGCACTCATCGAAGAGTTCCAGCGACGAGGCATTGATGTCTCAGCCGTCTATGCCGGTAAGGCCATCTACTTCGCCCATCCCGTTGGGTACGATATTGCCAACAACCGGCTGGCCATCATCGGCTGAAGTCCCGTTCAAAATCAGACCTCCACCCTTGCCGCCTGCTCTTGGCAAAGGTGGAGGTCTATTGTGTGAAGTTTATTTCACTTTGATTGTCGAGACTTTTAGCAAGCAATGTAACACACATAGTGCCATTTGCAAATTGTAATCTGCACAACATGTGAATCCGTGCGCTATGCTGTTTCTAAGATCCATGCCTGGTTTACCGAGTATGCAACAGAGCATACGGTGGGCAGGCTTGCTGATAACCTGGTCGCTAGTCTCAGTTCTTGCTTCACTCAATTTCTTTAATAGTTTATCAAGCAACTCCTCATTGTTACTTGCTTGAATCGTCGGTATTCCAAGATGACGACAAGCGTCACGGATGCAACCTTCTACTTTCATCGTTAGCGAGTCTATAGCGCATACATAATCACCCTTATACCCATCCTTGCTTGTGATTTCCTTGGTGATTTCATTAACAAGCAGAGTAAGCGAAGGCCTTATTATGTCCAGCCATGTCTCAGGTGATTTTTTGAGTATAGTGGTAACAGGCATTCTTTCTTTCCCTAACCAAGTTTGAGATAAATAGTCAAGTATCTCTTCCGCAGTAAATGAACCTTTTTCGATGAGAGGTCGTAGTGATCTCATCATGGGAGCAATGAAACTCACAGCATATCCTATTTGGAAAGCATCATCTGTCTCACGCTTCTGGTCATACTCTTCCTTGTTGTGTGGGTTCCCGTTATTATCGTAAACATCCATTGTTATTCCAAGCCTATTTCTGTCTTCAAATATATCAAATGGCATGGCGTTGTCAGACGGCAATAAGCTATCATCCGTTGCTATAGTCATAATAGGCGATTCACTCATAACAATCATATCTATCGCCGGTTGGAAAAGTTCATTAGGCATAGAAATAGAGGCAGAAACTCTCTCAAATCCAGTTCCGTGGGTTTTCACATAAATGAACTGTTTGTAGCATTCAGCCGCTTCTTGTTCAAAGCCGCCTGATGACAGATATCTATACTTATCCAACAGGTTCTTTGTGGTGAAGATATGGTTAGGATGCATCTGAATAATAGTATCCTCGTTTTCTGCCAATTTGTGATACAGTTCACTTTGACTGAGCTTTGCCTCTTTATTAATGTTGGTCAACATCTTGAAATATTCCTTGTTTGAGAAATAGTTATCAGAGAGTTGCTGGTCGAAATGGTGACGCTTCACTATCTGAATGATTTCATTTGAAGTAAAGAATCCATAGTTATAACAGTTCGTTAGGATGTTGAAAACTGCGGTTATGAAGTCTTCTGCTGCCAGATACTGCTCAATGACTTCTTTTGATGTCTCAGAATCCTTCCGGTATTTCTTAACGTTATAAGCTATCGACTTGACGAAAGTCCCGGAATCGCTATACTTCAAGTCTATGCCGTTTTGAAGCACTTTACAGTAGTTTGGAATAACGTAATCAACAAACTTGCTGTTCGGCTTAGGCTGCGCATTGCATACCACATCGGCATAAAAGCCAATAGCCAAGGGGTTTGTCAACTTGCTCAGTCTGCTGTTTACAATAAACTGGAGTTCATCTTCTGAGAATTGCCTCTCAACCCCTACCATAAATTGCTTGTAGTGCTTATCAAGTTTATCATGGCTATAATCGCAGACAAGAACTATTGCATCAATGTACGTATAGGCATCCTCACCAGCAGTTAAGTCAGATGAGGGATTGCTATCAAGTAAGTCCAACCTATCCGTGAGGTGTTGGATACTGTTGAGTTTTTGGAAGAATGACATTTTGCTATCCATTACAATTTACTTTAAAAGTTAATCAGAGTAGGTCAACTACCCTGCCAATTCATAGCTATACGTGGAATGATGTGAAACGTCTTTCTCCTTATCCCGTCTCTTCTTGTACCGTTTAAAGGTAGATTCGCTAATGTCAAACCCTTCATCTTTCATCTTCTTTAGGTTCTGATTACGGGAAAGTGTCGGGTCATACAAGCTACAGAACCAAACATATCTTTCATCGAGCATTTGGAACCTCGTCGTATTAGCCTGGTTCATTTGGTTACTATCAGATAATATGGCTTGCCTTTTATTAGGGGTATAAGGGGGATGGGGGGAGGTGGAAAATGTAGAGGAAGTAGAAGAAAAATGAGTAGAATAAGGAGAAAAAGCACAATCGGCGCAAATTTTTCCATTTTTTTCGGCGTTTACATCCCCCGTTTTAACAACTTCGGAATTTTTTTTGCGCCATAGACGGATATATCTCCCCAATGTACTTGACTTTATCGGTTTGCCAAGCATCGCGCTGAGTGTATCAGCCATTTTTCTATAACTGATGCCATTTTTCACCAGCGTCTTGATCTTCTCTATACGACCAAACCATTTCTTGACCGCGATATCGTGTTGTACCTCTCCTTTTACCTCGATGGGTCTCTTACCCTGAGCATTAGCATACTTCGGGTTCACCATCCATGATTTATGGCATTTCTTGAATTGCTTGGCCATGGTTATCTTAACATATTCAGGGTTCGCAATCCAAACCTCCTTGGCAATACTCCACAGTCTCGCAGGCGTGAAGTAATCTTTACCCGTACATATTGAACCGTCTCGGTTCTTATTTGAGTAAGCCATGTTGAAAAGAGCCAAAGCGTGAAATACTAATTCGTCGAAACAGAGTCTGTCATGATGGATGGCCATCACAACAAGCAGCTGGATACGGAGTAACAGATGACGACCATCGCCATTGCGGAAACGCTTGATTTCTTTGATTGGCTTTCGTCCAGGTTGATAATGTGTTAGCCACCTGAACCATATTTCAAGATAATCGTCGGGACACTCTATATACGACTGTTCAGCCGGAGTCTCTTCCAACGAGGTTTTGAATCTCGTAATATAGTGTTTAGAGTATTTCATGACGATTTCCTGTATGTCGGCATTCGGCTTTTCACAATCTCTCTTCATGTTTTGGGCAATGTCCTTTTTGAGATAAACAAAAGGATGTGGACGAGTTGGAGAGACTCCCCGACCCATCTCCGATTGTGAATGTTTTGTCTGCTTGCCATATATGGTATTCCTCATGTCAAAATCCAGTGTAGTGACCTGTTGTTGTGGAGTGTCATCATAGACGCTGACGATATCAAGTGGGCTATAGACAGTCCACGAATCGAACGTAGTTACTCCAGCATTCGGATTCCCCAAGAAGAATCTTCCTTCACCAGTTGTACATGGATCAAGTTTATATTCGTCATAACCGGCCTGTCGTATCGCTTCCTCCACCTCATACATGAGGGCGAGAGCAATCTTATTGTAGCCATCCTTATTATGCATCACTTGGTCGAAAGCATAGACAAGCCGGAACCTGTTACCATAATCGGCCACTTGATGGTGTTGCGTAGTGAAAGCGAATGTCGGTTTCCGCTGTAGCCTATCCCATAGATCATGGAGGTCAATGGGGCATTCGTCAGCATCTAACAGAATTGTCTGCGCACCCTCCCACTGTCCAGAGAAACTACCGACCCATCTGTAAGGGTCTTGCCTTCCGTGAAGGGCTGTCACGGAATGGCCATATAAAAGATTCGTCTTATACTGACTGATGCTCATTGCCTCCCGACTAAAAGAAAGTTGTCCGGGCAGAGACATGTTGGGACATCCGTCCATGGTCAGCCATAATGAATTCTTCTTATCTGTTGGAATATATTCTGCAGCAGCTATTTGCTCCTCAGATGCTTTTCTAACACCTACCTGAGAAGAAATACTGCATTGAACAATGAAATCCTTATCCTTAAACATAGTCTTGTCTGTTTATTCGTTATCCTGCAAACCCTGTGCCAAAAGGGAGTGTTAATGATTTATGGCATACCAAATGTGTTAAAGATGAGAGAGACCTCGGCGGGCATGAAGACGCGCCGGGTAAGTTCTGCAAGCTCTGCCGTGGTGGAACTCTCACGAAGTAAATCCTTCATCCTCCTCCAGGCAGAGCGGGGAGCAATGGCCGGGAAATACATCTGCGCCAGCTCCATTCTACCGTATGTTTTTACTTCTCTGTTCATAGTGCAAAATTACAAATATTCCTCGAAATAACCAAACATTTTGTTGAGAAAAGTGTCTTAAGTATCAATAAGTTACAGTAAGTGGGCATAAGGGGATTGAGAACATTAGGATATTCGCTTATTTGGAATAAAATACGTATCTTTGCAATGTTGAAAGAGGTCTGATTTTTACTGGGATGCGGTCAAAAACTTTTTTAGATGCGACGGAAAAAGTTCTACGAAGCCACGGAGGAAAAGGCGCCTAATTCGAGGCCTGTGGAGCAGAGTACAGAGCAACGATGGTTGAGACCTGCAGAAAGGGACGAAAAGGACTGAATCGACACGAAAATCAGGTAACATAGTTTTTAACGTAAAAAGATTGTTTTCTTATGGCACTTAAAGTAAAAGCAAAAGAGAAGTTGCTGAAGTTCAGTAAGCAAAGCGAGGGTTCCTGGCGTTACGTCATGGTTCCCGATCTGTACAGTTCGTTAGCTCAGGACAAGGTAATCCGTGAGGCGGCTCTTCGCTCGGGTGTAAGCCAGGGTGTGATGCAGGCCTGTTGGGATGCTGCTGGCCAGGTCATCAAGGCATGGGCCACTGAAGGTCACTCGGTTGCACTGCCCGGTCTGGGTACTATGCGTTTCGGTCTGTCCGCCACTGCGGTTGAGAATGTGAACGATGTCAAGTCTGGTCTTATCAAGACCCGTCGCATCATCTTCACCCCATCTACCGATCTGAAGGACGAACTGAAGAACACAGCTATCGTCATCACCTGCTACGACCGTAATGGTAATGAGGTAAAGCGTGTGACCAGCTCAGATGACGGCACCGTTGAGAACAACGAGGACAACGGCGATGATAACGGCGTTGACAACGGTTCTACGGAGAATGGCGGTACTTCTGGCGGTAACACCAGTGGTAACAGCGGCTCTGTAACACAGGGCGTGACGGCCCCGACATTCAGCGGCAACACCCAGTTCACTGAGTCAACTCAGGTGAGCATGTCTGGCCCGTCAGGTGCTGAGATTCGCTACACCACCGATGGCAGTCAGCCTACGGCTCAGAGTACGCTCTACAGCGGGCCACTGACCCTGACTGAGACGACCACCGTGAAGGCCATCGCCATCAAGGATGGTAATAGCAGCTCAGTGACCAGTCGCACCTACAGCAAGGTTGAACCTGGCGGTGGCGGCGGTGAAAGCGGCGACATGGAGTAAACCGCGTATTCTCTCTTTCAAATGGGACTGGCAGTATCAGGCTGTCAGTCCTTTTTTATCCCTTTTTGACCTAAAAAAACATAAAAACGAATGATTTTCTATGAGATTTTAATCGAAAATGCGAGAAATTGAAATAAATTCACTATCTTTGTGGCATTAAACCTACAATTATGAGTGATATAAATCGCATAAAACTGGTGCTTGTTGAAAAGAAGCGAACCAACAAATGGCTATCAGAGCAGTTGGGTGTAACCCCATCTACTGTGTCAAAATGGTGTACCAATTCCTCACAGCCAGACCTAAACAGCCTGCTAAAGATATCTGATTTGTTAGAGGTTGACATAAGGGAACTGATAGTACGTGAATACAAGTCCTACCTACTCTCTCAGGAAACAAAGCAGGTAGTAACTCCTTAAGATTGTAAGAACGATGAACGAAATAAAAGATTATCAAAACGCGGTGGATATCATCAAAACCGCGATACTGCAAAGCCAGGCCCGAGCTGCCAAGGCTGTAAACCAGGAGCAACTGGCTTTGTATTATGGTATTGGCAGATATGTGTCGGCCAACACGCGAAAGAAGAAATGGGGTACTGGTGCTATAGAAACCATCAGTAGTCAATTGCGCAAGGAACTGCCAGGTCTGCGTGGATTTTCAGCTACCAGCATGCGTAATATGCGCACATTCTATGAGGAATGGAGACAGCTTGAAAGTAATTCATCAGTCGTAACTGATGAAATTCAGATGCTTTCCTCTAAATCATCAGTCGCAACTGATGAATTTACACAAATTAACACTAAAACATCTGTCGCAACTGATGATTTTAAAGCTGACAGTGAAATTCGCCAATTGCAATTGGCGAATCTGCCCAACTTCCCATTACGTGAATTTCTAAGCATCAGTTTTACCCATCATGTCGCTATATTGGCCAAGGTGAAGACCTACGAAGAGCGTATCTTCTATATGAAGTATGCAGATATGTATAAGGCAACTGTTGAAGATGTTGAGAAGGTTATCGGTCAAGATCTCTATCACCATCAGGACAAGATGCCCAACAATTTCTTGACTACCATCCCCGACTACAAACAGGCATATCGCGCCATTCGTATGTTCAAGGATGAATATCTGCTTGACTTTATCAACGTCGAGGAATTGGGTATGCACGACGAAGACATAGATGAAAGCGTGATAGAGAGCAACATCGTTCACAATGTGAAGAATTTCATTATGACCTTTGGGCGTGGTTTCACTTTCTCTGGCAGCCAGGTGCACTTCGATAAACTGGGACACGACCACTGGATAGACCTGCTGTTTTTCAACCGAGATTTGAACCGAACCGTGGTCTTCGAGTTAAAGAATGGTGACTTCAAGGTTGCTTACCTTGCGCAGTTGAGTGCTTACCTACGTATCCTGAACGATGATGACCGTCGTGACCACGAAGAGGCACCTATCGGCATCATCCTCTGCAAGAATGCCGATAAGGACTATGCTGGGTATATCATGCAAGATTTCCGTCAACCAATGGGTGTAGCCACCTATAAAACAGCTGACGAAATGGACCCCGAACTCCTGAAGGCTCTGCCACCAAAGGAAGAGCTACAAAGAGTGTTCAAGGAGAGTAGTAATAAAGAAGAATAAAAAGATAATAGTATAACAATGAATACAGATACAACGACACCTATTGGAAGAAGAACTGAGGAGGGATTGAGCCTTGATTTAGTTCAAGATAACATTAACCAATTGGGGCAGCTATTCCCAGAAGTCGTAAAAGAAGGCAAGGTGGACTTTGAAGCTCTAAATGACCTGCTGGGAAACTATAAAGACACAGCTGAGGAGCGCTACTGCCTGAATTGGGCGGGTAAAGCAAATGCTCGTCGCGAAGCTCAGAAAAGATGTTCTGGAACTTTGCGTCCATGTAGGAAAGATAGTAAAAACTGGGATACGACAGAGAATCTGTATATAGAAGGTGACAACCTTGAGGTTTTGAAACTTTTGCAGAAAAGTTATCATGGACGAATTAAGATGATTTATATTGATCCACCCTATAATACAGGTAAGGACTTTGTATATACAGACAATTATAAGGATAATCTTGAGAACTACCTAAAGCAAATTGGAGAAGATAGAAGTCTTTCAACTAAGGCATTGAGTGACAGCGATGGACGTTTCCACTCCAAATGGCTTAATATGATGTACCCTCGTCTGAAATTGGCAAGGAATCTGCTTACCGAAGATGGCGTTATCTTTATCTCAATAGATGACAGAGAAGTTGATAATCTCATCAAAATTTGTGATGAGATATTTGGTGCAGCAAATTTTGTTCGGAACATTAGTTGGCAAAAAAACTACTCTCCAAGAAATGATTCCAAGAGCATCACTGCTGAAGTTGAAAATGTTATCATTTATGGTAGAAACCCTGGATGGAATCCTAAAAAACTTCCAAGAACAGAAAAGACTGATAGCAATTACAAGAATCCTGATAATGACAAAGAGCCGTGGACTTCAAGTGATGCATCAGCGCCTGATTCAAGGGAACACCAGGGAATGGTATATGCCATTCAACATCCATTGACAGGTGAACTGATATACCCTGCAAACAATAGACACTGGGGTTACAACCAGAATGAAATGAAAGAAATAATGGAGGGCTGGATGCCTTATGAGTTAAAAGACATTGGCGATATAGAAAAGAGAGCAAGTGTTTGTGGATTGTCAGTAGAAGATGTTCGCAAGGAAGTCAAAGCTATTATTGCAAAGGATTTTATGGCCAACCTCCCCTCTGCTCAGAATTTATTCAAAAACGGCCCATGGCCCAGACTCTATTTTACAGGGAATGATGGTAAAGGTGGAATACGTCGCAAGACCTATAGGTCTGAAGTTGAAGGGATAATGGTTACAAATTTCTGGCCTCACACAGAAACAGGCCATACGGATGAAGCTACAAAAGAACTGAAGGAACTATTTGATGGTGTCAGTCCTTTGGAGACTCCGAAACCTGTGCGGTTAATGAGTCGTATTCTACAAATCGCAACTGATGATAATGACATCATACTTGATTTCTTCTCTGGTTCTGCAACTATGGCACATGCCGTTATGCTGATGAACGCTATTAATACAGATAGCAAACGAAAGTTTATTATGGTTCAAATACCCGAGGCGACAGACAAACCAGATTATCCTACGCTATGTGAAATTGGGAAGGAGCGTATTCGCCGTGCAGGAATGAAGCTAAAAGCCGATAGTTCTCTTACCACACAGGACTTAGATGTTGGTTTTAAAGTCTATTGTCTTGACAGTTCAAATATCAACTCCTGGGATAGTAACCCTGACCACCTTGAAGATGCATTGGAACAGTCTTTATTCAATATTAAAACAGATAGAACGGATGAAGATCTGCTTTCTGAACTCTTATTGAAATTAGGTTTGAGTTTAACTGTAAAAATAAACAAACATGAGGTTGTAGGCCAAAAAGTCTACGAAATGGGGCATGGTGAACTAATCGTGTGCCTGTCTGACCATCTGACTATAGAAGTTGCAGAAGGTATTGGGCTATTGTGGAAGCAAGTAAAGCAGGAAGGCTCAGACATCAAGTGTCGCGTGGTATTCAAAGATACTGGTTTCAATGGCGAGAAAGGCGACGAGATAAAGTCGAACACCATTCTTATATTGAAACAACACGGTATAGACAATGTTACCACTATCTAATATGTCTGCGGTATGAATAAGCAAATGATTCTGCAATTTGAAAATGACCTTGAATATCAAAACGAGGCCATCAGCAGTATATGCGATATCTTTGAAGGCGAAGAAACTTTCCAATCGATTTTCTCGCTGACAGACAACAGGGGACGATGGGATAATCTTGGTTATGGCAATACGTTATTATTGTCACAGGATGAAATTTTGGCTAATATGCGAGCCATTCAGTTGAAGAGCGGCTTACCCCAATCTACAGAAAAGAGTTTTGCAGAAAATGGAATGAACTTTTCTGTAGAGATGGAAACGGGAACAGGTAAAACTTATGTTTACCTGAAATCCATCTTTGAACTGAACAAAAGATATGGGTTCACTAAGTTTATTATTGTTGTACCAAGCATAGCAATTAAGGAAGGAACGAAAAAAACTCTGACCATTACACGCGACCATTTTCGAGGTGATTACGAAAATGTTGTTTACGATTACTTTGTTTACGATTCTAGCAATTTGGAACAAGTCCGGTCTTTCGTAACAGCAGATACTATTCAAATAATGGTTATCAATATCGATGCTTTCAGGAAAAGCTTTGAGAATGATGACGAGAACAACAAGTCGAATATCATCCACCGCTACGACGATAAGTTGGGCTATAAGCCTATTGACCTTATTAAAGAAACCAATCCAATCGTCATCATTGATGAGCCACAGAGTGTTGACAATACGCCCAAGTCTAAAGAGGCCATTGCTTCTCTGAATCCCTTATGTTGCCTCAGATACTCAGCGACACATCGCAATCCTTATAACATGATGTATCGGCTGGATTCTGTAGATGCTTATGAAAAGAAGTTAGTGAAACAGATAGAAGTAGCTACTGTCGCTGTAGAGGATTTCCAAAATGAAGCATACGCAAAGCTTATTAAGGTTGACAATACAAATGGAATCAAGGCTCAAATTGAAGTTGACTGCCAAAGCAAAGGAGTTGTAAACAGAAAGAAAATTTGGGTAAAGCAGTATGATGACCTCTTTGATAAAACGAAGCGTGAACAGTATGAGGGCTTTATTGTAGAGGATATTTGGTTTGATGGTGACCTGTGGAATCTCTCTTTCACTAGTAACGATAAAGTTTTGAAGCAAGGCTTCCCTATTGGTAGTGTAGGTGATGACATGATAAAGAGGGAGCAAATTCGAATGACAATAGAATCCCATCTTGATAAAGAGTTGGTTTTGAACCCACAGGGAATCAAAGTCCTTAGCCTTTTCTTTATTGACAAGGTTTCCAACTATCGCGTTTATGATGAAGAGGGCAATCGGTCGCTTGGGAAATATGGTGTCATGTTTGAAGAAGAATACAAAAAACTTATTAGCAGACCGAAGTATCAGAGCTTGAGGGCTCACGATACAGATGTTACTAAAGTACATAATGGTTATTTCTCGATAGACAAGAAGAGCAAAGCTTCAAACAAGAAGGATAAATTCGAGATGGAAGTAGACACAACAGGAAAAACTGCTAAGGATGACGATACCTTCAATCTCATTATGAGAGATAAGGAATACCTGCTGAGTTTTAATTCTGACCTTCGCTTCATTTTCTCTCACTCTGCATTGTGTGAAGGATGGGATAATCCTAATGTCTTTCAGATATGCACGTTAATTGAATCATCCAGTGATTTAGATAAACGCCAAAAGATTGGCCGAGGATTGCGTTTATGCGTTAATCAAGATGGTCAGCGCATCAGAGGTTTTGAAGTAAACACTTTGACTGTGATGGCCAACGAAAGTTTTGAGGATTTTACTAAATCTCTGCAGAATGAAATTGAGAAAGAGATGGGCATCGTCTTTGGTGTTATACGTAAACATGCTTTTGCTCGTATTGTAACGAAAGTCGCTGATGGCAATACGGAATATCTTGGTGAAGAGAAATCACTTCAACTCTTCAATAGCCTGATAGAGAAAGGCTACGCGGAAGAAAGTGTCATTAACAATAAGACACAAGAAGTTGGCGGAAAGATTCAAGACAAGTTGAAGATTGATTTGAAAGCTAACAGTGTGGAAATCCCTGCAGAGTTTCTACTTGTCAAAGATGAAATCATAAAAGTTTTGAAGCGTGTTGCGGGCAACTATCTGAATATTAAGAATGCCAATGACAGAAAAATTTTGAAGCCTAACAAGGAGGTCCTATTAGATTCCAATTTCAAAGAATTGTGGGACAAAATAAAGTATAAAACAAAATATTGCGTCGAAGTCAACACAGAGGCCCTTGTTGAAAAATGCGTAGAGGATATTCAAGAAAATCTGTTGGTAAGCAGGGGTAAGTTCGTGAGAAAGAAAGTAAAATTGGTTATTGATGACAGCGGTGTTTCGCAGGATGAAGATACCGTTAGCAGAAACGACCGTTTAATTGAGGAGAAGGTTACTTCTCTACCCGACATTGTGTCTTTCCTCCAAAACGAAACAGGTTTAACTCGCAGCACTATAGTATCAATTCTTCTGAAGAGTAAAAAACTTGATGCCTTTAAAAAGAATCCACAGGCTTATATTGAATTTGTACTCGATGTGATCCGCAGAAAAAAGGTTGCCATGCTTGTTGATGGAATTAAGTATCAACGGCTTAACGATGATGTGTGGTGTCAAGAGTTGTTCGAAAGCCAAGAGCTGAAAGGATACCTGAACAATAATCTTATGGCGAGTACAAGGTCTCCCTATGACTATGTTATATATGATTCTGACATTGAAAAAGAAATGGCAAAGAAACTGGAAGAATCAAATAATGTGAAAGTTTACGCCAAATTGCCTTCCTGGTTTGTCATTGACACCCCTCTTGGCACCTATAATCCTGACTGGGTACTTTTGTGGGAAAAAGATGATGAACAGAAATTGTATTTTGTTGTTGAGACGAAAGGAAAGAATGTGCTTGAAGAATTGGCATTGGCAGAGCAACAGAAGATAAGATGCGGAAAGAAACATTTCAAAGCTATTGGAACTGGCGTAGAAATGTTGGCTCCTATTAAGGATTTTGAGACATTAAGTAGTCGCATTTCTGCGAAATAATCAAAAGAATACAAATATGGACAACGAGAAATACTCAAACTATCCGCTATCAATCAGCGCCATTCTTGGACTGATAGAGGCTAATGATATTGCAATCCCTGAGATACAACGACCATTCGTGTGGAAGAAAACACAGGTGCGTGACTTGATAGACTCGCTATACAAAGGATATCCAACAGGGTATATCATCTTGTGGAAGAACCCAAATGTTAAGCTGAAGGATGGCACAATCTCGTCTGGAAAGAAGGTGCTGATAGATGGTCAGCAACGCATTACCGCACTGATGACAGCTGTGGCTGGTAGGACGGTGTTCAATAGCGACTACCAGGAAGAGCGCATAAAGATTGCCTTTGATCCCTTTGCCGCGTTAAGTGAAGACCCTGATGCTGAGATTTTCGCAGTAGCCACACCTGCTATCAGAAAGAGCAAACGGTGGATACCTGATATTGCGGAATTGTTCGCTACGTCATATTCTTCGTTCAAGTTTATCCCCAAATACTGCGAGGATAATCCAGAGATAGAGCCAGAACAGTTGGAGAAGATTATCTCCAAAGTGAAAGGAATAGCCAACAGAATGATTGGCGTGATAGAGCTTTCTGAGAATTTGGATATAGACATTGTTA
>JAEEGF010226520.1_pt1 | contig 12894 bp, 12 predicted proteins | sample 9134171 | NCBI WGS metagenome assembly JAEEGF01 (sample SAMN16246542, study PRJNA631951) | gut metagenome | biome: gut microbiome; feature: rumen; material: AP-attached | host: Bos | place: Iran: Karaj | collected 2018-10 | reverse complement strand
AGAGCCGGCTTGGTGAACACGGTATTCTTGAGGTAATGCCCCAGGGGGTTGCTGGTGAGGGCATACAGGTACTTGCAAGAGTAGAAGATGGCACCGGGATTGCCGTCAAGCGATGCCGTGCGATTGAACTCCACCTCGTCGGCATATTCCTTGTACTGCACCGCTGTTGATGAACTCGTCAGTCCCGAAATCGATGAGGAAATATAGACCTGGCGACCGAAATGGGCGGCGATTTTGCCCCACCACTCCGTAATCAGGCCGTAGTCGTTGGTGCTGTGCCCGAAAGGCCAATAGACCTGGGGCGACATATAATCGATGCTCTGTGACTCGTACCATGCCAGCGGATCGCTGAAGATGCTGTTATACTGCCAGTCGCTGCCAGTGGGACACGGCTCCACGCCATGCTTGCCTGCCACCGCCGAGCTCGATGCAGCGACGCCAGCGGGCGAGACGCCGTAACGCACCTCGGGCCTGGTTTCCTGAATCATGTCATACACGGCCTTCACCATGCGGTTGACGTTGTCGCGGCGCCAATCGCCAAACGAGAGCGACGTGCCCGAAGCCTGCCACTCGCCGTAGTCCTGTGCGCTGGCATCGGTAGGAATACCACTGGGATAGAAGTAGTCGTCATAGAGGATACCGTCCACATCATATTTGGTGATGATTTCCTTGCACACTGCCACGATGCGGTCGATGGTGCGCTGCTGACCCGGGTCAAGGATAATGGTAGCGCCATGAGAGAGCAGCCAGCCGTCCTCCTTGAGTTCGCGGTCATAGGCAGTGTTCCAGTCAGTTCCCGTGCTCCAGCGGTAAGGATTTACCCACGCATGGCACTCCATGCCACGCTTGTGGCAGCCCTCGACGACATACTGCAAGGGGTCAAACCCAGGGTCCTGACCACGGGTACCCGTCAGGTAACTAGACCAGGGCTCGATGCTCGACTGGTACATCGCGTCACACATCGAGCGCACCTGGAAATTGACCGCATTAAAGCGGTTGACCTGCAACGAGTCGAGCAGACGGTCCATCTGCGCCTTCTGCTTAGCGGCTCCAGCACCCTGCGAGGGCCAGTCCAGGCACCACACGGTGGCAATCCATGCCGAACGGAACTCACGTTTGGGCTGAGTATAGGCCCAAGCCTGGGTCATCAGCCCAGAGAGCAACAACACAAGAGCGACAGTAGAGAAATATCGTTTCATATACTAAAGATTTGTGGTTAATTCTTAAAAAATATTATTTTCCACAAAGGTAAAACAAAAAAGCGCAACCACAAGCGATTGCGCGAATCCTTATAAATATTTAACGATTATTCTCTCAAGCCAGGGGCTCTAAAATTGCTGGGAGAGCAGAGACATTGACCCGTTTACAGCCTATCAAACGGGATGCGGGCGAGCAGTTCCCCAAAGCGGTTAGCACCCTCGACCAATTGCCCTTCCACCATCTTGCGCATGAAGAACGGCAGCTTGAGCTGCAGTTCAGCAGTGCTCATGGTGGTACCGTCGTCCTGTGGTTCGAGGTTCACCACCATGTTGATGGGAACAGGTGACGACGAGGCCGTATAGACCACCCGTTCGCCCTCCACGCTGTTCTCATGGTCCAGCGAAAGCGTGACTTCACCCATCGGTGACTGGATGGCGATAGAATCCTGGCCAAACTTCACAGCATCAAGATGCTGTCTTGCCTCAGCGTCCAGTTGGTCGGCATGAGCCTCAATCTGCTGTTTGATGAGTGAGGGGTCGGTGAGTTTGCTATAAATAGTGGTGGCATCACAAGGGATGCTGTGAGGAGTGCTCTTGAAAGATTCCATTATATAGATGATATAGAATTAGTGCAATGATAAAGCGTCATGAATTCTGTTTAAAGCGGAAAACCGTACTAGTCGATGGCGTCAAAGCCAAGTGGTGACCAGCTCTCAGGGTCGGTGTGCCACTGCTGCAGAACATCGACAACAGACTGGTCAATTGACTTATCATCGAAGGCGACATCCATCATCGTATCAAAATTGGTCAGGGTGATGATAGGCAACTTTGCACGCTTGAGCGCTTTGGCCGCCTGAGAGAACTGATAATCAAAGATGACCAATGCACCAAGCACGATACCACCCGCCTCGCGCACGGTATTGAGACACTTCAAGCAGTTGTTTCCTGTGGAAAGCTGATCCTCGATAAGGACAACCTTCTGCCCCGGCTTGATATCGCCCTCGATGAGGTTCTCAAGGCCGTGGTCCTTGGGCGTGGAGCGGACATACACAAACGGCATGGCGAGGGAGTCGGCAACCAGAGCGCCATGGGCGATGGCACCCGTAGCAATACCTGCAATCACCTCGGCATCGCCGAAATTCTCCATAATCAACCGTGCCATTTCCACCTTGATGAGATTACGCACCTCGGGATAAGACAAGGTCATACGCAGGTCGGTATATATGGGGGACTGCCACCCCGTAGCCCAAGCAAACGGGCTATCGGGCTGCAATTTGATGGCATTGATATGCATCAGTTTTTCGGCAAGCAATGTATCTAATTTCTTCATTTTGGTCATTAAAGGTTAAAAGACGGGCGAAATTAGCAAAAATCTCGCGGTTGACCATTATTTCGCATCAAGAAAATGTCAACTGAGTGTCAAAAAACTTGTTAACGCGGTTTTGACGGACAAGAAATTCTATGTAATTTTGCATTTAGAAACATTAAAAACTACCGAATATGGCATCAGGTAAAACGGGTATCGTGCTAGAGGGTGGCGGCATGCGCGGCATGTACACCTGCGGCATTCTTGACGTGCTCATGGAAAATCACATCTATGTTGACGGCATGGTCGGCGTGTCGGCTGGCATCGCCTTCGGCTGCAACTACAAGTCCCGACAGGCGGGACGCGCATTGCGCTACAATGTGCGCTTTGCCCGTGACAAGCGCTATAGCGGCATCATGTCGCTGTTAAAGACCGGCAATTACTACAACGCCCATTTTGCCTACAAGCTGGTACCCACTCACTACGATGTGTTTGATTACAACGTGTTTCAGGAATCGCCCATGGAGTGTTATGCGGTGTGTTTCGACGTGAAGTCGGGAGAGGGCGTATATCAGCGATTGACCCATGTGGACAGGGATTTCTTTGAGTGGATTCGTGCCTCGGCTTCGATGCCCGTGGTGGCCCAGCCAGTCGAGGTCGGCGGACGGCTCCTGCTTGACGGCGGTCTGGCTGACTCTATCCCGCTGGAGTTCATGATGAGCAAAGGATATGAACGGAATATTGTCATCCTCACCCGTGAGGACGGATACCGCAAGACTGCTGAACGCGGTATGTGGCTGATGAAACACCTGTTGCGCAAGTATCCTAAAGTGGTGGAGGCACTCAAAAGCCGTCCCGCCCACTACAACAAGCAGCTGCAAGTCGTGCGAGAGCAGGAACGCAAGGGCAACGCCTTTGTATTCCGCCCCATGAAGCCTCTCGACGTGAGCCGCACCACCCATGACGCTGCCGAGATGAACCGCGTCTATCAGCAAGGACGCGAAGAGGCGCTGCAACGCCTTGATGAACTGAAAAAGTTCCTTGCTGCCAACGAGCAAGCGCCCACTCCCACCCCATCGACAGATGAACAGCCCTAAGAAGCCCTTATCCCCAGCCCAGGCCATGAACCGTGCCGCAGCCTTGTGTGCCCGCAGCGAGCAGGCGCCACAGGACATCCGCGAGAAACTCGTCAAGTGGGGTTTGGGGAGCCATGACGCAGACGGAATCGTACAGCGACTGTGCGAGCAGGGCTTCCTCGACGAGGCGCGCTTTGCCAGAGCGTTTGTCAAGGACCGTTTCGCCTTCAACGGTTGGGGAAAAATCAAGATTGCCCACCAGTTGCGCCTGAAAGGCATTTCGGCTGATATAATCGGCGATGCAATGGGCGTCCTTGACGAGGGTGTATATCGCCAGCGCCTGATTGAACTGCTGCGTGCCAAATGGCGGACCGTGCAAACCCGCGAACCCCGTGCCGCATGGGCGGCGATGATGCGTTTTGCCGCTTCAAGGGGATTTGAGACAGCACTGGCAGGCGAATGTGTCAAAACCGTTACCCGGCTCGATGTGGAAGACGATTAAACAATGGTTGAGTGCTGCAGCCGACGTCGCGATGCCGCGTGTGTGCCCCGTGTGCGGTAAGGCGCTCGACAACGACGAGCAGTGGCTGTGCCGCAAGTGCTTAGCCGCCCTGCCCCGCACCAGGTATGAGGAAACGGATTTTAACACCATGGAACAGCACTTTGCCGGCAAGGTGCCGATTGAACGCGCCACCGCCTATTTCTTCTATGAGAAAGGTTCCCCCTATGCCAGCATATTGCACGACATCAAGTACCACTCATTGCCCAAAATGGGATATTGGCTCACCTCACGCGCCGTAACCGAGATGGCGGTAAGCCATTTCTTTGAGGGCATCGACGTGGTGACGGCAGTACCGCTGCACCGCAGCAAGCTCGCCCACCGTGGCTACAACCAGAGCGAATACCTTGCCCGTGGCATCGCCGACCGGCTGGGCATCCCCTATGTCGAAGCCCTGAACGCTGTCAAGCCCCACTCCACTCAGACCCACAAGGGCGCCCTAGAACGCTGGCAAAATATCCAGGGCAACTATGCCCTGAAGAACGACGCCAGTCATCTGTCGGGCAAACACATCCTGCTCGTTGACGACGTCATCACCACGGGCTCCACACTCACCGTGTGTGCCAGCCTATTAAAAAGCATCCCCGGAGCCACTATATCCCTATTCACCCTTGCCGCCGCCCGCCTCGAGTGAGTTGTCCAGACAATCACCGAGATATTAACCCGTAGGGCTATATCATCATTGGGTCACCTGATTATGTGTCTTTATTATCAGGGCTTGCCATATATGCGCAAATTTAAAAAAAAAATAGTGTCCAGTAAAAAAGACAGCATCATAATAAATTATAAATTAAAGCATTTATAAGCAAATGGCGATTTTGGGACTTGGTTTTATGTCTCGGAGAGACAAGGCGGGTCGAAGACCCGACTTTGTGTGGAAACACCATGCACCCGATGGAGCAGCGAGAGTGAAGCTAAACTTTTTTAAGCTTTACCGAGTCGTGAAAGAGGAAGGCATAGCCAACCCCGTCGAAGATGGGCGCAGCTTGGTGACCATGACAACCAGTGAATAGTGCATCGAAGATGAACTTCGGCAATTGCAAAATGCCTAGAAATCATAAAGTTCCTCTTCGAGGCACGTTCCCATCTCGTTTAGGGACCATGCTGCGAACCTCTACGAGGTTCTTGCATGGTCTTTCACATTGAAATCGGTTCTTCGAACCGCTAACATCTTCGATGTTTTGCGGACACTAATATTAAAAAAACATGGCATTTTTGTGAAAATTTATTTGTTTTCTCTTTGATGTTTAGCAAAATTATCATATATTTGCGCCATGTGCTTTTAAATATTAAAAGTGCCCTTGTTGCAGATACCTTAATTATTCACCTAAAACAGTTGACTTATGAAAAAGATACTTTTACTCTTGTTGAGTGCGGCAGTCGCCGTTAGTGCTGCCGCCGGCGTAAATCCGCCGTCAAAACGTGTGCTTCAAGACAAGTCCCGTGGCATACCGCTAGTGGACAAGAACGTGAACAAGGATGTGAAGAGGAAACGTAAGGCTGTGGACGACAGGATGATGGCACCTCCCATGAGACAGGCCTTTAACGCTACCGATGACGGCCGGCCCGAGGGAAATCTGAAGCGTTATACACGTTCAGGCAAAGCCGTGATACTAACCGACGGTACTTATCAAAGTTTCAATCAGTCCGATACCATGGATATCGTCTATGGATTAGACGGCACCACGGTTTATCTGAAAAACATCCTTTATGGCTCCAATGTGAAATTTGGTGACTATTGGGTGCAGGGGCAGTTAAGTGCCGATGGAACGCAAATCACTGTGCCGATGGGGCAGAGGATCTATCATTCATCATCGCCTGTCATCAATGTTGTACTGGCATGGGGTAGGTCGTCATACACAGTTCATGGTACATCCTCACGATTCACCTTTGAAGTGAATGAGGATGTGACCGAGGCGGTTTACCTGATTGATGGAGAAACCATCACCCTGCAGGACTCATTCACGACACTAGGGAGTTTGAATCCCGGTTTTGAGGGCACCGGCCTTGGCTGTATAGGTCGTTCAGGTACCTCAGATCCTACTTTTGCTGGCTTCTTTGAGTGGGAAACGGTACTCACTTTCGCTTCCTTCACGCCAAATCTCATCACCGAGATTCCCGAGAGCTGCACAGTACACAAGTATAAACGTAATAGTACTTCTATTTATCAAGCATGGTACATTGATTCTCCAATAGTTGATTTAACCGATGGCATTTTCAAGGTTGCCTTCGACCGCGACAACCAACCTGACGTTTATATTCAGAATCCAATGTGGGCATTAGATGTCATGAACACTTGGGTGAAAGGCTGCTATAATCGTTTCACAAAAATCATCACCATCCCCACCGGCCAGTATTTGAATTGGTCTGAACAATACCAATATGGCGAAGTTTTGGGGTGGGGAAACACCTATTTTTATCAGGATAGTGTTGATGATGAAGGTAATCCCCATTACGACATGGGCCATGAGGTTAGCCAGAGTGTCAAAGAGATACGGATGAAGGTTGACGGTGATAATCTCTACCTGCTGGGGACTCAAGGTGACTACTACGCCGATTTTCCCGACAACTATGTTGCTACGGGTATGATGGCCTATTGGAGTGATTATTTCGATTTCTCCGCTTTAGAGTTCAGCAATCATGACGGGTCGGGTGACGATTTGCCTTGGGGCGTGCGCATTAACATAGCCCCCGCAGTACCCGCCAATCCCACCATCGACGAGTGGCGTGACTGCGGTAATGAGTCGGGCTTCAGCAGACTCGACTTCACCCTGCCTGAATACGATGTCGATGGTAAGCCGCTGGATCCCGAATTGTTGAGTTATAGCATCGTCTTGGATGATAATCAACTGTTTACCTTCGATGCTGCCACCTATGGGTATAACCTTACCGAGGACATCACCGAGGTCACCTATGAGGTCTACTCTACTGGTTATGACTTCCAGCCATTTTGTGTATACTTCTATCGCACCAATGCCGAAGGCTACGAGCCCTTCTTCAATTGGCGCATCGGCATCCAGGCTCATTATACGGTTGACGGCGTGAAGTATTCCTCCGGCATAGAATATCTCGAGGTGTTCGACAATCCCAACTCAATGCTTGGTGACGTGAATATGGACAACCAGGTGAGCATCAGTGATGTGACAACCCTCATCGACTACCTGCTCAGTGAGGACTCCACAAGCATCAATTTGTCCAATGCCGATATCAATCAGGATCAGGCCGTTTCCATTGCCGATGTCACGGCGCTGATTGATATGCTGCTGGCTGGCAATTGACGCCAAGTACCAACTGTCCACAATGAACAATTAACGGCGCCCCGAGGGACGCCGTTAATTTATTCTATTACTCTTCCTTCATTAGAAATCCTCTTTCTCCTTTGCCAGGTTGCGGTAGGCAAGTTTATCTTCCAGATACTCTTGCGTTGCAATCAACGTGGGCTTCGGCAGTTTCTCGTAATACTTCGAGATTTCAATCTGCTCACGGTTCTCGCTGATTTCCTCCAAGTTGTCATTCAGGGTAGCAAACTCCTGAAGTTTCTTCTCAAGGTCGGATTTCATCTCGGCAGCAATCTCATTGGCTCGCTTGCTGATGATGCAAACGGTCTCATAGATGTTGCCTGTGGGTTCAGCCATCTCGATGATGTCATGCACAGTGGTAGTGAGTGGCGCATTTGTCTTCTTGTAATCCATGTCTGCTATATATAATTAAATGTGTTATTATTCCAACTTAATCAATTGCCGTTTACATACTTATTGGCAATTTTAAAGATATTGTCAGCCTCCTTGCGCATCTTGCTGTCAGGAAAGTCGTTGGTGAAGGAGTAGTACTCGTCAATGACGGTACGGAAACGGTCCAGTTTCTTCTCGACAACACTCTCGGTGGCTTCCTTGAAACGAGCCCTAAGCACCAGCATCTCCAACTCCTCCTTGTACTTGCTGTAAGGATAGTCCTTGATGGCATTCTGAGCAGTGATGACAGCGCTCTCATAGTTGTTGCCCATGTAGTTCCCCAGATTGTAGTACAAGGTCGCATTCTGCAATTCCTTGAGCACCAACTTGTCCTGAAGCTCAAAAATGGCACTCTGGGCAATTGACACCTTGTCGCTCTTGGGGAAATAGTCCAGGAATGCCTGCAGTTCTTCCATTGCGCGGATGGTCTCGGTCTGGTCCAACTGAGCATCGGGAGAGTCCAGATAGAAACCGTAGCCCGCATAGAAACGTGCCAACTCGGCATACTGACCACGAGGATAACGCTGGTAATACTGCTTGAAGTAGGAACCGGCGCTGATATAGTCCTTGTTCTCATAGTAACTCAGACCCAGCAGGTAAAGCGACTCCTCGGCATGAGGTGTTCCACGGAACACGGGCACGAGATCAGTCAGAATGGTATAAGCCTGTGCATAACGCTTGTTTTCAAACGCCTTCTTGGCATAGGCATACTTGTACTCAAGGTCATCGCTTTTCATCACCTTGTTGTACTCACCACAGCCTGCCAAAACACAAGCCAGAGCCACTATTATCGTCAATTTTCTGATCATCAAAAAGTCGTTTTTGCGCATTTAGCCCGCAAAATTAGTCATTTTTTATAAGATGTGCAAACCACAACCCCAATTTGGAGAAATATTTCGCAAAATTTAACGGACAGCCTCCGAAAAATGCCGTTTCCATGACGTTGATTGAGGAAAATGTTGTAAATTTGTGGTTTAAATTAACCATTAAACTCAATGTCATCATGAAAATTGGAGATAAGATACCAGAACTCCTGGGACTGGACCAGAACGGAAATGAAGTGAAAGCCAGCGACTTTGCAGGCAGGAAACTCATCATCTACTTTTATCCTAAAGACAACACTCCCGGCTGTACTGCCGAGGCGTGCAGCCTGGCCACGGGCTATAGTGCGCTGAAACGTGCCGGCTTTGCGCTGCTGGGCGTGAGCAAGGACAGCGCAGCCAGTCACCAGAAATTTGCCGACAAATACAGCCTGCCCTTCCCGCTGATTGCCGATGTGGACACGACGTTGAACCAGGCCTTCGGAGTGTGGCGCGAGAAGAAGATGGCCGGCCGCACCTACATGGGTACTGTGCGCACCACCTTCATCATCGATGAGCAGGGCGTGGTCACGCACATCATCGAGAAAGTGAACACTAAGGACAGCGCCAACCAGATACTGGAGATAGTTAATAGTTGATAGTTATCAGTTAATAGTTAATGGTTGACTTTTGATAATCGATAAGAGAGATATATACTATGAAGAAGATATTTTTGACACTTGTGATGCTGGTGCTCGCCATGGGTGCCAGCGCTTTGACGCTTGAGGAATGCGTGTTGCGCGGCAACTCGCCCAGGGGCATCGGCGCCATGCAACCCTCCAAGAGTGACGGCCGTTACTTTTACCGCCTGAGTGACAACGGCAACACCATCAAACGCATCAGCTATGCCAATGGTGACGAGAGCGTGCTACTCGACACCAGCGACCAACTGGTGACGGGTTGGGACGACTTTGAGGTGACCGCCGACGGCGCCTACGTCCTGCTGTGGAACAATAGCCAGGAAATCTACCGCTACAGTTTCAGCGCCGACTACTATGTGTATGACCTGAAGAACAAGACGATGAAGGCCTTGAGCGACGGCGGCGGTGAGGAAATCGCCACCCTCTCGCCCGACGGTAAGCGCGTGGCCTATGTCAAGGATAACAACGTGTTTGTGCGCAATCTGGCCGACGGCACCACCGTGCAGGTGACCCACGACGGCAAGAAGAACAACATCATCTATGGCGTGCCCGACTGGGTATATCAGGAGGAACTGGGCATGCTCAACACATTGAACTGGTCGAGCGACAGCCGTTCGCTGGCGTTCCTGCGCTGGGACGAGAGCCAGGTGAAGATGGCGTCGATGGTCATCTACCAGGGCACCTGCAACCCCAAGGACGAGTATGCGCTCTATCCCGGCCGTTACGACTTCAAGTATCCCGTTGCCGGCGAGAAGAACTCCATTGTTAGCGTCCATTGCTATGACGTGGTGGATGGCACGTTCAAGAAACTCAATGTGCCGCTGGACGAGGAGGACTACGTGTGCCACATCACCTTCAGTCCTGATCCTCAGCGGCTGATGGTGCAACGCCTGAACCGTCACCAGAACGACCTGCGCATCTACGCCGTCAACCCCATGACAGGCGCTGCCAGGGAGGTCTATCACGAGACGTCGGACACCTGGGTGGATGCCGAAACGAGCCAGCAGGTACAATATGAAGACAAATTCTTTGTCATCCCCAGCGAGCGCTCGGGCTTCATGCAGCTCTACCAGTATGACCTGAACGGCAAACTGATGCGCCAACTCACCAACGACGAGAATCGCATCATCTCACAATTCTACGGCTACGACAAGGCTACCAAGCGTTTCTACTATCAGGCATCGTGCGGCCCGTTGAACCGCGTCGTCGAGTATGTGGACGCCAAGGGAAAGGTGAAGCGCCTGGCGCCGTCAACTGCTGACGGTCAAGGTACTGCATCGGCAATTTTCAACGGAGACTTCAGCTACTATGTGGGCAGCTACAGCGACGCTCAGACACCGAACCAGTACCGCATCTACGACCGCAACGGCAAGCGCGTGCGCGACCTGCAGTTGAACGAGGAATATGCGCGTCGCTACACCGCTGTAGACGTGCCCAAGAAGGAATTCTTCACCGTTGAGTGCAACGGCTATCTGCTTAACGGTTACATGATTAAGCCCGTGGATTTCGACCCGAACAAGAAGTATCCTGTCATCATGGAACACTACAACGGTCCCGGTTCGCAGGAGGTCGTCAACCGCTGGCGCATGGGCTGGGAGCAGTACTTCGCCACCCAGGGCTACATCGTCTGCGAGGTGGACAGCCGCGGCACGGGATTCCGTGGCAAGGAATTCGAGTCCATCACCTACCTGAACCTGGGCAAATATGAGACTGAGGATGCCGTAGCAGCTGCCAACTATATGGCTAGCCTGCCGTGGGTGGATGCCGACCACATTGGTATCATGGGTTGGAGTTACGGTGGTTTCCAGACGCTGATGGCGATGAGTGAGCCGGGCAGCAACTACGCTTGCGGCGTGAGCATCGCCCCGGTGACGACGTGGCGCTACTATGACAGCATCTATACCGAACGCTACATGCGCACACCCCAGGAAAACCCCGAGGGTTACAGCAATTTCCCGCTCAACCGTGCTGAGAATCTGAAGGGCCGCGTGCTCATCATGTTCGGCAGCGCTGACGACAACGTGCACATCGTCAACTCGATGCAGTATGTATCCAAACTCGTGGACATGAACCGCACCTGTGACATGATGGTGTTCCCCAACATGAACCACAGCATCCGCGACTGCTCCGCCCGCTATGTGGTGTACAAGCGCGCCCTGGAGTTCTACGACCAGTACCTGAAGTAACCTAGCCCTGCGGGGCTAATGCGAATTCCACGAATTATGCTTATTTATCAAAAGGAGTCATACGACATAACTGGATGCCTAATGGATGTGCACCGAGAATTGGGATGTGGCTTTCTTGAAGGCGTCTATCAAGAAGCTTTGGCTTTAGAGTTCAAGAGGGCAGGCATTCCGTTCAAGCGAGAAGTGCCTCTGCAAATAAATTACAAGGGGACTCCTCTCACTAAAGTATATGTTGCTGATTTCGTTTGTTACGACAAAATCATTTTGGAGCTCAAAGCTGTTTCCCAGATTGCTGATATTCATAAAAGCCAAGTAAAAAACTATCTAAAGGCTACCGGCTTCAGACTTGGAATCTTGGCAAATTTTGGTTCCACAAGTTTAGAAACAGCACGAGTATGCAATAGTTATAACCTCTTAGATAAATAAAAAAAGAATTCGTACAATTAGCATGATTCGTGGAATTCGCATTAAATAATTTGTGGATTTTGTTTTAGAGTTGCAGATGGATTATAGGGATGTGTTTTTTGTGGTGACGGGACCGACTGCGACGGGCAAGACGGCGCGGGCTGTGCATCTTGCCAAGACAATCGGCGGTGAGATTATCAGCGCCGACTCGCGGCAGATATACTGCGGTATGGACATCGGCACGGGTAAGGACATGGCCGAGTATGACGGTGTGCCCTATCACCTCATCGACATACGACCTGCGGGCTACCGCTACAGCCTGTATGAGTTTCTGGAGGATTTTGAGCGCGTCTATAACGACATCCGTGGGCGCGGCAAGCCCGTCATCATGTGCGGAGGCACGGGGATGTACGTCGAGACGGTCGTCAAGGGCATCAAGTTGCCGCCAGTGCCCCGCAACGAGGAGTTGAGGGCAGAGCTGGCGGGTAAGTCGCTAGAGGAACTGACGGCACTGCTCAAAACGATGAAAACCTTGCGCAACAACAGCGACATCGATACCGTGGCACGCGCCACGCGCGCCATCGAAATCTGCCGATACTATGAACTGCATCCCGAATTGAAAGCCCTCACCGAGCCCCACCCCATGGAGAATGCACTGGTCATCGGCGTGGAGGTGGACCGCGACACGCGGCGCGAACGCATCAGCCGCCGCCTGCGGGCACGTCTCGACGAAGGCATGGTAGATGAAGTGCGCCGACTCATCAACGAAGGCATAGATCCCGAAGACCTCATCTACTACGGCCTGGAGTATAAATTCGTCACCCAATACGTCATCGGCCAACTGAGTGAGGAAGAAATGTTCCGCCAACTGGAAATCGCTATCCACCAGTTCGCCAAGCGCCAAATGACCTGGTTCCGCGGCATGGAAAAA
>JAEEGF010090361.1_pt1 | contig 12894 bp, 7 predicted proteins | sample 9134171 | NCBI WGS metagenome assembly JAEEGF01 (sample SAMN16246542, study PRJNA631951) | gut metagenome | biome: gut microbiome; feature: rumen; material: AP-attached | host: Bos | place: Iran: Karaj | collected 2018-10 | reverse complement strand
TGAGAATGATGATATGGAAACAGCTACATTGAACCCTACACAAATGCACTTCCAGTCTCGCCTTGATGCAGAGGCTGACCGGCTGTGGGACGAAGGCATCCTGAATCAAGAAAAGCTGGACGAGCTTCGCCATAAGGATCTGCATGCCAAATATAATGCCACTTTGATGTACTGAAGAGGGTGGTCTTTCCGAAAATAGATGTTATTGGCTTGGATGAAATAATCCAGCAGATAAAATAAAATGCTCAACTTTCGCAAGCTCCGCTTGTCTTGTAGATAAAGGGAGAAAGATGAAGATAGAAGGAGATAAATGACAATAGTTTTGCTGCAGAATGGTTGCTGAACAGAGTATTGTCCTCTATCCATTCCCGAGCAGAGCTCGCCCGCTCGACCTTGGTCGCTTGCCTCAGCAAGAACCCGTAGCCTTTCGCCGCTGAAAGCGGCATATCTTCCTGACGATTGGTACTCACCATCGTCTTCTTCCTATATCTTCTTAACTTGCTAAACTTGAAACGAATTATTTTTGAAACAACGCGCTCGAGCTTGGTCGCTTCGCTTGCGAAGAGAATGGGGACTACACCAAGAAAGTGCAGCCCCCATCATTTATAGATCAAATGACTTGCGAGAGTCCTGGTTAGAGGTTCAGGCTCTTCTTGATGGCCTCGATTTTCTCCTCAGCCTTCTTGGTGCAGGCCTCGTAGTCGGCAGCAGTCTTGAAGGTGGGATCTTTCACCTCGGTATAGAACTTGATCTTGGGCTCGGTGCCAGAGGGGCGCACAGAGACCTTGGTGCCGTCCTCGCAGAACCACTGGAGCACGTTGGAGGTGTCGGGCATGTCGAGCTTCGTGACGTTGCCCTGAGCATCGGTAGCCTCCAGCGTCTTGTAGTCCTTCCACAGGCAGATCTTGGCACCGCCCAGCTCCTTCGGCGGGTTGGCACGGAAGTCGGCCATCATCTGCTTGATTTCGTCGGCACCGGTCTTTCCGGGACGAACGACGTTGATGGTGGTCTCCTTCGAGAAGCCATACTCGGCATAGATATTCATGAGCAGGTCGTAGAGGGTCATGCCGTTGTCGCGTGCCCAAGCAGCAATCTCGCAGATGAGGCAGATGGAAGCGGGGGAGTCCTTGTCGCGCACCTTGTCGAACGGCAGGAATCCGAAGCTTTCCTCACCACCGCCGATGTACTTCTTCTTGCCCTCGTTGATGCGTATTTCGTTGGCAATCCACTTGAAGCCGGTATAGCAGTCTTTGTACTCCACGCCGTTCTTCTTGGCAATCTCGGCAATCTCCTCGGTGGTGACGATGGTCTTTACGAGGAACTCGTTGCCCTTCAGCTGGCCGAGCTTCTTCTTGTTGGCGATGATATACCAGGAGAACATCATAGCGGTCTGGTTACCGTTGAGGATCTCCCACTCGCCCTTCGGGTTGCGGCAGACGATGGCCAAACGGTCGGCATCGGGGTCGGAGGCGATGACGAGGTCGGCATTGAGCTTCGTACCGAGCTTCATGCCCAGGGTCATGGCCTCAGCATTCTCGGGATTGGGGCTGACGACGGTGGGGAAGTTACCGTCGATAACCATCTGCTCGGGTACCACGTGGATGTTCTGGAAGCCCCATGAGCGCAGGGCCATCGGGATGATGACGCGACCTGTTCCGTGCATGGGCGAATAGACGATATTGAGGTCTTTCTGGCGCAGGATAACGTCCTGGTCGACCATAGCCTCCTTGACAGCCTGGATGTAGTCCCAGTCCATCTCACCGCCGATGATGTCGATAAGGTCCTTGTTGCCCTCGAACTTCACGTCGCCGATCTTCACCTTGTTCACCTCGTCGATGATACCCTTGTCGTGGGGTGCCAGCACCTGAGCGCCGTCGTCCCAGTAGGCCTTGTAGCCGTTGTATTCGCGGGGATTGTGAGAGGCGGTAACGTTGACACCAGCCTGACAGCCGAGCTGACGAATGGCGAACGAAATCTCAGGCGTGGGGCGCAGGCTCTCGAAGAGGTAGACCTTGATGCCGTTGGCCGAGAAGATGTCGGCAACGGTCTCAGCAAACATGCGGCCGTTGTTGCGGCAGTCGTGACCTACGACTACGGCACTCTGCTTGCCTGGGAACGCCTTGAGGAGGTAGTTGGCAAAGCCTTGGGTAGCCATGCCTACAATGTACTTGTTCATGCGGTTGGTACCGGCACCCATAATGCCGCGCAGACCACCGGTTCCGAACTCCAGATTCTGATAGAAGGCGTCGATGAGTGCCGACTTGTCGTCGGCGTCGAGCATTGCCTGTACTTCCTTACGTGTCTCCTCGTCGAAGGCGGGGGAGAGCCATTCCTTTGCAATTGCCTCACACTGGGCAATCAGCTGAGCGTTATTTTCCATAATTGTTACTTAGTTTTAGATTTTGTCAAACTTCAATTGACAAAGATACGAATAATTATGGAAAGGCGCACGAAACGTCTCTCTTTTTTTGTTTTTTTAGCAAAAAGTGGTGAAGAAAAAAGCTATCTGGTATTCCCCAGCAGTCGGTCAATCTCATCGAACTGCTTTCCCATGTTCAGGTTGAGATAGATACGATAGAGTGCCGTTCCCCACTTCTCTTTCTCGTCGGGAGCCAGCTGGCGGTAGCGCTCCATATAGCAGCGGGCTTTCTGGTAGAGGGCCTTCATCTGTTTCTTCTGGCGCAGGGGATGCAGCTGCAGGGCCTTGTTGAGATAGGAAGTGCCTGCATGATAATAAGGTTCGGGCATGGAGTCGTTGCGACTGATGAGGGAGTCGCTCAGGGCAATACACTCGTCGTAAAGGCCGAGGTTGAACAGCACGGTGGACTTGGCGTAGAGATAGAACTGGCTGCTGTCGTTCTGCTCAAGCACGCTGTTCACCAGCTCCAGGGCCTTGTCGTCGTCGCCGCGCCCGGTATAGTAGTCCATCAGGTGGGGGAAGAAATAGGAGCTGGTAGGATTGCGACGGAAGCCCCTGAGGAGGGTTTCGTGGTAGAGGGAGTCATCCTTGAGCTGACGGCGGGCCTCGGCCATGTACTGCAGGGTAGACTCCATCCTGGCGGAGTCGCGGAGGGCCAGTTTGCGGTAGCGCAGCGTGAGCACGGGGTCGCCCATGCGGTAGCCGCTATAGGTAGCCCAGTAGGCAGCCTCGGGCAGACGAGTGTCGGTACTGTCGAGGTGAAGGCTGGAAAAGAGCGGCTGACGGGCACAGTCCATATAGGCCTCGCTGAAGGCATAGGCCTTGCGGAAGTCGGACTTGCGCACGTAATAGGTGCAGCCGAAGAAGAGGTTCGGACGGAACTTGCTGAGCTGCTCGGCATTGTCCTCACGGTATTCGAGGTCTACCCTACCCTTGCGGTCAGGGCGCATGTCGAGCGAATCGAGGGTTTCGGCCACGCTGAAGAGTCGGCGGGTAAGCTCAAAGAACTGAGCCGTGTCCTGCCGCTGCTTCATGTACAGCTTCTCGTTGACCGCCTGATACTGCAGCAGCACCGCCTGATACCAAAGGGCGTAGATGCGCTTGTTATCCCGGTTGGCCGAGTCCTTGAGCAGCGTCGTCATGAGCTTCTCGGCCTGTTCGCCGTTTCTCCCGCTCTTCAAGATAGTCCGTGCCTGACTAAGCTCTTTCTTCTGAGCCATTGTCAGGCACGGTGTTATCATGAGTAAGAGAAGCGTTAAATACTTCAATCTATTCAATGTTCAAGGTTTTCAATCTAATTTAGCATTCGTCCAACTCCTTTCAGAAGTCGAGGAGTCAAGACATTACTGTCCCAGCATCTTCTCCAGCTCGGCAGCCTTCTCGTTGTCGCCGAGTGAGTAGTACATCTGGTAGAGGGCGTAAACCCAGTTCACCTGCTCGTGGTTGGGGTCGAGCTCGCGAACCTTCTCCAGATAGCCCTTGGCCTCGGTGAGGATAGACTTGATCTTGTTGGCGTTCTCGACGGTGAGCTTACCGGTCTTCTTGTCGGCGAGCTTGTCCTTCAGGTCGATGGCCTTAGAGTTCAGGCTGACACCTGCCTGGTAGGCAGCGGCAATGTAGGTGGGGTCGAGCTCGAAGGCCTTCTTGTAGCACTCCACAGCCTCGTCGAACTTACCCGACAGACGAAGAGCCTCGCCCTTATAGGTGTAGCCGAACTTGTCCTCGGGGTTCTTGGCAATCTCTGCCTCAGCCCACTTCAGCAGGTCCTCGTTGCTGCCCGACTGCAGATAGTAGTCGCCAATCCATGCAGAATAGCGGGTGTCGGCGGGGAACTTGGCGCTGGCATCCTTCAGCATGTCGATATACTCGAGGGTGTCCTGCTTGGTCTTCATGGTCTCTTTCTTTGAGAACACGAGGATCTCGGTAGCATCCTTGGCCTTGGTCTCGTCCTCAGCAGCAATCTTGGCATACTTGATGACATTCTCGTAGTCCTTGCCCTGATAGGCAGCCAGGCTGGCGAAGTAGGCCACCTCTGACTTGTACTGGTCCTGCGTCATGTCGATGCCCGTGAACAGAGGCGACTGGTTACTGTCGACATAGGCGGCAAAGGCCTTGAAGGCACCAGCATAGTTCTTCTGGTTGTACTCATACTGACCGGCGTTGATGCACTGAAGACGACCGTTCTGGTAAATCTTCTGGTTCTCAGCACGGAAGCGAGGCTTCACCTTACCCTTCTCGTTAGGCATATTGTCGAACTCGTCGCACTTTAGGGCAGCATCCAGAGCAGCCACGATAGCAGCGTTCATGGTAGCCTCGTCAACGGGCTCGTTGGTCTGCTTCACCTGGTTCTCAATCTTCTTGGCCTGGATATCAGAGAATTTCTTATACTGGGCTGCAGCAAGGAGGTTCCATGCGGAAGCCTTCTCTTCGTTTGTACCGGCGGTAAGAGCGGGCTGAACAGCCTGGATAGCCTCTTCCACATTTCCTTTGTCCAAGAGTTTCTTGGCGTTCTTGACTACATCCTCCTGTGCGGAAGCGGTCATCGAAACAGCGGCCATCAAGGCCATCATCATTACTTTTCTCATAAGTCTTACAATTATTGGTTAAACATATTTTTTATTCTTCGGGCACGATGTCAACCAGCGGAGCTTCGTTCTCGGCTACGTTGGTGTCGGCAGGGATTTCATCGTCCTGCACCACCTCGGCCTCCTCGACGTCCTCTTCCTGCGAGTGCATGACCTTGCAAACGCTGGCAATGGTGTCGTTCTTCTTGGCAAGGTTGATGAGGCGCACGCCTTGCGTGGCACGACCCATGACGCGAACATCGGCCACCTTCAGGCGGATGAGCACACCGCTCTTGTTGATAATCATGAGGTCGTTCTCGTCGGTTACCACCTTGATGGCTACCAGACGGCCAGTCTTCTCGGTAATGGCCAGCGTCTTCACACCCTTGGCACCACGGGCGGTCTTGCGGTAGTCTTCTACCTCGGAACGCTTGCCGTAGCCGTTCTCAGAAACCACCATGATGGTCTCCGTCTGCGGGTCGTTGACACAAACCATGCCTACCACCTCGTCGTCGCCGCCGTCGGTACGCATACCAATGACACCCGTTGAGACGCGGCCCATAGTGCGCACTTCGTTCTCGTCGAAGCGTACGGCACGACCGTTGCGGTTGGCGAGCAGAATCTCGTTGTGGCCGTTGGTAAGACGAACGCCTACCACCTCGTCACCCTCGTTGATGTTGATGGCGCGAACACCGGCTACACGTACATTCTTATATTGGTCGAGACAGGTCTTCTTGATGATACCCTGCTTGGTGGCAAATACCACATAGTGAGACTTCAGGAACTCCTCGTCGTTGAAGTTCTTGATGCGCAGCACGGCATTGATGGCGTCGTCGGGCTCAATGTTGAGCATGTTCTGGATAGCACGGCCCTTCGACGACTTGTCGCCCTCGGGAATCTCGTAGCACTTCTGCCAGTAGCAGCGACCCTTCTTGGTGAAGAAGAGCAGCGTGTTGTGCATCGTGGCGGGATAGATATACTCGGTAAAGTCGTTGTCGCGATGACGGGCAGCCTTGGCTCCCACACCGCCGCGTCCCTGCTCGTGGAAATCGGTCAGCGGCGTGCGCTTGATATAGCCCATGTGGCTGATAGTGATCACCACAGCATCATCGGGATAGAAGTCCTCGGCGTTGAACTCGTGGTCGAAGGGGATAATCTCCGTGCGGCGCTCGTCGCCGTACTTCTCCTTCACCTCCAGGAGGTCGTCCTTCATTACCTGCTTGCAACGCTCGGGGTTGTCAAGGATTTCCTGCAAGTCGGCAATGAGCTTCTGCAGGTCGTCGTACTCCTGGTGCAGCTGATCAACGCGCAGACCGGTGAGCTGCGCCAGACGCATGTCGACGATAGCCTTCGACTGCAGTTCATCCAATTCGAAGCGAGCCTCCAAGTTGCGCTGGGCATCGGTAGGAGTCTTGCTGTTTCGGATGATATGCACCACCTCGTCGATATTGTTTACGGCAATGATCAAACCCTCGAGGATGTGGGCACGCTCCTGAGCCTTGCGCAGGTCGTACTTGGTGCGACGGATGGTTACATCGTGACGGTGCTCGACGAAGTACTTGACACACTCCTTCAACGTCAGCAGACGAGGACGTCCCTTTACCAGCGCAATGTTATTCACTGAGAATGAGCTCTGTAGGGCTGTCATCTTAAACAGCTTATTGAGCAGCACGTTGGCATTGCAGTCACGCTTGCAGTCGACCACGATACGCATACCCTGACGACCCGACTCGTCGTTGACGTTGGCCACGCCCTCAATCTTGTGCTGGTTGGCCAAGTCGGCAATATAGGCTACGAGATCGGCCTTGTTCACACCATAGGGAATCTCAGTAACCACAATCTTGTCGTGGGTGTCGCCACTCTCAATCTCGGCCTTGGCACGCATCACAATACGGCCGCGACCAGTCTCGTAGGCATCGCGTACACCCTGCAGACCATAGATATAAGCACCTGTGGGGAAGTCGGGGCCGGGGATATATTGCATCAGTCCGTCGGTATCGATGTCGGGATTGTCAATATAGGCGCAGCAGCCGTCGATGACCTCACCCAGGTTGTGGGTTGGAATATTGGTGGCCATACCCACGGCAATACCGTTACCACCGTTCACCAGCAGGTTGGGCACCTTGGTAGGCATAACGGTAGGCTCCACAAGGGAGTCATCGAAGTTGTTCATCATGTCGACGGTCTCCTTGTCGAGATCGTCCATGATGTGCTCACCCATCTTCGACAGGCGGCACTCGGTATAACGCATGGCAGCAGGAGAGTCGCCGTCAACGGAACCGAAGTTACCCTGACCGTCGACCAATGTGTAGCGCATGTTCCAGTCTTGAGCCATACGCACCAAAGCACCGTAAACGGAAGAGTCTCCATGAGGGTGGTACTTACCCAGCACCTCACCGACTACGCGTGCGCACTTCTTATAAGGTTGCGTGGAAACGTTGTTGATGTTCATCATACCGTAAAGAATACGGCGGTGGACGGGCTTGAAGCCGTCGCGGACATCTGGGAGGGCACGCGCCACAATGACTGACATGGAGTAGTCAATGTAGCTGGACTTCATCTCCTCTTCGATGTTGATTTTGATAATTCTGTCGTTGTCGAATGTCTGATCCATTACTTTTTATTTCGTTGTTTCGTTCTGTCGTTATTTCGTTATGATGTTATTTCGTTATGATGTTATTTCGATATGACGTTGCGTCGTTTTGACGTCGTCTTTTGAAGCAAAAATCGCGTTTAAGGCCATTTTCGAGCCCGCTGTTGCGTTTTTAACCGTGCAAAGGTACGAAGAAAAAATGAAACATCCTATATCTTTTAAACTATTTTATGGGTTTATTTCGGTCTTTGTGGGTATGCCCAAGAAGGTTTCGGGTAATTTTTCTTCCGATTTTGGCACGGTGTTTGCAGGAAAATGTGTATATTTGCAACCCGAATTGCAATGATTCCAGTAATTTTGCAATCAATTATTAGAAAGGTAAAAGGAAAAAGAATGACAAGTCAGTTTTCACCCCGGGTGTCCGAGATATTGGCTTTCTCGCGTGAGGAAGCAGCTCGTCTTGCCAGCCGTTCCGTAGGTCCCGAGCACCTGCTGCTGGGCCTCCTTCGCATGAAGGAAGGTCCCGTTGCCGACGTGTTCAGCCGCATGAACCTGAGCCTGCAGTCGGTAAAGACAGAACTTGAGCAGAAGGTCAGGGAGGACGAGATCGGCAGTCCCATCAGCGCCAGCGACCTGGTGCTCAACGAGAAAGCCAGCAATATCCTGAAACTCGCCGTGCTTGAAGCACGCATACAAAGAATGGAAAAAGTCAGCGAACAACACCTGCTGCTCGCCATCTTGCACGACAAGGTGCAGAATGGAGCCAAGCAGGTATTAGAACTCAATAATATGAAATACGATGATGTAGTCGCCATGCTGCGCGCACCCCAACAGACAGGCGTCAGCGACGGTATAGGTCTCCCCGACGAATACGAAGAAGAGTATGAGGAAACGGGGGCACAAGGCAATAACGACAGCAAGCAAGGCAACAGTACCACTACCGCACAGAAGAAAAAGGAGTCGAAGACTCCCGTGCTTGACAGCTTCGGCACCGACCTGACGCTGGCTGCTGCGGAGGGTAAGCTCGACCCCTGCGTGGGCCGTGAGAAGGAGATACAGCGCATTATCGAAATACTTGGTCGGCGCAAGAAAAACAACCCCATACTGATTGGTGAACCGGGTGTGGGCAAGAGTGCCATCGTGGAAGGTCTTGCTCAGATGATTGCCCAGCGGCACACATCGCCCATGCTCTTCGGCAAGAAGATATACACACTCGACATGACTGCCATCGTGGCAGGCACCAAGTACCGCGGACAGTTTGAAGAGCGTCTGAAGCACCTGATGAAGGAACTGGAGCAGAACAGCGACATCATCGTGTTCATCGACGAGATTCACACCATCATTGGGGCAGGTTCCACACCAGGCTCGATGGATGCCGCAAACATCATGAAACCTGCGCTGGCAAGGGGAACCGTGCAATGTATCGGAGCCACCACTCTCGACGAATACCGTAACTCCATTGAGAAGGACGGAGCCCTGGAGCGCAGATTCCAGAAGGTGCAGGTGGAGCCTACCACCAACGAGGAAACACTCCAGATACTGCACAACATCAAAGACCGTTATGAGTACCACCACCACGTCAGTTATACCGATGATGCGCTGGCTGCCTGTGTCAAATTGACAGACCGCTACGTGACAGACCGCTTCATGCCCGACAAGGCCATCGACGCCCTCGATGAGGTGGGCTCACGCGTACACCTCGGCAATGCACAGATTCCACCCGAGATTACCGAGAAGGAACAGCAGATTGCCGGAGTGAAGGAGCAGAAACAGCTGGCTGTGAAGAACCAGAACTACGAACTGGCAGCCGGATACCGCGACCGCCAGACGCAGCTGGAGAAGGAGCTGGCGGAACTCAACGAGAAATGGCAAAACGGCGACGACAGCGAACGGCAGGTGGTGACCGAGAAGGAGGTGGCCGACGTAGTGTCGATGATGACCGGTGTGCCCGTACAGCGCATGGCTGAGCAGGAAGGCATCAGGCTGAAAGGAATGGCTGTAGAGCTGAAGAACGCGGTCATTGCCCAGGATACGGCCATCGACAAGATGGTGCGCGCCATCCAGCGCAACCGCGTAGGCCTGAAAGACCCCAACCATCCCATCGGCGCCTTTATGTTCCTGGGGCCCACGGGCGTAGGAAAGACCTACCTGGCCAAGAAGCTGGCCGAGTTTATGTTCGGCTCCACGGAGGCGCTGATACGCATCGACATGAGTGAATATACAGAGTCGTTCAACACCTCAAGGCTCATCGGAGCACCTCCGGGCTATGTGGGCTATGAGGAAGGCGGACAGCTAACCGAACGCGTACGCCGTCATCCCTACTCTATCGTTCTGTTGGACGAGATAGAGAAAGCTCATACCAACGTGTTCAACCTGTTGCTGCAGGTTCTCGACGAAGGACGACTGACTGATGGTAACGGCCGACTGGTCGACTTCCGTAACACCGTCATCATACTGACCTCCAATGCGGGCACACGTCAACTCAAGGACTTCGGGCGCGGTATCGGTTTCGGTGCCGCTACAGGCAACGGACTGGCGCTTAACGACAAAGACAAGGAACACGCACGCAGTATTGTGCAGAAGGCGCTCTCCAAGCAGTTCTCGCCCGAGTTCCTGAACCGACTCGACGAGATCATCACCTTCGACCAACTCGACCTGAGCGCCATCAAGCGCATCATCGACATTGAGCTGAAGGGACTCTTCAAGCGCATCGGCGACCTCGGCTACACCATCGAGTTGAGCGACGAGGCCAAGGAATTCGTGGCCACCAAGGGCTATGACGTGCAGTTTGGTGCCCGTCCGCTGAAGCGTGCCATCCAAACCTATATTGAGGATGGCGTCTGCGAGCGTATAGTCAACGGCGAAATAGCACAGGGAACTGTTATCCGCATAACAAAGGCTCCCGATAAAGAGGAACTCGTCTTCGAATAGCGTCATTCTTTATTCAGAGACCATTGGTCCACTACGATGTGGGCATCAAGGGCTCGAATAGTGAGGGAATGACTGCCTTTGTTGAGTATTACCTTCAGTTGGCGAAGGCCCTGTCCACGAAGAACATTCTGTTTCCATTCTTCTGAACGGAAGGGCTCTTTCAGATTGTAGACCGTCGGCTGTTGACGATCGATGCTGACGCTATATCGCAAATCGCCGTTGTCATTTGGCTGCGTGGGGATGAGAGCAGTCTGTAGCGTATATTCTCCATCCTCTTCCACCTCAAATTGATAAGTGAGTGTACCGTCCTTTGGCAGAGCCACAGCATTCATGGAATGTCCCAGCATCTGGATAACCTTCACGCCATCAGAGGCTGATGCATAATCACAAGCATTGATGGAAGTGAAAGGACAATCTTTTTTCTCTGTAATCTTTTCACCTTTCATTTCTGTCTTTCCACTCACTACAGGAGTCAGCGGAGCCCAGAACACAGGCAGATCTCGGGGATGGTCGCACATCAGATTCTTCCATTTTCCGCCAGCCATCTGATTGTTGTAATAGTCTGTCAGACGATGGATGCGCTCATAAGCTGCATAGCTGCGGGCAACGGCTTGATGTAGTTCGTCCTGATTCTCAAATATATCACTACGCGTACTACCATTAGCAAACTTACGGGCTCGCTGGGCCTCCAACATTTTCTCGCAATGGGCGGCTGCGGCCTGAACGGGATACTTGATGGCAGCAAAGTAAGCATCAGCGAGATCGGGACGTACAGACTTCCCAATCTTCTCCACTTCATGGCTGAGTGCAGCAAACCGCTCTTCAAACCAATCACATTGCTCTTGTGTCCAGTCGCTGTTGCGAACCTGGGAAAGTCCACGATCGTAGAGTTTCTTATCGACTTCGACCTGATTCCAACCCATGAACTCGGGGCGACGGATGCCACAGAGCTGATAGAACTCGTGCATCACAGGGAAGAGTCGCTTGCCTGCCTCCTCTCCAAACTCCCGACAGAGCCAATACTGATAATGATCATTGAGCGACGAGCCATTCACGCCATCAATGTTCCACGCCATATCGAGGAAAAGCTCGAGATCGTAACCTGCTACCTTCACATCATGGACATTCACAATCCAGAGTTTCCTAACGTTATGGTCGTAGGCCTGGCGCATCTCATTATAGATCAATCCTGGCTGGGTAGTAGTCAACCAGAGATAGTCGTGCGGACGACCCCAATAGGAGAGATGATAGTAGACACCACCTCCGCCAATTCGTTTTTGTTCTTCTGTATTCGACAGCCTAGTTATGTAGCCGTAATTGTCATCGCACCACATCAGCGTCACGTAATCAGGCACCTGCAGACCCTTTTCGTAGAGTTGCAGCACCTCTTTATATGGCACAAACACCTGCATCTGCTTCTCGGGGGCACCGATATACTTACGAAGCAGCTCCTGCTGGTCGTCGATGACCTGTTGCAGACCCTCCAGTTTCTCCTGAGTGGTTTTATACCCCTCCATCGACCCGTCGTGAATACCCCGCATACCGATGGTGAACATATTGTCCTTCGACTTCTTGACTTCCTGCAGTCGCTCAATCCAATACTGCTGCACCTGCTCGCGATTAGTCTTATAGTTAAAGGCTCCGCGCTGTTTTACATCCCACTCATCCACATTGTTACGCAACAGCGGTTCGCAATGCGACGTACCTATCACAATACCGCAACTGTCGGCCATCGCCTTCGCCCCTGGAATCTTAAAGAAGGCGGTAGTACCCGGATGCATCGCAGGCCAGATGGCGTTAGCCCGCAGACGCAGTAACAGTTGGAAAATCTTTTTATAAGTCTTTGGCCCGATATGTCCAAAGGGTGCTAGCTCGAAATGTGAATAACTCCAATGGCGCAAACTCCAGTCCTCGTCGTTGAGGAAGATACCGCGATACTCTACACTCGGGCTCTGTTCTGTCTTGAAATTATCGCTCATAACCAAGCGCGTTTTCTTCTCTGGTACCACATCGCCCCACCATATCCAAGGCGATACACCTGCCAGACGGGAGAGCTCGAGCAACCCATAAGCCATACCTCGCCCATTGCTGCCCTCAATGATGATTTGTCCACCTTTTATATAAATGCGGAAGCCATCGACAGGTAGGTTTGCTGTTTGTGTCAATTTGATGACAGCTTTGCTGGAAGAAATAGGCACCATTCCCGTCACTTGCTGCATATCATCCTTCCACATCTCAAGGGCAATCTTCACTACGGGCTCCACCTTCTTGGGTATTTGATAGCTAATCGGATGCTGCCCGTCAAACCATACCACCTCGGCAAAGGAAGTGAGAGGTAATAATGTAAATAGTAGAAGTAAAACTCGTTTCATTGCTTGATATCGTTA